>MEHZ011621594.1_pt1 | contig 11565 bp, 10 predicted proteins | sample 897221 | NCBI WGS metagenome assembly MEHZ01 (sample SAMN05514161, study PRJNA337945) | marine metagenome | isolation source: marine surface water | place: Arctic Ocean | collected 2007-12-13 | reverse complement strand
CTAAAGAAGAGGTCGCAATGAGACGACCACCAGGATCACCGGCTTCGGCACGCTGTTTCATATGCTTAGCAGCACAGCGAAGCGTGTAGAAAAGACCATCTAGATTCACATCCATAACATGACGCCAATCTTCGGTAGAGAATTCTTCGAAACGGCCCGATTTGGCGACCCCTGCATTGGCAAAACAACTGTCAACCCGTCCGAATACCTCTAGAGTCTCAGCGAATGCTTTCTCTACCGCAGCCTCATCCGTCACATCACAGCACACAGGATGAACCTTCGTTCCGAACTCAGCGAGCTGTGCCAGAACTGCACTATTTTTCTGGGCATTTCTGCCCCAGATGCAAACATCTGCACCCTGCTTCGCAACACCTTCAGCAAAACCCAGGCCGATGCCCCCGTTACCGCCGGTAATTAGAGCCACCTTGCCAGTTAGATCGAATAAATTTTTGGGCATTATTTTGTTCTCTTAAGTTCTAGGGCTTGAATTCTTAGCCTTGTGTACCCTGCCAGCGCTTAACTAGACCAGGATCTATGTCAAAAAGGTCTAGCACTCGGCCTACATGGTGATCCACAAGATCATCAACCGACTGTGGTTTTATATAGTGTGCCGGCATTGGAGGCGCCAGAATTGCGCCATTCTGACTCGCACGAAGGAGCATTTCGCAGTGCCCCGTGTGCAATGGCGTTTCTCTCGGCACCAAAACCAATCTTCTACGCTCTTTCAACATCACATCAGCAGCACGTACGAGAAGAGAATCTGCATAACAATTAGCGACTGCTGATAGTGTCTTTATTGAGCAAGGAGCAATGATCATTCCGTCTGAGCGAAATGAACCGCTCGCAATCGTGGCGCCTATATCTTTGTTCGAATGCACATGATCGGCCATCGCCTGCACATCCTTGGACGAGAAGTCGGTTTCCACTGCGATGTTTAGCTTAGCGGAATCCGACATGATCAGATGTGTCTCTATGTCCGACTCTTGCTGCAAAACTTGCAGCAGCCGTATCCCATAGATAACACCGCTGGCTCCAGACATTCCAATTATCAATCGCACGAGTTTCACCTGTTCCAATTCGGGCTTCGAATGTTGCATCAATCTATGAGAGCTGGCAAGCAATTGAAGTACTATCTCACAGCTTGTAAACTGCCTCTTCCCATTGCGTCGGCAACTACTGGCACCTCCATCGGATATAACGAGCGAACACACTCTATGAGCAAAGCTAACCTTTTCTACGCCCAGTCGGGCGGGGTCACCTCCGTTATCAACGCTAGCGCCTGCGGCGTTATCGAGACCGCGCGAAAAAACAAAGACAAGATAGGAAAGGTGTATGCAGGGCTTAATGGCATCGTCGGCGCCCTAAGAGAAAATCTCATCGATACTAGCAAAGAATCTAAGCAGGCGATTGCTGCACTTCGCTCAACCCCTGCAGGCGCATTTGGCTCTTGCCGCTACAAGCTGAAATCCTATGCCGAGAACAAACGTGAATACGAACGCCTTATGGAGGTGTTTGTCGCTCACAATATTCGTTATTTCCTCTACAACGGTGGCGGTGATTCACAGGACACTGCCAACAAGATTTCTCAGCTCAGCCTCGAGAAGGGCTATCCAATTACCTGCATCGGCGTACCGAAGACTGTCGATAACGATTTACCTATAACAGACAATTCTCCGGGATTCGGATCTGTGGCGAAATACGTCGCCGTTTCTATCCGCGAGGCGGGACTGGATGTTGCGTCCATGTGTGATTCTTCGACGAAGGTCTTCGTCATGGAAGTGATGGGTCGTCATGCAGGCTGGATCGCAGGTGCCGCCGGCTTAGCGACAGAGCAGGAGGGCGACGCGCCACACATAATCCTTTTCCCAGAGATCGCATTCGATAAAGAAAAGTTCCTGCGCAAAGTAAAATCCAGTGTCAAGAAATACGGCTACTGCGCCATCGTGGTTTCAGAGGGCGCTCAGAACAAAGATGGATCGTTTCTAGCAGATGCTGGCGGGGCGGACGCTTTTGGACACGTGCAACTCGGCGGTGTCGCACCCTTCGTCGCAAAGATGATTAAGGATGAACTGGGGTACAAATACCATTGGGCTGTTGCCGATTATCTCCAGCGTGCGGCGAGACATATCGCCTCTGCAACCGATGTGAATCAGGCCTATGCCGTTGGCCAGGCAGCAGTCGAGTTCGCACTGGCAGGGAAGAACGCCGTAATGCCAGCGATCGTTCGCGGCAAAGGAAAACGGTATAGCTGGAAAATTGGTGAGGCAAAACTATCAGCAGTCGCTAATGTAGAAAAAATGATGCCGAGAAACTTCATTTCCCGTGACGGCTTTCATATTACTGATGCCGCGCGGGAGTATCTCTCGCCACTGATTCAAGGCGAGGACTACCCCAAGTACAAGAATGGTATCCCACAGTATGCGAGGCTGAAGAAGCAGCTGGAAAAGAAGAAGCTACGAAAATGGAAAACAAGCTAAGGGGCTAGCCTATCGATGGACCAACTCGTATCGTCCTGCAGAAGATAACGAAAACGGTCATGTAAGCGATTCGCGCCACCCTGCCAGAATTCGATCTCCTTTGGCTTGATCCGATAGCCTCCCCAGAAGTCTGGAAGTGGAATTTCGCCGTTATTAAACTTTTGTTTCAAGCTCTCGAATTGATTCAAGAGAAATGATCGCGATGTCAGAACGCGGCTCTGCTGCGAGGCTATTGCAGCAATCTGACTTTCTTTTGGGCGGCTCGCAAAGTACTTGAGCGACTCTGCAGCACTGACTTTTACCGTCTCACCACAGACCTTTACCTGTCGATCTATGGTATGCCAAGGGAAATGCAGGCTAATCTTGGGGTTTGTATCTAGCTCATCTGCCTTACGACTGCCGTAGTTTGTATAAAAAACAAAGCCGCTAGCATCGAAGTGTTTGAGCAATACGATGCGCTGACTAGGTTGGCCGTCTGCCGAGACAGTAGCAATAGTCATCGCATTAGGATCACCAATCCCTAGCTCGATGGCCTGCTGCATCCACATAGAAAACTGATCAAGCGGATCTGCGGCAAGCTCATCGAGACTTAGGCCACCATGCAAATACTCGCGGCGCAGTGATTCAAGATTCATAGTGAAGTCCAAGCGTTGCTTCCAGCCCGAAGGCTAAACTAAAATGTAATGGCTTGCGATGTTACGGAGGCTATCGAATGAAATTTCCGTAATCCCAAAGTTGCTGTCGCGGCGAACCCGTGACGTAGTAATAGGTTCCATGGCCATGCTTTTCATTGGCAAAGAATTTACCAACGTACTTCTGTCCACCCGGCCAGCGATAGGTTCCCTCACCGTGATAGAAGTCGTCGAAAAATGTACCGCTATAGTTTTCGACATTCTCTTTCATCCAAAACTCGCTATGTTCGTTCTCGCGCCACTCGGCTAATCCGATGAAGTAAGATCCCTGACCATTGCGTTTGTCCTCTTGCCAATGACCGATATACAGCTTTCCGTTTCCATTCCAATAAGTGCCGCGGCCGGAGCGAATGCCCATATCATAATTGCCGTCATAGATAGCTTTAGCGACGAACGAGATAGGAATCTCGAGACGGCCTTTTCCGTGAAACTCGCCACCCCTGAAAATTCCGAAATACTCACCCTTACCCCATTGGGTGGTGAGTTCCATTCGGCCTCTGCCCTCGATGCAATCGCCTAGAACGCATTCTTCGGCAGTCACCCCCGCGAGAGATTGTGCTGTGATAGCGGCCGAAGAAAGCAAAAATCCTAGGCCTGCTGCCAATTGATAAAGCGTGAATCGTCTGATATTCATAGGACTAACCACTAATTACGGCTCAATTTCCAGATGCATGCATTGCCGACAATTATAACTCTTCGCTGGCTGCACTCAAGTTTTCACCCAATTCAGCTAAGGGCACAAATGTAGGGCTATACGACCCTGCGTAGCACATTGAGAGGGCTGGTACTCACAACCTCTCGAGTAGAGTTCATGCCTAAACCAGCGATAAGCACCATACCTAATAGAGGCCCAGCTGCCCATACCCAGTAGTGCATATTGAATTCCTGCTCAAACACCTCCTCCTGAAGATAGTAGAGACTTGCCTCCGCACCAACAGTCGCGATGATACCCGCTAACGCACCAATGCTCGCAAATTCTATCAAGAGACTAGTAAGAATAAGTCTCTTCCCGGCACCTAATGTGCGCAGTATCGCGTTCTCATGAAAACGCTCATCGAGTGTTGCGTTAACACAGGCCAGTAACACAAGCGCGCCACACACGAGCACTAACACTGAGATCAATTCGATAGCTGAAGTCACCTGAGCGATAATGTTCTGTACCTGTTCAATCAATGCATCTATTTCTATAACAACCATCGTAGGAAAAAGCCTAACCAAGTCATTGAGCAATATCTTTTGGTCTCTCTCCATCAATGCCGTCGATAAGAACGTTGCACCCAAGTGATTTATCGTCCCTGGCGAAAAAATGATAAAAAAGTTCGGCTGCATATTGTCCCAGCGCACGCTACGAAAACTACTCACTTCGGCAAAAATAGTTTGCTGATTAATCTCGAACTCAACCCTATCGCCGATTTTAATATCCAGCCAGCCGGCATAATCATCTTCGAGAGACACATACCCTGCATCGACAGCCTCTCCCCACCAGACGCCATCGGTAACTAAATTATCCGGCGGCAACTCATCGGCCCAGGTGACTTGGCGACGGCCTAGCCGGCCTTGGACCTGCCCTTCTTCCTGTTCTTGGGACTCTGCGCTATTTCCCGTAGCGGCATCGAGTTCGCTACGTGTTTGATCGTAGCGGCTGCCTTCTTCCTCCGATTGACCGCCCTCGGTAATGCTACTGCGCTCTTCCTCAGCACCAAGTTCTTCCTCGGGCTCGGGTATCTCACCATTTACCGAAATGACCCTAGCGCTGATTAGAGGATAGAACGCATTGCTTTCGACACCGTTCTTGGCGAAGAAGCTCTCGATCCCATCGATTTGGGATTCGGTAATGTTCATCATGAAATGGTTTGGCGTATTCTCGGGAAGCTGCCCCTGCCAGTCATCGATTAAATCCGTACGCAACAAGGTCAGAATTAACAGCGACATGATTGTCACGGAGAATACCATCACCTGCAGTACATTCTGTTTGCGTCGTCGTCGCGCCGCTGTCATGGCCAATTTCCAGGCACTGCCTGCCTTCATGCCAACCGATCCACTGGAGCGAAGCAATATATAAGAGAGCACCGAGAGGAACAGCACGATAGCCGCAACCGCTGTCACCAAGACCGTCGTAAGTACTAGAGACTGGCTATACCAATACACAAGAAAGATAGTGCCTAGAATGCCAAAAATATAAGGCACGCTGGCACCAAACTCCTGCTGATCGAGATCTTTACGCAATACACGCAGTGGTGGCGTAGCACGCAGCGCCAGCAATGGTGGCAATGCAAATGAGAGCAGACATATCACAGCGGTTAGCGAACCGATGACGAATGGTTCGAATCCTGCAGCAGGAAGATCTACCGTGATGACTGCCTGCAAAAGACGCAGAATCACATGATGTACCAACCAGCCAAGAATGCAGCCGACAGCGATAGAAATGAAAACCAGAACCGATTGTATGGCTAAATAAATTATGCCGATCTCGTTTGAGGTACAGCCGAAGGTCTTCAGAATCGCCACATAGTCATAGTGACGCTCAGCATAGCGCTTGGCGGTCAGTGCTATTGCCACCCCAGCAAGAAGCACTGCAAACAATGAGCCTAGCAAAAGGAAACTCTCGGCCTTGTTCAGCGCGTCACTAATCTCTTCGCTCTCATCGCGCACATCTCGAATTCGGTATTCACCCGGGTATTCCTCGGAGATCCATTCGGAAAACGCTTCGAGCGTTTCTAGCTCTTCGCCTGCGAATAAGGCGCGATAAGCAACTCGACTGCCGAGCTGCACTACATTGGTCTGCGCCACATCATTCATGCTTAACATAAGACGCGGGCCTGCATTGTCTAGCATACCGGCCTGCTGTCGATCCGGCTCGGCGATAATGATCTTGCTGACAGTCAATTCTGCCTCGCCAACGAACACAGAGTCCCCCACATCTATGCCTAGAGCAGAAAGCGCTCTAGACTCTAACCACACTTCGCCTGGTGGCGGGCCACTCAAAATTGGAAATCCGCGAATAAAAGGTTCATCAGCGATGATCACTTCACCCCGCAGCGGGTAGTCAGAGCTCACCGCTTTTGCTGCGACTAGCATATTGCCGGACTCGGAGAACGCCATGGAAGTGAATGAGAGAACACGCGCTGTGCGTAAGCCCAGAGATTCGGCGTAGTCTAGAATAGCTTCCGGTGGAGGCTGACGGCTGATCAGCACTCTATCCGCTGCAAGAATGTTTGCGGATTCGAGTATCAGGGCCTTTTCCAATCGATCTGTAAAAAGCGCTATGCCGGTAACTGAAGTTACTGCCATAACTAGAGCGATAAACAACAGACGAATCTCTCCGCCCCGCCAGTCGCGCCATAGCAAGCGCAAGGCCAGCCCGAAGAGGGTCGAGAATGTTTTGTTACCACCGCTTGTTGCAGCCACTGCATTAGACACTCGCTACTTCCTCATCTCTGGCGCTGGTCTTCTCATCGCTTACCGCTTCACCAGCAACCAGCCTGACGATGCGATCACACTTCTGCGCGAGTCGCTCATCATGAGTTACTAAAACTAGAGTAGTAGAAAACTCACGATTGAGATCGAATAGAAGTTCTACGATCTTCGCACCGGTAGCCGTATCGAGATTTCCCGTAGGCTCATCGGCGAATAATATTCGCGCCTCGGTAGCGAATGCGCGAGCGATAGCTACGCGCTGCTGTTCACCCCCGGAGAGTTGATTCGGATAGTGATGCCCGCGCTCATCTAATCCTACCCTTGCTAAGAGGCGCTTGGCCTTCTCGTTCGCCTGAGCATCGCCCTTCAATTCTATGGGCAACATCACGTTCTCCAACGCAGTAAGACTGGGCAGAAGCTGGAAAGATTGGAAGACGAACCCGACGAGCTTGCCGCGCAATATAGCGCGCTGCTCTTCATCCATAGCACTGAGGCTCTGCCCGTCCAATGCCACATCGCCGGAAGTCGCCGTATCGAGGCCGGCCATCAAGCCAAGCAGCGTCGACTTGCCGGAGCCGGAGGCACCTACAATCGCTACGGCTGCTCCGGTATCAATATTCAGGCTGACTGATTTAAGGATGGTCAGCAGACCCTCGCTGGTATCTACACTCTTAGTTAAGTTTTCGATTCGAATCATGTACTCAGGGTCTCTTACAAATGCGTGTCAGGCAGCGATTATAGTCCAATTTGGCGCGTCAGTATGGATTGCATTAGGCATTCGTCTCTATAGAATACAGGCATAAGCTATTTACTTACTTGCTCTACGTAGCCGAGACAATACCGGTTTACCATATTATTCCACCCTATATGCTTTTGATACGATGAGACCCCTTTTAACTCGACCATGCGTTTAATACGACTATGCATTTTCTGCTTTAGCTGCTCAATTTATTTAAGCAGCTGGGCTGCAGCAGATGAGAATCTGACCCTCCTTATCTATGGCGACAGCCTGAGCGCGTCCTATGGCATCGAGCAGGAGCAGGGATGGGTCAATCTTCTGAAAATTAAACTGCTCTCGGAGAAGTTGCCCGTGGATGTAGTTAATGGCAGTGTGAGCGGCGAAACCACCACCGGTGGTCTGGCGCGACTGCCAGCGATGTTGAACAGCTATGAACCGGAGTTATTGATACTCGAGTTAGGCGGCAACGATGGCCTGCGCGGCTTGCCGCTGGAGCTCATGCACGAGAACCTGGCATCGATGATAGATTTAGCAAAGGCCAACGGCGCCGAAGTTATTCTTACCGGGATTCAGATCCCACCAAACTATGGACCGCGCTATACCGCTCCCTTCTTTGATACCTACGCGACCCTCGCAGAGCAAAAATCACTTCCTCTAGTGCCATTCCTGATCGAGGGAATTCCGCAGCAGCCTGAGCTAATGCAGAACGATGGCATCCATCCACGCGCAGAGGCGCAGCTCATGATCCTCGACAATGTATGGCCCATCCTTGAGCCACAGCTTACAAGCCTGCTGAATAGAGTAGCAAAGTAAGAGAACCGAAGAAGGTTAGTTCGAAGCTTGAGCTAAAGATTTGAACCGGTGTTGCTTTAGAAGGAAAGCTGGATTTTGTCTACGCTATCCAAATCGAAGCCCTTGCCCTGATACCAACGACGCAGCTCTTTAGAATCACCCTTGGCCTCACCATAGATAGACATTACCTGCTCGTCTTTGCAGAAGGCGATAACCTCATCTAACAGAGCAGAGCCAATATCCAATTTACGGCAGTACTGGCTAATCTCAATTATCTTAAGGCAATTGCTAACGCCGGGGTGCGGAATCATTATTGGCCGCGCTCCGAGAAATCTATCGTCAGTGATTGTTCTCAAAACGAGAGCTCAGCCGTGCAAAGCCGATAGCACTGCTACCACTATAAACATGAAAAACAGGATCGAGGCCAAACCATTAGGCTTGGCTACTCTTAAGTCTGGTATGACACACTGTAATTTCTGAAACATTGTTAGTGACCCAAATAGGCTCTTCTAGTAGACGTCCATATTCTCGTTAAGATGGATGACGAACATCTGCACCATGCGGAAAAGTGTGAAGAGAGTCACATAAAAAATGCTCGCAAAACCCGCTATTTACGCTCTTTTCGCCGGGCTGGCTAAGCTGCAACAACACAGTCTACAATTACGATTTTTGACTAACTGGCTTACTTTTCATGCGATAGAGCATGATAGCGGAGGAGATATTGCAGAGCGCAATCACTAACAAAGCAAGGTCATAATTGCCAACAAGATCGTAGTAATAAGCGACCAATACCGGACCTAGTGCCGACATACCAAAGGTAAATGGCATCGCTGTAGATCTCACCGAACCAAGATAGCGCCGCCCGAAGAACGTCGCCCATATCACTTCTTGTAAGGGTAGCAAGCCGCCCCAGCCAATCCCCATTAACAAAAATCCAGCGTAGACCAGAAGATCTAGCTCATTCGCTACACTAAAGACTATCAGCATCACCGCGCTACCGGTGATAGCCGCGCCTACGGAAGCAAGCTTTCGCGGACTGTAGCGGTCGATGAGAATGCCCCAGAGGGGTTTGCTCAGAAAGGCCGGCACTGACGCCAACGAAATCATAGTGGAGGCAACAAGCCTCGAATAACCAGCATCCGTCATCAGCGGAATCGTCTGAATCAGCATGACTGTAATCGAAATTTGAAATAAGCCGAATGCCAGCACCAAGAAATAGAAGCTGGAGGTGCGCATCGCCTGCGCACGCGTCATGGAATTCTCGAAATCAGCCTGCGCTGCCGCGCCGTGACCCTGCGACATCTCTTCTTCTGTCTTTCCATCGGGGTGCAAGCAGTGATCTTCTGGGCTGCGCCGCATGATAAATGCCATCGGCAGAGTAAGCAGTCCTGCCGCAATACCGAGCAGCTTCCATGAAGCTCGCCAACCGAATTCATCCACCATCCATGTCGATAATATCGGTAGTATGATGCCCGAAAGTGAGATTCCCATTCCCGCCAGAGCAACCACCCTCCCACGACGCTCGACAAACCATTTACCTAAGGTCACATTGACCACTAAATTGCCGATCAATGCCGCGCCAGCGGTGAGCATTAGTCCGTTCAGCAGCAACCACTGACCAAGCGTAGTGATATTCCCGAGACTATAAGTCGCGGCAGACAAAATGAATGCGCCCACGATTATGAAGCGGCGTCCTCCATAGCGATCTATGGCGGAGCCGATTACAAAACCTGTACAGGCTAAAACAACTTGCCCTATAGAGCGAGATAGACTGAATTCGGCCCGAGTCCAGCCAAACTCCTCGGTCATCGGAATGAGGAATGAGCCTACAATGTAGTTGGACATGCCAACGGCAACGAACTGCGTGACGAATCCCGCCACGACAATCCAGTAACCATAGTAGATACGATTGGATTGGAGGTTATCGCTCAAGCTTTCTTCCAACAGGTTTTGGATGGAGCAGTGGCAAGTGCGTCTTACCGTAGAGATATCCGCGGAGCGCGCAGTCTAATCTAAGAGGACGTTATAGTATATAAAGAGTATGCACACCAGATAAAGCCCAATAATATGACACCTGACTCTTTTTAGTGAAAGCTAAGACCTAACGCTACAAATTCTAATTTCTGCGCCGGCTCTCTGGTATGCCATTACGACCACCGCGTCTACGCTGCACGTTAGCCCCTCGGGATGACTGACGAGGCGACACTGCTGACCGGTTTTTTCTACCCTGATTTTCCAACTCACGCCTCTCGGCGTTCTGTCGACCTTGTCTTTCCAACACGTTACTTCGGTGATCAGAAGATGGAGCACTTTGGACACTGCGCGAACCTCTATCGGGGACCGCTTCGGCGGACCGATCTCTCCCACCCCGCTCAGTTCTTTGGCCCTGTCCGCGGCTCTGATCACCTCCACCTTCCTGACGACTGGGCGCGGCGCCACCATCATTGCCACGACGAGGATCTATGTCGCGTGAACCCGAGTGAGGTGAACCCGAGTTAAGTGACCCATAGTTGCGAAAACCATAGTTGCGCAAACTAATGATTGATATAGCACTGTAAAGTGAATTATAGGCTGGGTCATAGCTCTGCTTACGTAAACCGGCATAATAAAATTCATCGCTTAAGTTTGTGAACACATTGCTTAATAGACTTATCTCACGATACAGATTTGAATCATGGCTGCGTCGATCGGCTGCAAAAAATGCTTGCTCGAGACGCTCGTAGCCGCGACGGACATCTTTGAAGTGTGAGCGGATATGGGAATTACTGCGATAACGTCTTAATGAATTCGCAAGTCGTGAAGCCTTCATTCTCAGGGTTACAGCACGCTGACGAACGGAGTCATAGTGACGGGTGTAGCGAAGATCATCTGCTAGCTGCGCGCTAATCAATTCGATCTGATTCACGAGCTGGGGTAGTTCGAAATCTGTAGCGAATACAGTATTGGGTGTCAGAACCACTAACCCAACGGCGATGCTCGCCCAGCGCGGAATGCTTACTAGCCTTAAACCTCTGCTTTTCATAACATCCACCCCTTATCGAATGAATTCGACCCTGATCGTGATCTAATAGTATAGGCGCGGGGGCTGAACACCAACTTAACAGGGTGCGTCCTTAGACTCGTAAGTTTCCAGATTTCCCCTGACTATCTGCTCAGCACCTACTCAACTAGCATCTACGATCGCCAGGTAGCGCTCAATAACCTGGGAAACCCCCAGTTGTAGCGATTCGACAACCAGCGCATGACCGATCGAAACTTCGAGAATGTTGGGTATCTGCAGAAACTTAGCCAAATTCTGTAAGTCCAGATCATGCCCTGCATTGATGCCTATACCGAGCTGATCCGCTCTTTGTGCCGCCGCACGATAACACTCGAAAACTGACTCCCGCTCGGGACCCGCGTAGTGGCTCGCGAAGTCCTCCGTATATAGCTCGATACGATCCGCAGC
>MEHZ011461746.1_pt1 | contig 11571 bp, 11 predicted proteins | sample 897221 | NCBI WGS metagenome assembly MEHZ01 (sample SAMN05514161, study PRJNA337945) | marine metagenome | isolation source: marine surface water | place: Arctic Ocean | collected 2007-12-13 | reverse complement strand
CTTGGGACCGCGACGATATCGGTCGATCCGTCCGGCTCGGTTACGGTCAAGACCGTCTCGACCCCCGCAGGGCAGGGACACCAGACGGTGGCGGCCCAGGTCGTCGCCGATGCGCTCGGCATGCGCCCCGATCAGATAGACGTCATTACCGAGGTCGACACGCTGACCAGTGCCTGGTCGCTTGCGTCGGGCAATTATGCCAACCGGTTTTCGTCCGTCGTCATCGGCACGATTGCCGAGACTGCAGAGAAAGTTGCCAAAAAGATCAAGCTGATCGCCGCCGAGAATCTCGAAGTGGCACCCGAAGATATCGAACTGGTGGGCGGTGAGGCCCGCGTCGTCGGCGTGCCCGAACAAGCACTGCCGATCCGGCGCGTCGCGTCACAAACCCATTGGCATCCTGCAGGACTTCCCGAAGGGATGGAGCCCGGTCTGTTCGAGACGACAATCATGAACCCGCCGATGCTCGATGCGCCCGATGATCAGGACCGTGTCGGAAGTGCCGTGACATTCGGTTACGTCTTCGATCTGGCTGCGGTCGAGATAGACCGGACGACGGGCGAGATCGAAATCGTCAAATACGTATCGGTCCATGATGTCGGCAATGTGCTGAACGGGCTGGTGGTTGAAGGTCAGATCTATGGCGGATTTGCCCATGGGATTGCGGGGGCGCTGCTGGAAGAATTCGTCTACGACGCCGGTGCGAACCCGCAGGCCGGCACTTTTGCGGATTATCTCTGCATTACCGCGCCGGAGGTGCCCGAAGTCACCGTCGGTCATTTCAATACACCATCACCGCATAATACGCTGGGTGCCAAGGGCATGGGGGACGGCTCCTCGATGCTGGCACCGACCGCGATTGCCAATGCCGCGGCCGATGCGCTCGGCACCTACGAAATCGAACTGCCGTTGACCCTGAACAAGACCTGGGCCAAGGCGAATGGACAGGAATATCACCGTGCCGGGGCGACCCGCGCCAAAGTGGGCGAAGGCCCTCGCGAAGCGGGTGCCGTGGAAGGCGGGCTCACCGGCGAAGGATCGGTCGAGCTCTCTGCTCCGCCGGCGGTCGTCTGGGAAATGCTGCTCGACCCGGACGCCCTCGCGTCCGTGGTGCCGGGATGCGAGAAGCTGGAACAGGTCGGCGAGGACAGTTTCACGGCTGAAGTCGTCATAGGCGTCGCCGGGATTAAGGGCGTGTACAGTGCAGCGATTGACCTGAAGGATAAGATCGAACCTCAGAGCGTTCGCCTGGTCGGCAAGGCATCCGGCGGGCTTGGCTTTGGCGAGGGCGAAGGCCGGGTCACGCTCGAAGACCTCGGTAACGGCAAAACAAAGCTTTCGTATAGCTACCGCGCCAATGTCGGTGGCAAGGTTGCGGCGGTTGGCCAGCGAATGCTGGGGACGGTGACCAAGCTGTTGATCGGTCAGTTCTTCCGCGGGTTCGAGCGGCGGCTGAAATCCGGCGGCGATGACGGTGGATCATCCGGCAATCCCGGGTTCTTCCGCAGGATGTTCGGAGGCGGCTCATGAAGCCGGTAGCATTCGAATATTGCCGCCCCGACACCGTCGAGGAAGCACTAGATCTTCTGAAGGAATTCGGCAGCGATGCCAGCATCATTTCCGGCGGTCTGTCGCTCGGTGCCATGCTCAATATGCGCCTTGTCCGCCCTAAAGCGCTGATCGACATCAATGGGCTTGGCGAGCTGGCCGATATCAAAGCGGGCGATGCCACTATTCGCACCGGCACGTTGATCCGTCAGGCAGGCGCGATGGAAATGCCGGTTCTGATGTCGGGTGTGCCGCTACTCGCAAAAGCGCTGCCCTATGTCGGACACTATCAGATCCGGTCGCGCGGAACGCTGGGCGGATCGGTCGCGCATGCTGACCCCAGCGCCGAAATACCGCTGACGCTGGTGACATTGTCCGGCGCGGTGACGTTGCGGTCGCCCGGTGGTAGTCGCGAAGTGCCCGCGCGTGAATTTTTCCAGGGTCTGCTGACGACCGACCGCCGTGCCGATGAATTGGTGACCGGCCTTACATGGCCGATCCGTCGGGACCTGACCGGCTATGCCTTTGAAGAGCTTGCCCAGCGGCATGGCGATTTTGCGATCACGGCAGTGGCTGCCGAAGCGACGGTCGCAGGCGATGGCTCGATTGCCGATGTCTCTTTCGGGCTTGGCGGGGTCGAAGACCGGCCCTTCGTTGCCACGACCGCAGGGTTTGTCGGGAAACCGGCCACGGCAGCGACCGCGTCTGATATCGCCAACACCATCGCCGAGACGGTCGATCCGATGGTCGATCTGCAGGCGAATGCCGATTACCGGCGCCAGCTTGTGCGGGTGCTTGGCGCCCGCGTGCTCACGGCGGCCTTCAACGATGCAACCGAAAAGTAGGAGGCGGCCTGATGCTGCGGATCAAACCTGATCAGAAACAGCGTGTAACGGTGACGGTTAACGGCAAGGCGGTTTCCGGCTATGCCGAACCGCGGATGCTGCTGACTGACTTTTTGCGCCACGAGCTTGGGATGTACGGGACCCATGTTGGTTGTGAACATGGCGTGTGCGGTGCGTGCACGGCGATCATCGACGGTGCTGCGACGCGCAGCTGCCTGCGTTACGCGGTGCAGTGTGACGGGCTGGAGATTCAGACGGTCGAAGGTCTGGCTGATGCGGATGGTACGCTGAATACGCTGCAGAAAGCCTTCAACGAGAATGGTGCTTTGCAATGCGGGTTCTGTACGGCGGGTATTTTGATGTCATCGACGAAGTTCCTGCAGGAAAACCTGAAACCGAGCGATGACGAAATTCGTGACATGCTGTCCGGCCATATCTGCCGCTGCACCGGCTACACGCAGATTGTCCGGGCGATTCGTCAGGCCAGCGGGCAATGAACCTCGGTGAGGTCTTCTACCGTCATATGCTGCGCGACCCCGGCGCGGTGGGGATTGTTGATGGCGAGACGCGGCGAAATTTTGGCGACTGGTATTTAGAGATCCGCGCGGTCGCAGGCGGTCTGCAGGCGCGCGGCCTGAAATCGGGCGATCATTTCGTTGCTGTTCTGTCTAACCGGTACGAGACCGCGACGCTATATTGGGCATGTCAGATGCTCGGGCTGATATTCACGCCGTTTAACTGGCGGGCCAATGGCGAGGAAGTCGCTTATGTGCTGGAAGATGCCGACACCATTGCCGTCGCCTTCGAATCCGCGACGCGGAAGACCGTGGGGGAAGCGATCGACGTTCACGGAGATGTGGCGTTGATTTCGCTCGATATCGATGCCGGCGATTTTGATGGCCTTTTGGGATCCGCGCCGGTCGACGGGCCGTCCGCCGCGGATGAGCGAGACATCTGCCTGATGCTCTATACTTCGGGAACGACGGGCCGCCCCAAGGGTGTACCGCGGTCTCACCGCGCCGAACGACTGGCGGCCAGCCATTGCGTTGCCCAGCTCTACTATCAACGGGGCGAAGCCACGCTCGGCGTGATGCCGATGTTCCACACGATGGGGGTCCGCTCGATCCTGATGTCGATGCTACTGAACGGTGCCCTTGTCTGCCTGCCGTCTTGGGACGCGGAGACGGCGATGCGACTGATCCAGGATGAGAAGATCGATACGCTGTTTCTGGTGCCCACCATGTTTCACGACATGCTGCACCACCCAAAACGCTCCGGGTACGATCTGTCTGCCGTCCAGAATATTGGCTATGCCGGTATGGCCATGACATCGACACTCACCGGTCTTTGCCAGAAAGAATTCAGCCCGCGCCATTTCACGAATTTCTACGGTTCAAGCGAGATCTACTGCTTTTCGGTCTGTGACCATGTGGCAGAAAAGCCCGGTTGTGCGGGGCGGGCTGGGATCGGCCAGGTTATCCGCATCGTTAACGCAGACCCGGACGGTGGCAGCGGCCCGAACGATCTCGTCGCGCCAGGTGAGTCCGGTGAAATCATTGCGCCGATGGACGGGATGGAGGGGTTCGACGGGTACTGGAAACGCCCCGACGCCGACGCAAAATCAATCCGGGATGGCTGGTATTTTACCGGCGATCTCGGTTGTTTCGATGAAGATGGCGAACTGTACGTCGTTGGCCGCGTCGACGACATGGTGATTTCGGGTGGCGAGAATATCTATCCGGAAGAAGTCGAGGACGTGCTTGCGAAATCGCCGCTGGTCGAACAGGTTGCCGTCATCGGCATGCCGGATGAACGCATGGGCGCAAGGATCATCGCTTTTGTTGAGCCCGCATATGCGGATTGCTCTGCCGATGCGCTGGACGCCTGGTGTCTCGACAGCACGATGGCTAGGTTCAAGCGGCCTCGTGCCTATGTCTTCGTCAAACGAATTCCGCGCTCCGCCGCCGGCAAATTGCTGCGGCGTTTTCTGCGCGATGGCGATTATGAAATACTCACCGATTTTCAATCAACGCTCTAACCAGGGAATAAAAAATGGCAGAGAAAAATTATGCCCAACAGAGGGCTTCCGTCCTCGAAAACCTCGACGGGTTGCGGGTAGATATTGATGCGGAAAAACGCATCGGCTACCTGATCCTCGATCGCGAGCCGCTTAACATCGTCTCCTATACAGGTCGTGCACAGATCCGCGCGCTGATCGAGGCCATGGACGAGGATGATGATATCGGCGTGATCGTCATCAAGGGGGCCAACGGATGCTACACGTCTGGGGGAGACGTGAAGGCGTTTCCCGATATCCCGAAAAACAAGATGTCGGATCTGCACTGGAATATTGGTGCTCCTGAACGGGCCGAAAAGCCGGTTATCGTCGCGATGGAAAAATATGCCTTCGGTGTCGGGTTCGAACTCGCCATGGCGTGCGACTTCCGGTTCGCGACCAAGGATACGCTGGTCGGTCTGCCCGAAAGCTCGCTCGGCCAGATGCCGGGTTCGGGTGGCAGCGTGCGGGTCGCGCGTATCGCCGGTCTGACTCGCGCCAAGGATATGGTGATGCTCGGCACCCGTATCCCGGCGCCCAAGGCACATGACTGGGGCCTGCTGACCGACGTTGCCGACGATGCCGAAGGTCTGCAGACGATGGTTGAAGGCTATGCCGCCAAGCTGAACGCGTTGTCGCCGATTGCGCTGGCCTCGCTGAAGAAGGTGCTTAACTCGGCCTATGATGCACCGCTGAAGACGTCGCTCGAGATCGAAGGCCATTCCTATGAGAAACTGCGCTGGACTCACGATTACAATGAAGGCATCGACGCGTTCGCCGAGCGTCGGAAGGCCAAGTTTACCGGTCAATAAAAAATCTGTTTCGCCCGGATTGCCCCCGAATCCGGGATGATCAGGGCGACAGTATCGCGCGGGTCAGGTCTTTTGCCTGGCCCGTTCGCGTTTCAGCCTCCGCCGCAGGGTAGCTTGCCCAAATCCTGATCAGCACATTCCCCCGCTCAAACGCGTGGAGATACGTTCGCCGCACTCTGCCATTTGCCGAGGGCGAGAGATCGAGCACGGTTCCGAACCCTTCCAATGACGCAATCTTCACAGGCCCTGTCTCCAGCGCTGTTGCGTCCGGGTATTGGCGGATGATTTCCGCCCGTGTCGCGGCAAACTCGCCCGGTAGCGGCACATTGCGGTCAACGCTGATATAGACCGACACCAGTGGTGCCTACCAGCCGCCCGGCCCGATCCGGTAATGGACCACGATATTATGCCCGGTCTCGTCCAGCATGGTCCGCCGGATGCGCTGAAACGAACCCTGGGCCGCCCCAAAATTCTGGCCCGATGGGATATGACGCCATGTTTTGCCGCCGCCGGTGCCGTCGCCATCAGGATGGCGAGGCTGGCGAAGGCCAGCTGTCGTATCATTCGGGTCCTGCCGCGAAGACTTCGACCTCGACCAGCATTTCAGGCTGGGCAAGGGCGGAGATGAACAGCAGGGTCGACGTGATGTCATGATCGCCGAGATAGCGGTCACGAATCGTAAAATGGGCATTCCGGTGGTCCGGATCGATCAAGTACTGGACCACTTTGTAGATATTCTCGATCCCCATGTCGTGCGCTTCGAGGCATTTCAGGCAGTTGGCCCATGCGGCTTCTGACTGCGCCTCAATCCCCGCGGGGATGGAGCCGTCGGGCAGGGTGCCGACCTGGCCGGAGACGCTGAGCAGCTTGTAGCCGGCCGGCACCGTCATCGTGTGGACGTATTTGCGGACGGGTGGGGCGACGCCGTCGGGATTAAGCGGATTGAACATGCTGATAGTTCCTAAAGGGATTCAAAAAAGCTGAGCAAAGCGTTGTCATAAGCTGTCGGATTGGCAATGTTGCAGATATGGCCGGCATCCGGCAGCGAGATATGCTGGCCGTCCTGCGCGATCTGCGCCATTTCCTGCATCACATCCGGCGGGCCGCCGATGGCATCCAGCGCGCCCGACACGAACAGGGCCGGCATATGAATGGATGAGAGTTCTGCGCCGAAATCAACCGATAACAGGGCCTCAATGCAGCCGTGATAACCGTCCAGCGAGGTGCGGCGGATCATGGCGCGTACCGCGTCCATCTTTTCTGGGTTGGCGGCGTGGAAGGCTTTCGAGAACCAGCGGCTGGCGGTGATATGGACGATACCGTCAATGCCCTCCGCCACGGATTTTTCAATCATCGGGGGCCAGATCGCTTGGTATTCCGGAACCAGCTGGACCCTGCACGCGGTGGGCACAATCGCCGAGACGCGACGGGTAAAACGCAGCGCGAGCGCCACGGTTGTCATGCCGCCAAGCCCGATGCCGACGACGTGCGTTCGCTCAACACCGAGCTCGTCCCAGACAGCGGCGACGTCGCCGGTTAACTGTTCGAAGGAATAGGGGGGCGGTGATGTCTCGGTGCCGCCGTGACCGCGGGAATCGATGCGCAGCAGGCGAAAATTTTTGCTGAGCGCCGGGATATGATCGTCCCACATCGTGGTGTCGTTGGTGATGCCCGTGATGAACGTAACCCACGGCGCGCCTTCCGGCCCGTCTATGACGTAGTTGATGTTTATGCCGTTTGCTTCGACGCTTGCCATATTGCCTGCTGTGTCTGCACCGTTGTTGAATACGTCTGATATTGTACTGTCGCTGCGAAGCGGATAATAGATGAGGAGCGCAGTTTCGCGTGATACTTACCCACAGCGACGGATCTTTCATGGCGACGACGAAGAAAAAACAACTGGCAGCCGTAACTTGGCCGGCAGAGATATTCAAAACGCTCAAAGATGCAGATATCGCGCAGGTCAGCTACGTGCCCGATGCGGGGCATACGGATCTGATAAAATCCTGCCTTGCCGATAATCACATCAAGACCACGCGCCTGACGACCGAGGAAGAGGGCGTTGCCCTGTCGCTCGGCGCCTGGCTGGGTGGCGACCGGAGCGCGCTGCTGATGCAGTCATCCGGCGTCGGCAATTGCATCAATATGCTGTCGATCATAGAGGAAACGCGCTCGCCGCTGCTGATGCTGGTGACGATGCGTGGCGAATGGGGCGAATTCAACCCGTGGCAGATTCCGATGGGGCAGGGGACGCAAAAATCGCTCGAGGATGCCGGGGTGATCGTCTATCACGTCGACAACCCGGAGGACCTCGCGGAGACGCTTTATGCCGCGTCACAGATTGCTTATAATACCTATCGCGCCGTTGCCGTTCTGATCGGTCAGCGCATTATCGGCTTCAAGGACTGGCGCAAATAATGGCTGCAAAGAAAAAAATTACTCTGAACCGCCGAGATGTCGTCTCGCGGATCGTGCGCGACCGTGGCGATATGCTGATGGTCACAGGTTTGGGCTCCACCACCTGGGATGCCGCGGCAGCCGGTGACCATCCAAATAACTTTTATCTCTGGGGCGGTATGGGCGGCGCTGCTGTGACGGGGCTCGGCTTGGCGCGCGCTCAACCGGACCGCCGGGTTATCGTGCTGACGGGTGACGGCGAGATGCTGATGGGTATTGGCGCGCTGGCGACCGCCGGCGTTGCGGCACCGGCAAATTTTACGATCTGCGTCATTGATAACCAGCATTACGGCGAAACAGGCATGCAGGAGACCCATACCAGTCACGGTGTCGATTTGCCTGGCATGGCGGCAGCCGCGGGATTCGCCGAGACAGCGACGGTCTGGAACAAAAAAGAGCTCGAGGCGACGATCCCGCTTTTATACGAAACCAAGGGGCCGGTCTTTGTTGCTGTCAAAGTGAACACCGATGCCGTACCGATGATCCTGCCGATGCGCGACGGAACGGCGATCCGCGCCCGGTTCCGCGAATCCGTTCTCGGTGACCGGGCGTACGACTAATTCCCCGACAGATCCCCCGGCAGATTTCTCAGCAGCTTTCCCGGTGAACTTTCTGAAATTTCCGCAATGATGGATCGTCAGGCGATGCTTGGCATGACGCTTGTCTGCTCGGCGGCGAGCATTGGTGGTCTTACTGTTGTGATGACGCGGTTTGTCGTTCCGGAAACCGATCCGTTTACGCTGGCCAGCGTTCGCTACCTGATCGCGTCGGCCTGTCTTCTGCTGCTGGTCGCCTATCAGGGACGCCGGTTCCGGGTCGATCCCCGTGACCGGTTGGGGCTGATTGTACTGGCTTTGATATTCTTCGCCGCCTTCCCGTATTGCTTTGCCCGCGCGCTTGAAGACACAACATCGGCGCGTGGCGCACTGATCTATGCCTGCATGCCGCTGGTGACGATGTTCCTCGCTGCGATATTCCGGATAGAGCGGATAACGTCGTGGAAGTTTTTTGCCGTGCTGTTTGCGATCGCCGGCGTCTGGTCGGCCATCGGTTTTGATGTGGACGCGCCGCCGAATGCTATTCGGGGTGATGTCATCATGGCGATGGGGACGGCTTTTTCGGCGGCCTATACCGCTTTCGCCAAGCGGTATGTGATGAAGTATGACGGCGTGGCGATGACGGCCTGGTCTATGTTATTAGGGTCGTCTGCTCTTTTTGGCATTGCGATGGTTTTTGGCACACCATTCTCGGGCTCGCTCGACCTCAGCCTGAAAGGTTGGGGTGCGCTTCTATTTCTGGCGCTGCCGGGCGGGGCGTTGATGATGTGGTGTTTTATCAGCGGCTTCCGGCTGGTGACGCCGACGCAGGCGGCTATCGCCGTGGGCTGTAACCCGCTTACGGCGATTCTGTTCGCGGCATGGATACTGTTGGAACCGATCGGCTGGAGCAGTGCCGTCGGGTTTGCGCTGGTGACGATGGCGGTGCTCTGTGCAAACAAAAAGAGCTCTCCGGCTCCCTCATCCGGTGCCACCTAGACAACACAAATTTAGACTTTCTTAACCTTTGACCGGTATCTCGTAGTTGATGAACAACAAACCGACTTGGTTGAGCGTTCGTCCCGATCATCGAATAATTAGGAAGGAGCCAGGAATATGGCTACCAAACTTCAGTAAAGAAAAAGCCGGCTGCTAAGAAAGCCCCGGCACGTAAACCCGCCGCCAAGAAGACCGCCACGAAGAAGGCGCCTGCGCGCAAGACTGCTCCGGGAAATCCGGTTCATCGCCAGATTGAAATGCTCCGCAAGCAGCTCAGCCGCGAATTTCAGAAGCTCTACAAAGAGTTGAAGAAAGGCACGCCGGCGAAGAAAAAGCCGGCAGCCCGCAAAGCGCCTGTCAAAAAGGCAGTTGCCCGCAAGACGGTCGCCCGTCGTCCGGCGCGCCGGACGATGCGCCGCGCAGCGTAAAGATTTTCTGATCCGGTTCAGACCGGGTTACAGACCAGCGGCGGCCCCTGATCAGGGGCCGACGTTTTTTTATGCTTAGGCTCACGGCACCTTGCCCCGGGCCGGGCCGGTCGGATACGCTTCCTGTATATTGAAAACGGGAGAGAACGAGATGGATCAGGGTGTTGCCGGGCTGACGAAATATAAAATGTTCATCGGGGGTGAGTGGGTCGACTCTGCCTCAGGCGATTTCTTTGAATCATTTAATCCATACACGGCACAGCCCTGGGCGCTGATGCCTAAAGGTAATGCCGACGATGTAGACCGTGCCGTCGAAGCGGCGGACAAGGCGTTCAAATCGGGCGACTGGCCGGCGCTGACCGCCACCGCGCGCGGGCACATGATCCGCAAATTTGCCGACTTGATCGTCGGCAAGGCCGACGAACTTGCCGAAATCGAGGTACGCGATAACGGCAAGCTGATTGCCGAGATGAGCGCCCAGTGCAAGTACCTGGCCCAGTGGTATTACTACTATGCCGGGCTCTGCGATAAGGTCGAAGGCTCTGTTATCCCGATCGATAAGGCGGGTCATTTCAACTACACCGTCTGGGAACCCCTCGGCGTTGTCGCCTGCATCGTGCCCTGGAATTCGCCTCTTCTGCTGCTCGCGTGGAAGCTGGCACCGTTGCTGGCTGCGGGTAATACGGCGGTTATCAAACCGTCGGAGTACACGTCGGCATCGACACTGGAATTCATGAAAATCGTCGAACAGGTATTCCCGCCCGGGGTAATCAACGTCGTCACGGGCTTCGGTCTAGAGGCCGGCAGTCCGCTGGTCGATCATCCGAAAGTTGCGAAGGTCGCCTTCACAGGATCGGATGCGACGGGCTCGGCGATCTACGCCCAGGCCGCAAAACACATGAAAAAGGTCACGATGGAACTTGGTGGCAAATCGCCGAACATCGTGTTCGCGGACGCCCATATCGACAACGCCGTCAAAGGCGTGATTTCCGGTATTTTCGCCGCAACCGGGCAGACCTGCATCGCCGGTTCGCGTCTGCTAGTACAGGAATCGATCCATGATGAATTCGTCGAAAAACTGGTCGCACTCGGCGCGAGCGCGAAGATCGGCGATCCGACCAGTTTTGAGACCCAGGTCGGCCCGGTGACCAATATTCCGCAATACGAGAAGGTGCTGGATTACATCGAAATCGCAAAGGTAGAGGGTGCCGAGGTTGCACTTGGCGGCGGTACGCCATCGGGACCCGAGATCGGTGAGGGCTGGTTTGTTGAGCCGACAATCTTCACCGGCGTCAAAAATGATATGCGGATCGCCCAGGAAGAGGTCTTCGGGCCAGTTCTATCGGTCATCCCGTTCAAGGACGATGAAGAGGCGATTTCGATCGGGAACGATGTGATCTATGGCCTTGCCGCCGGGGTCTGGACCCAGAATATCGGTCGTGCGATCACGATGGCGGGCAAGTTGCAGGCCGGTACCGTGTGGGTGAACACCTACCGCGCCGTCAGTTATCTCTCGCCGTTTGGGGGCTACAAAAAATCCGGCATCGGGCGCGAAAGCGGACAGGAGATGATCAAGGAATACCTTCAGCAAAAATCGGTCTGGATCGAGACATCCAACGCCGAAGCACCGAACCCGTTCGTTCTTCGGTAATCCTCAGGGATGTTTTGGGAGGGTTTTTGCCGGTTTGCAGGCCGTCTTTCTGGCCGTGTTTCAGGCAGGCTTTCAGGCTGGGTTTCGGGACGGAATTTTGACGCGTTATTGCCTCTAATGCGGGGCAAATTGACGGCAAAATTCACCGGCCGTTAAGACGCCTGTCGTACTGTTGCGGCAACAGAAAAGACTACTCGGACAACAAAAGACTGCCTGGTGCGCTTAGAACCTGCTTGGAT
>MEHZ011363324.1_pt1 | contig 11583 bp, 11 predicted proteins | sample 897221 | NCBI WGS metagenome assembly MEHZ01 (sample SAMN05514161, study PRJNA337945) | marine metagenome | isolation source: marine surface water | place: Arctic Ocean | collected 2007-12-13 | reverse complement strand
GCATTGTTTGAGGCGTCGACAGAGAAGTTATTGGCTACGTTTACAGCGATCGAGGATCCGCTCGCTGTCGCTGGCTCAGATGTAACCCCTCTTAGCGCTGTTATGCTGCTGCCGATATTGAAGCTCTGGCTTGCCGCGTCTATTTCAAAACCCATTAACTTTGCAAACTGCTGCGTCTGCGCGTTATCTGCGCCGAAATCAATCTTAATCTCGGACGCGTCTCCTGTAGAACCGGAGCTAAACGAGAATTTTTCCTGAGCCCCGTCGTAACTAACCTTTATCCCGTAACGCTGGTCAGCAGCCGCTCTGATAATGGCTCCGTTTGGCGCGACAACCTTGCCGTACGTCCCGTCAGCCCCAATTGTCTGAGCAACTGAACTTGTGCCGAACAAGGCATTTGCACTTGTCGACGCGATAGTTAGAGCCTCAGCACCAGAGTTCTTAAAGGTAAAGCTTCGTGTAGCAAGATCATAACCCGCCGTTATGGTTGTGCTCGCAAGGTCGGTGTTGATTTCTGCAAGAACCTGCGTGATAGTCTTCGTGGCCGTGTTTATAGCGGATAAGTTGACCGCTGCACTTGCGCCACCTACCTTTGTAATGCTGAAAGTTTGGTTACTAGTCGCTGTCAGGTCGAAATAACGGTCATCGCCAAATTTTCGATTCACTTGGTCTTGAATAAAGTCAGCTAATTCCGTGCCCGTAACCGCACCATACGTAGCAGTGTTTAGAGCGGACAGGTCGACGGTAACCGGTGACCCTGAATTATCTACATCCACAGTCATGAAGGCGTTTAAAGCCGACCTAGATGCAGTGGATAAATCTGTTGTGCCATTCGTGTTGGCGGCACCAAAGTTATAGCCTTGATCAGCGGATAAATCAGCTAACAGAGCGTTTTTACCGCCAGTAACGGTAGCTGGAGCCGATGTTCTCTTGTCCGTCAGGTCATCAAGCGAGAATTTTAAAGTTTTTCGGTTAACCAGGGAATCTTCGACTTCAGAAAATGGCTTCAAGTCTCCATATTTATTAACGTAGAGAAGCTCTCCATTTGCATCGGTTGACTGCTGCAATGCTGCAGAAACCTCGTCTTCACCAATAAACACATAGGTTTGCCATTTGTTGTTCGGTGAGTCGGCTGTCGCGTTGGATGTTTTTATATAGTAGATCGTCGCGAGATAGGAGTTACCCCCACTGTCGTAGACACTCAGCGCGGTCGACTTATTGTAAGTAAGATCATTATTTCGATTGAATTCGAGGGTGTTAACCAACGCATCTGAAGGTAAGTTTAAAGAAAGGTTCACCAAGGTCGTTTGCTTGGCTTCACCGGCCGTTCGGGTAGGTATTTGAAGCTTATCTAGTGCAGACAAATCCGCCTTACCACTTGAATCCACCTGCGCTGCTAGGAGGGCTTGTCCCGATGAGTTCACCACACTGAACTGCTCATCCAGCACGAAGGACCCATTTCTTGTGAAAATATCGGTCAATCCATCAGCAGACTTCAAGGGAAAGAAGCCCTCACCAGATATCGCCAAGTCTAAGGTGTTAGACGAGAACTCAACGTTTCCCTGACTAAACTCTTGTCTCACTTCCTTGAGTGATACCCCCTGACCAACTACCGCACTTGATTTCTGAAGAGGCGACGTTGCAAAAATGTCACCGAATGAGGCCCTAGACTTTTTGAAGCCTGAGGTACCAACGTTTGCAATGTTGTTACTGGTGATCGCTAGCTCTGTTGTAGCAGCCTTAAGACCTGTTAGTGAAGTATAAAAAGACATCTAGAAACTTCTCCTTTAAATTATTCTGATATGTGAGATATTTTGGACAGCGCAATCGCGCGGCCATCTGCAATTTCAACGAACATCTCTCCAAGCGATTCGTCCCAAGAAACTCCAGTGATTTTTGCCTGCGCCATAGCTGGCACTTCAAAATTGTCATCACCGACGTAACCTACCGCTTTAAACAAATATTTCCCTGGCGCGGCTGCTTCTCCATCTAGGTCTCCACCGTTCCATCCAAATGCGACTTCCCCAGTAAGCTGCGGGCCTAGGTCCTGCTCATTAACTATTTGGTCCGTTTCAGCATCGACAACATATAGCTTCAAGTTGTCGACTATTTGCTCGAGTTGCACTACTCCATCTAGGGGAACTCCTCCCGGCTGATCCATAGCGACACCCTGTGCGAAGACCTGCTTACCTAATAGATTTGCGCCCCGCAGTATTCTTTCTTCTTGTTGCCCTGCCGCAAAATTTTCAAAAGAATCAGCCATCTTTACATTCGCCTCCAGTGCTGAAAATTGAGCTAACTGAGCAACGAAGGCCTCATTCTTCATTGGATCCAATGGATTTTGATTTTGAAGCTGTGCGGTGAACAGTTGTAGAAAGGCGTTACGATCAAGATCTTGTTCAACTGGCTGGCTTTGTTCAGCTCTCAATTGACTCATCGTTTTTATATTTTCTATACCGGTCATAGTCATGTTTACAAATCCTTTTGCTTACTTCTGTAGCATTTCTATTGTGCGATTTAACAATCGCTTTGCCGTGTTGCTAGCTTCTACTGCGCTTTCGTAGGACTGAGAAGCCGCTTTAATGTCAACCATCTCTGTCATGACATCGACATTCGAGCTGTAGATATAACCTTGCTTATTGGCTAACGGATGGGATGGTTCATAAATCGCTAGGTGCGGCGACTTATCATCTATGATGTCCGATACCCTTACGCTTCCTGAAGTCCAAGGGCTACCGCGATGAACTTGGTCTTCAAGGATAGTTTGAAAGACCGCGCGCTTTGCTTTGAACGCAGTTTCCGGTGAGCTATCTACCGTGTCTGCGTTGGCGATATTTGACGCAGCAAGGTTTATCCGTGCTGTTTGAGCGTCCATCGCGCCGGCCGAAATGCTCATTATGTTTTCTAAACTCATTCTTTAAACTCCTTTATCAAACCGCTATCGGAGAAGATCCAACACAAGCTGAGTCAACTGATTTGCTTGTTTGAGCATTTGTGTACCAGCCTGTTGGATAACCTGAGCTTTAGCCAAACGAGCGGACTCCAAGGCGTAATCTGCATCAACCAGACGTGACCGAGCATCCGCTGTCTTTTCAGCGATGTTCATTAAGTTTGATACGGTATATGCGAGGCGGTTTTCTATTGCGCCTAAATTCGAACGCATCTGCGCAACCTTATCCAGCGCGGCATCAACGATAGAAATCGAGTCCCCTGCCTGGATCATGGTACTTACGTTGATTTGAGTAAGGTTTTTTAGAGTCGCCGCTGCAGAGTTTTCGACGTAATAACCCTTTGAATTCACCCCTGCTGTCGTAGTGCTTATTGATTCATCGGTCGACGCGGCATCATTTGTTACGTAAGTCGCACCACTTTTAACGCCAGCTGCTTTCCATGTGTAGTAAAGTTCGTCAGCATCCTTCTTTGTTACCTCAAAGGCTAAATCGCCATAATTAGCAGCGCCTTGTATTGAGGCAAGAAGCGAATCAATGTCGGTTGGATCAGCGGTTAGATTAACGGTAACGGTCGTTGTCCCGTCCGCTATAGTTATAGTATCGGTTCCGGAGTCCCAGTAATTAGCTAATGTACCTACCACAACCGTCTCTACTTGATTGACGGCTTTTTGATCAATTGAAAATGCGTTAGGAGAGACTAGCTTTAGTGTTCCCGAAACCCTAGTGGAGTCGTTAGCGCCGGATGTCGACAACGAGATCACAGAGCCGACCGTGCTTGTAATCTTTCCATCTTCACCTAACTTCTGCACACGCAAATCGCTGTGCCCGGAAAGGCCTTGAGTATTTTCGACCGTGATGTCATCACCGTTGGAGTCAAACAAGACGATTTTATTATCTGCAGAACTAGCAGTGACGCCGGTAGACCCTGATATTTGGTTTATTGCATCGACAGCCGACTCTGCATCGCCGCTCGAGATGACAAAGTTACCGGTCTCATAACCATTTATTTTTACGCTGTAGGTTTTAGCAGTTGCCGAATTCGAATATACAGTAGCGTATGTCTTCGCGTATGCCTTGACTCCTGTCTCTCCTGTTAGATTATTTACCTTAACGGCTGTCTCTTTAGCGGAGTCCGTCGCTGATGCAGCGGTAGACTTAGTGCCTAAAAAACCAAATATCTCGATATCGTCGTTGATCGTAATCTCATTAGCCGAGGCGTCAGTTGCAGCTGCGTTTGCTCCTTGACCGTTACCAACAAGCGTATGAGCACCGATCTGTTCAGAGGCGATTGACTCTTGAGAGAAAACAATATTTTCCCCTTCTTCGATTCCTACCTGAAGAGACTTATTTATAAATGTGCCATCTAGAATTAATTCACCGTTATATCGAGTATTCGCAGAGACCCTAGAGATCTCCTGAATCAGTAAATTAACTTCAGATTGCAAAAAACTTCGATCGGCGGAGCTATTGGTGCCGTTAGCTGCTTGAAGCGCGAGCTCCCGCATTCGCTGTAACATGTCAGATACTTCGCCTAACGCTCCCTCGATAGATTGCGTCAACGCTTGACCGTCATTAGCGTTTTTTACCGCCATGCCCAAACCTCGGACTTGCGCCGTCATTCTTTGAGTCATCGCTAACCCTGCGGCATCATCCGCGGCGCTATTGATCTTAGAGCCGGTTGATAGGCGCTCCATGGCCGTATGCAACTCGACATTAGATTCTGCAAGCGCTCGCTGTGCAGTTAACGATGAAACATTTGTACCTACCACTAAAGCCATATGACTACCCTATGTAGATTGAGCAACTAGTACTCACTCTCCTCTTAACGCTCGGCGAATACCGCCGACCCGATTCTCAATGAATTGAACAGTCGCCAGATAACGACCACTCTCTTTACCAAACTCCATTTGCTGATGATGCAATTCGACGGTATTCCCATCCGAAGATACATTTATGGGATTACGAAAAACCTCGTAGTTCCCTGCAGCATTCCTAGTTTCAATATGCCCTTCGTTTGTTTTTTGAAGGCTTTCGAGCTGCCTGCTTCAAGTCGACATGGCAGATTTGCAATCAATGTCTTTTGACTTATAGCTGGGAGTTTCTGCGTTCGCGATATTCTCAGACAACACGGTCAAACGGTCCTGACGAAGCTGGAGCGCCTTCCCGTGAATTCCAAAAATATTATCTAAACTAGACACAGCTAAAATTTCTCCTAAAGTTATTTCTTTCTTATCCGATAAGTTAGACAAGGAAGTTCTTTTATGTCATCTCCCGTTCGCAAACGGCGTGCCAACTTTAGTTATTTTTTATATCCTCCTGTTTTTTATAGAGTTTTACGCTTATCGGCTTATCTGTTTAGTACACTTTTTCGACACCCGGCAAGATATTTCCGGCAAATTAATGGCAGAGCGGCAAGATTTTCCTAGTAGTTTTGTTTTAAGACCGTAGGGAACTATTAACTACTGGGATACTCTAGTTAAAAAGCTGCTGGTAGGTTTTCGATGCGACATTTTCTTTTAGGAACATTCTTAAGGCGTTGTCTTTTGGTGGCTAGCATTCTGTTGTTTTTCCCAGCCAAACAATTAAGCGCGGAAATCCAAGGGCAGGATCGCCCTGCCCAAATAACAGCGGATTTAAGTGAAAAACCGGTTAGATTTGAGGTAAGAAAGAGCCTGATAGTATGGCTAGCATTAACCTCGAAGTTAGAATCTGATTTGATTGCAGATAGCCTGAAACTGAACAGGGGCCTTGGGAACAAGAAGTGTGATTCCCCAATAGGGTTTACCTTCACGACGCCAAATAAACGATTAATCAAGGCCGATTGCCAAAATACCTGGCGGCGATTCATAAAAATGCCTGCGTCGCTTGTCATTGAGGCTAATGAAGAGCCCGGTACAGATAGGCCTAACAAAGCGCTTACAGAAGTTCTCGTGATACTTAAAGACATTAAAAAAGGAGATTCTGTAGGTCCAAATGACCTGAAAAGGGAGTTCTTAACAATTGAAAATGCCTCATCACTGGCTTTAGAACTCGATGAAACCACTAAACTAGTGGCGTCTCATAATTTAAATGCTGGCGACCCTCTTCTATTGAGCGATATCCTCGTAGGCAAAAATGTTTTAACGGCAAAAACGACAATCCCATCCGGTTCCTCTCTCACTCGAGAGCTTGCAGGCATCGAGGTACGCTTTAGAGATATTCCCTCCGACGCACTAACCCGAAAGAAAGGTTGGGCGTTCATGGAAACAAACAAAAACATTATGGCTGGAGAGATTTTAAGGAAGCGCCATTTACGTAAGGCAAAATTACTTAGAAGAAACGATCCCGTAACACTGATCAATACAAACAGCTCTATACAAATAATCGCTTCAGGTACTGCAGTCCAAGACGGCTACTACGGACAACGCGTAAAAGTAATAAATACGGAGAGCGGAAGGTTTGTACTAGGTACTGTGGTCGGTCACGGAAGAGTAGAAATCAACAGTAATAAGCTCGATTTTTAAATTAAACTGCGGAAAAGCTCTCTCTATCAATTAGTCAAAGCTTTTCGAACATTTGATGCTTTACTGAGATTTCCGCCTGAAACCGCGTAGACTCGATACCAGTCAACATCAGGGATAAGGCTTACGTCTTCGTATTTTAGGCACGGCGACGAGCGACACGCTCTCGCCTCCACCGCAGCCAATCAATAACTAAATTAAGCAACCTGAAAGGTAATATGGATATAAACGCCTAGATTTCATAAACTATTTACAAATATGAGCATTTTTTACTAAATATTTTCATTAATTGACCGACTTGTTGTGTATCAAGAAACCTAAAAAGGAAAATTAGCCATGGTTGATGACGTAAGTGGAGTTGGGGCCAGCAAACCGCAACAAGCGAATCAAGCTGTCAAATCTAATGACAGTGCGCCTCAGAGCCCGCGGGTTGCCGACACGAGCACCCCGAGCACCCCGCCGCCAGCTGTTGAAGTTGAACTGAGCAAAGAGGTCCAACGGTCAGAAGAGCGGGCACAATTTGATGAAGTGAAGGTCAGAGCGTTAAAGGAACAAATCGAAAAAGGAGTTTACCCAATCGATCCGCAAAAAATGGCTGAGAAATTTGCTGACTTAGAGCAACTTCTCTAAACCGCCGAGCAAAATGGACAGAACGTGGAAAATCTAAATATCGTATCCGCGGCTTCAGATCGTCTGAGCGAGCTTCTTGACGGCGAGTTTTCGGCGTTGGAGGCTAAAAGCTTTAATTATGTCGAAGACCTTCAAAACTCTAAATTCGAGTTAATGCAAGAGTTGCAGCTCGCTTGGGAAGCAATGAGAGCCGACAAAGACTCGAGTTCTCCATTAATAGACGAACTCACTCAAAAGTTAGAAATCTGCAAGGAGAAACATCTAAGGAACTCCATACTACTAAACAAGCAAATGGAGATTACTCGTAATTTGCTTAACGCGATAACACAGAAGACTTCTGAGAACGCCTCTGTATACGACAAACTAGGAAAACTAGCCTAGCTATTCGTTTTCATCTCGAAGGTCTTATCCATCCCAAGGGGTCTTCCCCTGCAACCGATAAACCCAGGCTAACACTACGGCTACAGAACGGAAAAGTGATTCAGGAATTTCCTGGTTCATTTCTAGCTTTGCAAGTGTCTCAGCTAAAAGATGGTCTTCACTGATAGGGACTCCAGATTTTTCCGCTATCTCCACTATTGACTCGGCCAGGTCATCGTGACCCTTAGCTACAATTTTAGGCGCGTTCGCTTTATCGTAGAGTAACGCAACAGCTATTTTTTTATTCTCGTCAAGCATCCGCGATCCAGCTTTTTTCTCTAACAGAAATTCCATATTCAGCGTATTTATTAACAGCAGTGGAAGAGCCTTTTTGAAAAATCTTAAACTCGTCGATTCTTATTCCTAGTTTTTGAATTTCAGATAACAGCCAATCTTTATTGGAATTCCCTAAATGCAATAGATCTTCACTTGGCATCGCTACATAAAGGCTAAACGCCTCGGTTTCGGTAAAAAGAGCTGACAAATCAATCGAATCTACTTCGTTCACTTTGACTTTTATAACTATTTTCCACCGATAAGCCATTTCTTCATCGTCTTTACTATCTTCTCCACTGTCACCGAAGAACTGAAGCTCAATCGGCCAATCACCTAATACGGGGACTAGCCATTGGTATTGAGTTGTTCGGTTTAATTGCTGCGCCAAGGACTCTATTTGACTGGACTCAATATCTTCAATGGCAGAGAAGATTAAAGAGGCCTCAGGCCCATTTAACTTCGAGCTTTTTAATAGCCTAAGAAGCACTTCTTTTAAGTTAGGTTGGGAAGCTCTATTTAGTACATCTTTTTCATGAAACATTCCGCTCGCCAGAAGACTGGAGTAAATACTCTTGTAGTCATATCTTTTGAACCAGCTACCTTGCAGTGAAAATGCAACTAGTAATGCCTTTAAATCTTGAACACCTTCGCTTCTCGAAAGGTTCTGCTTTAACAGCTTTTCTAGGCTACCTAGACTCGCTCCCTTGGAGATAAGCCTAGCCAAGCGCGCGGCATTTGCTGAGGAAGGTTTTTCCGCCGTCTCTGGCTTCTTTGCAACAATAAGCGACAGCACTCCATGAGTAATAGAGTCCATTCTTAATTTAGCGGCTATTTCACCTGAGAGAGGAATCGGTAGCGGCAGCTTTAGCGCTATATTTTTATTTAAAAGAAGAATGTTGCCGTCCGCTTTATTTTCGATCACAGCGTTGACGATCTGTCCCTCTCGAAGACCTAGGCTTCTTGCATCAGGGGGCTTTAAGCGAACTGAATACACAGTTTGACCTGGCTCCACACTAAGAGCCAAGGTTTTAACGGGTTGGGCTACAACATCCGTGATTATCACAAGTAAACCTAAGGGTATTGAATCCAGCCAAGGAATGGGTCTACTGCTTTAGTCGGAGCATTTGCTACCTCCGACTTAACAAAGAACAACCTTCCAAAATCTTCAGCTTTGGGAAAGCTCAACTTCGACCCGGCTAACATCCAATTGGGGTTACCCCGTATAAAGGCAGATGGATTTAATTTAACGATAGCATCCAGCATAAAATCTGACCGAATTTGTGTACCTTTTACCGAGTCCCGAGCAATAGCTGAAAGCGTGTCTCCTTTTTTGACGTGAAATACACCTTTAACCCACCCACCTCCTTTAGAAGTAGGTACGCCCGATGACTGGACCAAGCGAGAAAGCATATTTTTCAGCGCCTGTTCTAACTCTGCGGACTGAGGAAATGATGTCGACACGTTTTCAGGGACTAAGCCCGAGCTTTCTAGAACAAGTGACATATTGTCAGCGTTGGACTCAACAAGTTCAGGCGAGGTTATTTCGCCTACGACCTCAGTTAAGACTATTTCTTCATTTATTTCAGGCATCAGCTCTTGAGAACTACATCCAAACAGAAGCATTGAAAAACTAAAAAGAAGTACTTTATTCATATCAACTCCAGCAAAGGCCTTACAACAAATTCTACGCCGTTCTCTAACCGAACAGCACCTTGTTCAACTTCAAGTTCCGATTTCAGATCGCTTATTTTTTTGATTCGGGCGATAGCCATCTGCTCAACCCCAGACAAAAGGCCTCTCTTTTTAAAGTAACCTGACTTTGGCATTAAGAGCAACTGATCACCTTCGGTGTAACCGGCGTCCAGCCCTGCATCGAGCACCAACTTCCCCTTGACCGCAACTGCCATATTTGAGTATTTAACAAGGCATTTGGACTCTGACAGAAACGCATTTATGCTTTCTTCTAATCTCTCTAGTTGAGCCTGCGAACTATCTCTCAACCTACCCGCTTGGCTTTGCTGCCCTTCAACACCTACTTCCGCCAGGGTGAGTGTTTCTCTCATTTTTTTTATTGGTACATCGTCTTTATGAAGCTGCAATTCAACGGATATTTTATGACTTTGGTATGCCCCAGAGAACAAAAACTTCGGATTTAATTTAGAAAACGCTGTACTCGAGGGGGTGTCTTCATAGTAAACGCTCACTAACAGCTTGTGTTTATATTTGGAAAACCCGTTTCCACGCATTAAATTGTCGTAACGGCTAACGTCCTCGCTGTAAGGTGACATCCTGAAGCTTTTCTCTTTTGCTAACGCTCTATCTAAAAAATTATGTGTGTACCTTAAGAATTTTCTTTCATGAGAGTTCGGGTTTTGCTTCAGTTTATCCCCGCCTTCAACCATTAATGATAACCTTGGGGTGTTTTCGGAGCCGTTTGAACACATTTTTTCTTTTGCTTTATCACCTCCCCCTTTCAGCGCCTCTCTTCCCGACGCAGGACCAACCTCCTCTCTAGAGACATAAACCCTTCCATCAGGCAACAATCGGATCTCAAGCTCTTCTAAATCTAAAACAGATACAAAAAAAAGGTCTTCATCTCGCATTACGGAATTGCTCAAACGCGCTATTGAATGGAGATAAGCTCGCTCGTTTACTGCAAACCTCGTGACTTCCCGTTTTAAATTCACAAGCCACTCGTTAGAGTCCTGCGCATTTGATGGAAACGGCAGTCCAAATCCTAACACCAGGGCAAATTTTAAAAAATAGATCTTCATAATGACTTTCGGCTACGAGACCAGTTCCTATAAAATTAGTCGACGGTTTTTTTGAAAAAACCTGAACCTACGAAGGAAAGGTCGCCTGTAGGAGAGCCCTCAGCAGTAGAACCCTCTTCAGACGTAACCGCTGGAAGGGTCCCGAGTCGACGCAGCGCCTCAGGTTGGCCCATCTCCATAACCGTTTGATAACTGTCCGTCGATATGGGCTTTATGCTTACAACCCTGGCGCCCACAATCAAACCTTCTACCCGTGAGACGAGCTCTTCTTGCCCCATTTTCAGATTGCTTAACGTCCCGCGGGATTCAATGTACTGCCCATACAGTTGCTCGGCTAGAGACCGGTAAGCCTCAAGTTTCGACACTTTTATGGCCATTAGACGCTTTTCTTCGGGGCTGTTCCCTTCCTGCGCATTAATCACCGCATAGCCCACACCAACAACTCGATCGTTTGAGCTAACTTGGCCCGGGTTACTGTACTGATTTGTCACACACCCAGAGGTGAGGAGAAGCATCAAAATGCACATCATAAATGCATACTTCTTTTCTAGATTTAGTTGCTTCACGGAAACCCTCTTCAATGCTTTATGTAACTTAACTGTCGGCTGCTGGCCCGATTTCTTTAGATTCGGCACGATAAATGCATTTATCGAGGAGGCTAGTTATTTTTAGCTGCAGGAAATATTTTTACTATATAAATTAGTGACTTATGGATTCGCTTCTTTTTACATTGACGAGTTTTCGACATCGGCTTAGTGATTTTCCACTGAGCTCTCTGGTAACACCTATCATGGTGCTGCTGGTGTTATCGCTGCTTGTTTTGCCAATACCCCCGATCATGTTGGATGTTTTATTCACATTCAACATCATTTTGGCTCTATTGATTATTATGGTGGCTATCCATACGGCTACTCCCATGGATTTCTCTTCTTTTCCTATCATCGTCCTCTTCGCAACCGTAATGAGGTTGGGGTTAAACGTAGCGTCCACACGAGTCGTCCTACTAGAAGGCCATGAAGGAGGCGACTCAGC
>MEHZ011338700.1_pt1 | contig 11583 bp, 8 predicted proteins | sample 897221 | NCBI WGS metagenome assembly MEHZ01 (sample SAMN05514161, study PRJNA337945) | marine metagenome | isolation source: marine surface water | place: Arctic Ocean | collected 2007-12-13 | reverse complement strand
TTTTTCTCCAGCCTTTTCCAATTGATTACTGTACAGGAGGGTATTTCCAATGTTAAACTGTGCAATCCCTTCTCCTTGTCGGTCTCCAAGTTGTTTCATGATGGCGAGAGATTCGGTGAAGTAATGTTCCGCTTCTACGAATTTATCTTGTTCTTCGAAAAAGACGCCCAAGAGATTGAGTGTATCGGATTGACCCCGTAAGTCTGAAAGTTTCTTTTTCATCTTTAACGCCATTTTATACAAGCGTTCTGCTTCAACAAAATCACCTCGTTGCTTGGCTTGCGATGCGAGTTGAATATGAGAAAATGCTTCGCCTCTTCGGTCACCTATTTGCCGTTTGATGGCGACACTCTCGTTGGTTAATCGTTGAGCATCACTGGTGTTCCCAAGATGTTCGGCAATCGTCGAAAGATTGGCGAGAATAATTGCCTCCCCTTCCAAATCCTTTTGCTTTCGTTTGATGATTAAGCCTTGACGATAATGGAGTTGGGCCGCTTGGTAATCTTTCTTTGATTCTAAAATATTTCCAAGTCCGATAAGTGCGACGGCCACACCGTTTTCATCACTGTGCGATTCCTTAATTTCCAATGCTTGTGAAAACAGGTGTTGTGCTTGGTCGTATTCATTTCCAATGAGTGCGAGGTTGGCCATAGCCAGAATGACGTCCGCTTCACCGTTTTTCTCGCCCAATTCATGTTTCATTGCTTGAGCATCTTGAAAGGTCGAGTAAGCTTGGGGAACATCTCCTTGATTGAGTGCAACATAGCCAATATTGATGAGCGCATCCGCTTCTCCACTTCGGTTTGATTCTGCCCGAAAGGTATCGAGTGCTCGCTGGTAGTGTTCCATGGCCGCTTGATATCTTCCCGTCAAGCGCGCAGCATTTCCGAGTTTCAAATCAGTTGAACCTTGGATCTTCACGCCCCGCGAAGACAGTTCGTCACCTGCTTTCAAGAGGTTTTTGACATTCGACATCTGTTGATTCGATGGGTTTGAAGTTTGGATATTACCAACAAAACCAATTTGTTCAAGAGCCAATACCATTGCCTTAGCCATATCTTCGGGACTGTTTTGAACAATAGTTTGGGAAGTCAAATTGCCCATAATTACGCTGTCGACAATTTTTTGTTGGGTGTAAACGTTCGCTCCAGACACGTGTTGTGTTTCGGTGCCAACAGGTACCCACTCAGAACCGGTCCATTCCGATTTCCCATCTTGACTAAGTTGACGCTCCACCATGATTCATACAAGAGGTGTTCAACTATCTAAGTATTGTTTGATTGGGATATTTTAATGTAAAATTGTGGAGAAGGGCAAGTACTGTTAAATGATACACCAAGGCCTTTCACCTACATACGGGGGGGCTTCAACATGGTAAAAATTGCAATTTATGTCGACACCTCTGGTTCAATGAATGAACGAATCTATGGTGAAATGGATGAAGATTTCAGCGGCGAAACAAGTTCAATCCTCCGTAAAGTAGCGCGCTCTATGGGACTCAAAGGACGGGTCAAGAAGAACTTGGTTGCCAAAGCGATGTGGGAAAATCTCGTTCCGACTTTCAAAGACCGCCAAACCAAAGTGTCGACAATAAACAGCAGAGGGCGCTCCAGAATCCTTGCCCCTCTTGAATTCCGGAGCGAGGAAGACTTGTTGAAGATTCAGTTCCCAAAGCCCGGTGGTGGAACCTATCTCTGGAGATTTTTGGTCGAGGAAGCACAACAACTCAGCAAAGACAGTGTCGATTGGTTATTTTTCTTAATCAGCGATGGAATGGACATGAGCTCCCCGCCGCCATTCAATGGGATTCATGGCTTTCAACCATGCATCGAAGCGATCAAACAAATCGGTATCGATGTCGAATTTCATATTATAGGCCTTGGATTACCTGATGATTCAGTCAATGTATTCCGTCAAGTGAGTGGCGCAAGTGGTGGTTCGTTCGTCAACATTGTTGAGGCAGGAGAAGATGTCGAACAGGCGGTCGAGGAAGTTGGAGGCGCATTAGAAGAATCTTTGAATCCCATTGCACGTATGGCAAGCCGTCAAAGAAGGCAACAGGAATACCTTGAATCACGACAAGATGGTGACCTTGAAATCACTACCGAAATTGTCGCGCCACCACCGCAATACACCGGCTATACCTATGGCGACCTCACGATTGAAGACACCAACCCGGAACAACTCTCCCAGTGGCAAAACGACTTATTGCGAATCCGAGGCGATGAGAAAATTGAAAATATCCAAGCCTACGAAAACTGGGTCTCAATGCGTTCAACGCCGTTGTTTTCAGAGACCCCCGGGATTCCAATCGATTCATGGGCTCTCTCTGCAGCAGATGTCACACTTATTGGCAGTATGAAAATCGACAATCTCTTCACCTTCCTCTCTCAAATCCGTAGTTCGGACGTCCCCATTGAAAACCGTCGTATTATTGTTCGAGTAGAGGATATATCGGAGACATTATTGGATACACTCTCGAACTCGGGTGCAAGAGTGGTCATTTACCCTGAAGAACTTCCACCGCCACCGCCACCGGAATTGGATGATGAAAAGTGGGAGCGGAATGAATACGACTTCAATGATAACCCTACCCAGGAGTGGGAAATTTATCCGCATCTGGGAACAAGTAAGGCACGGTCTTCGGTGGTTATCGACCCGCCAGCATATCCCGAATACGTCGAGAAACTTTCCGAAGCATTTGCCCGAAAGAATCTCGTCGCAGAGTTGGAGAATAAATTACGCCCAATCCAAAGATCATATGCTGAAGCAGTCTTCAAACCTTCATGGAAACAATTCAATTCCAATTGGGTACCGGATGATTGGCCATCTCTGCTTTCTCATGAACCTCAAGCCGTTGGTGAAGCCTTTTGTGAATCATTACGTATTGCTTACATCCAAGTGGTCCATGAATGGTTAATGTCTCATGGAAATCGACCGAAATTCGTTTTAGTCCGGCTTTCAAATGAATCCAAAACACTCGGTTTGCATAAGCACCCGAGTTATTTAGAATTCCAGACGCTTTTGGCTGACATGTTCCATTACCAAAGTACCAATCTGAGAATCCAAAAACCGCGCGTTGAGTATTGGTGAATACCTTCATCAAAGAACCAGTAATTACCGGTAGTCCCAAAAACCCCCCCCCCTTGAGGCAACTATGGGATTCTTTGCAACGATTAGCCGCGGATGGAAAATGAGCAAGTTGAGTATGTCGGTCGTTAAGAAAGACCCAGAACTTATTGTTTACATGTTTATTTGTGGTTTTTTGACCCTCTTAGCCATGATTGGAATGAGCATGCCTCAGTATCTTGAACAAGCGTGGGCGATAGATTCTGCTGGACAAATGACGCCTGCATACATGGGATTCGTATTTGTAGGATATATGACCATCTCGATAGTTGTAACTTTTTGGAACAGTGCAATTGTTGCAAATTCACATATCCGACTTACCGGCGGAGACCCTAAATTCATGGATGGAGTATCTGCAGCAATGAGCAAAATTCACATCATTATTCTCTGGGGCATCATAGCAGGAACAGTCGGACTGTTGTTGAAAGTTTTGAACCAAGCAGCAAGAGAGCAGAAAGGTGGAGCAGCCGTCTTTGCAATGATTCTATCTGCAATCGGTGCAGCAATTTGGTGGATGATGACTTTCTTCATGATACCGCACATGATTATCGAAGGCAAAGGTCTTGGTGAGAGCCTCAAATCAAGCAAGCAAATGTTCTTCAAGTCGTGGGGAGAAAACATCACCTCAGGTCTTGGAATTGGTATCATCGGATTCTTTTTCATCGCTGTGATCGCAATAATCACGTTTGGAATGGTCGTCGCATTGGGCCCATTCTGGTATATTGGAATCGCAATTGGTGCACTTGGAATCGCTACAGCCCTCGCATGGATGAATGCAGCTGAACAAGTAGCAGTCACCGCACTTTACCTCTATTCGAAGAACGGTGAAATGCCCGAAATCTACCGGGAATTGGGAATGAACCAATTCCATATGGGTTCGACAACCGTTTGAATAATAAGATATTGACGTTGGCAACCAAGGCTAGCCTTGGTTGGCTTGGTAGCCTTGGTAGCCTCAGTTCTTTGTCTCCGCTGGTCATTTGAAAACTTCTATTGCTAATGGCTCAATCGAAGTCGAATTCAAATCGCCACTTTGATTTTGTTCAAATACAAAGATATAATTCAACCTGTGTTAATCGCTTTGAAGATAATTCAACTCTGGGATAAGCGCTCAAAATGTGTCCTTAATTTATGTAAACTCAAATTTTTATTATGTTTAGATGCAGGGATAATTTGCAAATAATTGGATGGAAAGAGAAGTATATTCAAAAGTACCTCACACCCTAAATATAACGAAACTCATCAATGAGATTCAACGACACGTATGAATGGCAATACGGGTCAAACCTATCCGTCAAGTGGGTTTTATTCGCCGCTAGCCATTTAGCATATCCTTGTGTATGGGTATTTATTGGTCAATCCATGTCAGACATACCTGAATCCATAGTTTGAGTGTATCCTGATTGAGGTGAAGTGGCATTGAACCACAGGCTAATCTCATGTGCGCTATTCCACAATCCAATTCGAGCAGAAATAATGGTCTTGTTATCGATGAGTAACACATGCGGAATTGAAGTAACGGACAAATTTTCCGACAAGAATGGAGCGTGTAAAAATGGGCGGTCTACCGAGCGATTAAGTTCATCTTCAATCATGAGTTCCCATTCGGTCATGTTCGAACTATCATTACCTGCTTGCTTGTTAAAAATGAGTAAATGATTTGGCATAATAGATTGGTCAAGTGCATCTATTGTTGGCTTGCAATGTGTGCACCAAGATGCAGAAAAGTAGGCAACCCAACGGCCACTTGAATTTGCTGAAGATTCATTCCAATGCGTTCCGTTTTGATCTTCAAAGTCAAAACTTGGGAATATGCAACCAACATTCCATTCGGGGACATTATCTTCACTGCAAATTACAATTTCATCAGCAACCATTTCCATATCAGGTTCAATACAACCCGCTAGACTGCCTACAGAACACAAAAGAACGAGTAAGTATGAGATTATTTTGTCCATTTCAAATCACCATTAGCCTGATGATTTGAGTCATAAAGGCTCATTTTATCAACCTATTGCACACCGAAAAAGACCGAAATATAAGTGTCCAAACCTTGGGCAAATCATCAAAGGAAATGTTAGAACTCTCGAACCTGTTTTCTTTCGTGCCTTTCCCAACTCTCGTGTTTGCTCCATCAAAACCGCAAAGGCGGCGCCCATTTCTCATTGTTTCGAGCATGGTCCAAAAGATGCCAATAGAGCGTGGTAACGTTCGAATCTGAAGATGTTAAAGCCGGTTCTAAGGTCTCTTGAGTGAACGGAGCGGGTAGGTGCCTCCAACCTCTTTTGGCAATCAAAGAGAGTGGCAATAAAGACAGCGCAGGGCCATTTATCGGTAGGCCCCAGTGCGTTTTCCAAGGGCGAGATACAACGCCACTTTTGACCAGCGCATCATCGACATCTTGCCAAGAATTTCCTTTTCCTGCTTTACCTTTGACAAGCCAAGATGGATTAATCGAACTGTCAAGAACATAGCCGTGTTCAGCTAATACCGGTGCCATCCAAGGGGACATATAGCCCCCTGGTGCACGAAACCAAGGTCTGAATGAATCACCGGCATGCTTGCTGATCACGTCGCTCGCCTTGGTCAAATCGGCCGAGAACCCCTCCACATCTTCCGGCCAGGCAGACCAAGATTTGTGGCTCCAACCGTGACATCCAACCGTAAGCCGAGCTGGGAACTTTTCCAACAGTTCTGAAAACCACAGTTCAAATTCTTTACTCAAAAATAAATCGCCAATGACAAATAAGGTGACTGAATGAGTATTGGTTTCAAGCCATGAAGCAAAACCGCGCATTCCTTGAATGAATTGTTCCGAAAGCGTTTCTTGTACTCCTGATTCGAGGATGTGAGCATAGGTGTGTTTACTACGTGTTGGATGACCGTAAAAACGAGGAATATGCCGCACATCGTCAAAGTCAACAGTTAACCATGTGGCGTTCAAGCCGTTCCACCCCGAGGTAAATCGAGGATATGCAATCGATGAGGGACCGTACGTTGTCCAATTTCAATTCCGATGAATTGTTCAATCGTTTCCCCATTCCATTCTTCGCAAATACGCCTTGCAGTAGCAAGGCCTGCTTCATTATGAGGGTGAACTGTGATTTCAATTCGGATGAAATCGTCACTCTCTATCGTTTTGTTTTCCAACCACTGAAGCACTGTTCGAGTCGCCTCAAGAGCAATACCCTGACGCTGATAGGAAGAGCGAACCCAGTATCCTAAATTGTACGATGATTGCAACAGTTGTAATTCATCACCAAAACCAATTAAACCAACAAAGGCCCCTTTTTCTTCAGAACGAATCCACCAAAAATGCAAACGGTCGACTTCTGCTTGGTTTTCGACATCGAATAACATGTCACTCAACTGGCCTTGAACGTTGTGGGCAGCATCAAGCCATGGCAAAGCGGTTTGTGCCGCCTCCGGGTCTTCATGGTAGGCCTCTAGAAGTAAAGGGAGAATTGCCTTACTGACCGGAACGAGCCTCATATCAGGGCGAAACTCAAGCTCGGGGGTCATGGTAAATCCTCTATGACAATTGGGCAACAGCCGCCGCCACATGTTCATTGTTGGGATGGACATGCTTGGCCATAGCAAGCGTCCATTGCAAGTGCTCTTCTCGATTCAAGGCGCGCATTGCAGAACCGATATGAAGCATCATTTCGAAATTGTGTTCAAGATGCGGGCCCAATAAATCCAGTGTTTCTGCAGCCTTCGGTAATTGACCTACTTTGATGCATTCAAGTAGCGTCACAACTTCGCGATAGACTTGATGTGCATCCCAAGCCTCTTGGGCAGGCCATGGCCAAATCCGGTTGTCATTTGGAGCAATTGGGGCTGGTGTTTGAACCACCGCTTCAGCCACTTGCGCAACCTCCTCAGCCGATGGCACCCCAGGTGTCGTTACTACAGGAGTGTACTCGCCAATTCCAGGGAGTTCTGGAGTTGAAGGCAGAGGGGCAGTTTCAGCCACCATTGGAATTTCGGGTGTACCTTGGACAGGTGCTGGATGATTAAAGTCTGGAACATCGGGAGTTGTAGGAGTAGACTTTGCTTCAGAAAGTACAGGGTCGTGTGAAAGAGCAGCAGTTGACGGCAAGGCCGCCTGATGAAGTACGCTTTCACCATTCGGCAGCGGTTGAGATGCAGGTTGAGTTAAATTGGTAAAATCAGGAATTTCAGGCGTAGCCATTTCTTGTCCTGCTATCGGCCCGATGGTTCCCATTAAATCCTCATCTTTTTCAGTTCTAATAGAAGGAGAATACAACTTACCCAGTCCGGTATGCACCGGTTCTACAACTTTCCCGAGAGGGTCTTCATCGCCCATGTCAAAAACAACAGCATTCGCTGGGGCATCGGAAACATCCAAACCCACTTCTTCTGGCGATTCAAATTCAACCGTTTGAGAAAGTGTCGGGCTGCTTCCGCTAATGAATTGGAAAGAATCCTTTTCTTCTTGTTTCGGTTCTTCATATTGGCCGATTTCAACCGAAACATCTTCCAGAGAAAGAACAGCTTCTACCGCCAGTTCCTCTTCTTCAAGTTCAGCCTCCGCCATCAAGGTATTCAATAAGTCCGAACCCGATGATGAGGGTGTTGCCATTGGTTGGTCCCGAGGTGCAAGATTCAATGAATAGTAGCACTGAGCACAACTTTCAACAGTGCCTTCGTTGACAAATTCGCAGTAAGGGCACACATCTCCCTCCGCTGAATTTTCACCTTTGCGACGCCGAAACATACTGCCCACCATTCCGTCGTCCAATATTTTGGGTTTAATACATGGGGTTTCTCGCCTCGTGAATACTTCATTGTTGAAGGCATACGCTGATGGGGTACGCTGTTTTGCATTGGGCATGGAGGAGCGAGGTCAAGTGCGTCGGATGAACAGCAGCACTGCTCAAAAGAACAACGACCGAGAACTTGCGGAGGAAATGCCTCTCAAGTGGCAGCGAGGCCAAGACCACTTTTCCCGTTTCACTCAACTCATTCGTCGAGAACTGGATGATGAAACCGCGATGGTCGAGGAACGATGGAAAAAATGGAGCAAACAACGCTTGTTGGCGGCAGGTTTGACTTTGTTTGATTTGACTGGCCGAGTTCAGGGGCGGTTTTTTGGTGAACCAATTATCGTATTTGAAAATAAAGCGGGGTCACGCTTACCGATCCACCGCTTTGGTCACGGCGATATTGTTCTGATTTCTCGTGCTCGGCCATGGGGCGAAAGAGTCGTAGAAGGCATTGTCCTCGACCGAGGACCGACACGAATCCGCGTCGTCGTCGCTGACAAGCCCAGCGATTTGAAAAAAGGTACTTGGCGGCTTGACCGAGGCGCAAACCGGGTCGCACATGACCGAATGCATGAGGCTCTAACAACCTTCCATTCAACCGAAGGCGACAGTGGAACTGTGCTACGCGATGTATTGCTTGGCGCTTTACACGACCTGTCCACCTCCGCTCAACGACCACCCGAAATACGTGGACAGAAGCGACACGGACCACTTGGAATTGGTAAAATGGAATTGAATCCATCGCAACAAGCAGCCATTGAGGCGGCCATAACTCAACGCCTCACTTTGATTCAAGGCCCCCCTGGGACTGGAAAAACGCATACGGCCATTCGCCTGCTGACCGCATTTGTCCGGATGGGCCGGGGTCCAATTCTTGCCACTGCAGAATCCAATGTCGCCGTTGATAATTTACTCGAGGGATTACTGGAAATGAACATCAAAGCAGTTCGCATTGGACGTCCGGTCAAAGTACGCGAGCATCTACGCGAGGCGACCCTTGATGCACAAATAGAGAAACACCCACTGCAAGAGGAATTACGCTTCATCCGAGAACAGAACGACGAATTACGCCGCACCCTTTCTGGATTAAAAGGCAAAGAAAAAGGCTTGGCTCATCGAGATGTCAATAATAATTTTAAGGAAATTCGACAGATAGAAGGGAATATGATTTCCGCGGTTCTCGATAATGCCGAAGTGATCTGCGCTACGACAATCGGAGTGGGGCATAATTTACTTCGCGATCGCAAATTCCCAGTTGTCTTGATGGATGAAGCGACCCAAGCGAGTGAACCAAGCGCGTTGGTCCCCATCACCCGTGGTTGCCGTCAATTGGTCTTGGTAGGTGACCACAAACAACTGCCGCCCACCGTCATCAGTAAAGTCGCAGAACAGGGGGGCCTTGGCCGTTCATTGTTTGAGCGATTAATTGAATGCGGACTTGAAGCACACATGTTGACCACCCAATATCGAATGCATCCCACCATACGTGAATATCCGGGTGCACGATTTTACGACGGTCGATTGGAGGACGGTTGCAGTTCCAGTGACCGGCCACCTGCTGCAGGTTTCTTGTGGCCGGATTGGGACCATCCAGTTGCGTTTGTACCAATTGATGGTTCTGAAATCGTCGACGAAGAAAGCAGCAGTAAATCGAATATGGATGAGGCTGCCAAAGTACTTTCAATTGTCAACGATCTACTCAGTGCTGGCGACCTCACACCATCGGATATTGGCGTCATCACACCGTATAACGGCCAAGTACGGCTGTTGGTTGATTTGTTTGAGCAAGCGGGTGGGCGCGAGGAAAATGAACCGTATGCAGGCCTTGAAATCAAGAGTGTAGATGGCTACCAAGGGCGTGAAAAAGAAATCATTGTCTTCTCAGCGGTCCGTGCAAACGACGCTGGCGAAATTGGATTCTTGAAAGACAGACGTCGCCTCAATGTTGCCCTTACCCGGGCGAAGCGAGGATTGATTGTGCTCGGAAATCTCAAAACGCTCCGGCATGACAGCACATGGCGTGCATGGTTGGATTGGGCAGAGGAGAGAAACTTCTTCGCTTGGCATATTACTCACGGCTAAAGTTTTCAGCCAACACTTGACAAAGGGCAGACTCTACCGAGCGCTATGGCAGACAGTGCAGTCAGCATCCACCAAGGAAGTGGAACCCTGGCTCAGGCTGTGCTTTCCTCTGCACCGGAGGGGATGCTTATCGCACCGATTTGGAAACGAGTTTCTGCTTTCCTACTCGATGTTGTAATGTTGTCCTTGGTTTTACACCTAATAACCGGCCAAAGACTGCTTTATTATTTGAGTGATTTTGGATTACTTACCCAAGGACCTCGAGCGATTGTAGCAGTAGCACTCAATTGGGTTGTGTTTTTCATTGCGCATTATCTTTACTTCAAATACACAGGGCGAACCTTTGGGCGAACGTTTGCTCAACGCGGCTTTCGAATCGCCATTGTTCATGATAACGGAACTTTACTCGAAGCACACCATTGGGGCCCAAGGGCATTTGGCAAACTGCTCTATCTTCTGCCATTCATTGGTGCGGCGTGGTTTGGCCTGCGAGATGTTCTTCGTGGGCGTTCGGAAGAAGCAGAGTACCGAACCTCTTTGGATGTCAAGAATCACACCGTTGCTGCCGTCGATTGGTCGCTGCCTTCTGAGACCCGACTTCGACTGCGTTGAACGGTGCCAATCGCGACATTGAAATGAAGTAGGGTTTTGTAGAGAAACCTCTACGGTGGATAACATGAGTGACGACCATACCGTTCGTGCGGCATCTCTTGAAGCCCGATTATCGTCCGTTTTGATGGACATTGATGACGATGATGACGATGTGATTTTGGTTTCCATCGACATGACCAATGAGGCCGCTATTCCCCTTGGAGGGCTGAAGGCTCACATCCTAACCAGTGATGGAAATAAAGTTGAATCGGAGTCCGGAATATCTTCGCTTGGGCCCGGTTTGACTCGAAATTTTGCGTTCGAATTCCCTCTCGAAAAAGGAACTTGGTCGTTTATGGTCTCAGGTGCAGGACAATCACTTACATTGGGTCCATACGAAGCGGATTTCACATACGAAGAAGAAAAAGGCAGAGTTTTTGGTAACGCCATTGGTTCAAACCTGTTCAGCGGCGCCTTTGACTCACACCTTGATATCTTTGGAAAAACTTCCGAACGTGAAATTATCGACCCTTCTTCAGTTGTTCTGACCTCATACAGTGGAGAGAACTCATCGGGCGGGTCAATCAAAATATCACTCGGTGAATCCAAGGTTGAGACTGCGGATAGCCAAGACGAACTTCGTGTACCTCCTTGGCAACAAAAGAAACCGATTGAACCAACTCCTGTTGAAACTCCATCCCCCTCCGGCGACCTCCTTCTTTACGCCGCTAAGACGGATTCCGCTGCAGAGATGTTACTTACCGCTGCACCAGAGGTTGTTGAATCAACACCTGTTGAAATCATTACAGCAGCAACACCCCCACCTCTCCCACCAGGACCAGTAAACCCTCCTGTAGAATCTCCGAGTAGTACCTCACCCGCGACTCCAGCGGCCGGCCCACCATCCAGCCCTCCCGCCGGTCCACCCTCCGGCCCACCTGCCGGTCCACCTTCCGGCCCTCCTGTAGAATCTCCAAGTATTGCCTCACCC
>MEHZ011500680.1_pt1 | contig 11585 bp, 14 predicted proteins | sample 897221 | NCBI WGS metagenome assembly MEHZ01 (sample SAMN05514161, study PRJNA337945) | marine metagenome | isolation source: marine surface water | place: Arctic Ocean | collected 2007-12-13 | reverse complement strand
CCGGCCACCATCAGGCGGTTGCGGCCGGTTTCGATAGCGGTCTTGCGATCGCCTTCAATGCGAATTTTTTCGGGCGGTGCCTGCCGTTTCCCGATCATTGGCTTTTCTTCAGCTTCGCGAGGATCGGTTTGAGCCAGTCATTGTTCTCGGATGCCGGTGGTGCCGGAGTTCGCGCAGGTCTTTGAGGGAGCGTCGGTTTCGGTGTTGGATTCTTCCTGGCGGCGATCTCGGTCAGTCCGGTCTTGCCGGTTTGTTCGGGTGCCGACTGGTCAAGAAATTCCTGCATTGACACCGTCTGTGCCGAAACAGGCGCATCCATTCCGAGCAAACGCTTGCTCAGGGCCTCGAGCCGTGCCGGCTGGTTCAGATAGCTCCATTCCGCCTGCATGACCTGGATGGCATCGCGGTCGGCGATGATCTCGGCGTTGAGCGCGTGCAGGCTATCTTCGAGCGTTTGAACGCGATGCTTGACCGCGAACAGCCCGATTACCACGGCAAAGGCGAGAACGGACCAGAGAAGGGTGGATCTGCGCATGGCTCAGTCCTCCGTCATCGGGGGCGCGGACGTGCGTTCCGCAACGCGAAGCCGTGCAGACCGCGACCGGGGATTGCGTTTGGTCTCTGCATCGGTCGGTTTCTGGGTCCCGCGCCGAACCAGCGTGAAGCGGGGCGTCGGGCTGGTCTGCGCTGTGGCCGGCATGTGGCGCGATACTGTCGGAACTTCGCCTGAATGGATGCGCAGGAATTCTTTCACGATCCGGTCTTCGAGCGAATGGAAGGACACCACGGCAAGCCGCCCACCCGGCGCCAGCACGATCTCCGCGCCCCGCAGGCCGCGTTCAATCTCGTCCAGTTCCTCGTTGACCTGAATACGGATCGCCTGAAATGTTTTGGTCGCGGGATCGGTCTTGGAAGATCGTCCGCCGCGATACGTGTTGCGAACGATATCGGCAAGCTGGCCGGTGCGTGTGATCGGTGTTTCCGCGCGCACGTTTACGATCGCGCGGGCGATGCGCCGGGCCTGCCGTTCTTCGCCGTATTTGAAGATGATATCTGCAAGCACGCCCTCATCCGCCTCGTTGACGAGGTCGGACGCGGATAACCCGTCCTTACCCTGGCGCATGTCGAGCGGCCCGTCATTGCGAAAGCTGAAACCCCGGTCCGGATCGTCGATCTGCATAGAGGACACACCGAGATCGAGCGCGATACCGTCGACGGCTTCAATCTCTTGGCGTGACAGGGTTTCAGCCATGTTGCCGAAGCGGCCTTCGATCACGGTCAGGCGTCCGGCATATTTTTTGACCAGTTCGGCCGCACCTGCAACGGCATCCGGATCGCGGTCAATCGCCCAGACGCGGCAATCGGCGGCGTCGAGGATTGCCGATGTGTAACCGCCTGCGCCAAAGGTGCCGTCCACATAGTGCCCACCATCGCGCGGCTGCAGCGCGGCGAGTACCTCGTTGATCATCACAGGTTCGTGGCCGAAGGCGGGGAGGGCGTTCATGCCAGTGTCCCGCCGCTGAGTCGGGCGCGTAGCGCCTCGACCTCTATCGCCTGGTGTACTTCGTATATTTCGGGTGCCCAGATCTGGAAACGGGTGCCGCGGCCGACAAAGGTGGCGCGGTCGGTAATTCCGGCATGTTCTGCGAGTTTCGCGGGCAGGATGATTCGGCCCTCGCCGTCGAATGGCAGCTCGCTGGAGATCGCGTTAATCGTCTCGACCAGCCCGTCATCGGACTTCCCGATCAGCGCCTGGGTGAAATCACCACCGTCAAGAGTCTGGTCGAGCTTGCGCCGGTTTAGATCGTCGAGCATGCCACGGCCGAATGCCTCAATGGTGCCTTCGGTCAGGGAGGAATAGGCAATAACCCCTTGATAAGTATCGGTTCCGAGCGCCGAACGATAGGCAGCCGGAACCGATACGCGGCCCTTCCGGTCAACCTTGTTCTCGTATGTCGAAATAAACGACGTCACGGGGCGATCCGACTTTCCTGTCTTTTCCCGCCGGCGAACCGGCATGAAACTACGTCCCTACAACACGTATGGGATAAGATGGATTATCATGGGTATTTATGGAAGTCAATGTCATTGATAGTAAAGATCTAGTTAAGAACGGGCATTTAGAAGCATTCGTTCAAGTTGCCATTCCACCTGATCGGGCATTCAAAATTGATCCGAAGGTCGGATGATGACTTCTCTAGATACCAATTGTGGCAGAACTATGTTCTTACTATGTTCTTGTTCTGGTGTGTATGTGAGGTTTGGTCGGGAAAACAGAAAACCGCCCCCCGGTGTGCAGGGCGCGGTTTGTGATCGCAATATCCCGGAGAGCAGTGTTCCGGGATAAGGTCTGTTAAGTCGTTATCTGGCAGTATTGATGGTGATTACCACCCGTCGGTTTGCCCGGAGCCGTGTGCCCTCGGGTGTGGCAACGGCGAGGCCGGCCTCGCCGACGCCGATGGCGCTGATACGATCTGCCGCGATCCCGCGTTCGACAAGCGCTACTTTAACATTCTGCGCACGCCGCTGGGAAAGCCCGGCGTTATAGGCGTCGGTACCGACCGTGTCGGCGTGGCCCAGGACGTCGAATTTGACCGGTTTGTCGCGCCATTCCGCGATAATCAGGTCAAATTTTTGACCGATTGCGATGCTGACCCGGGACTTGTCGTACCCGAATTCAATACTGTGGTTCACTGGCGTAGCGGGCATTGCGGGGGCTGGGACCGGGACCGGTTTTGACGATTCAACGCCGGCGACGCGCGGCCCTTTCAGTCGGTCACTGAGCTTGAACGCCACAAATCCGCTACCGATGCCGAAGCGGAGGGCCCTTTCGTCGGAATCGACGTCCAGCATCACATAGTTGCCGCGGTTTTTGAGGCCAGCCTTACCGCCGCCGTGGGCTCAGGATTGCGGCACCGCCAATGGCGCCGTATTCACCCGATAGGTCTTCCGGTTTCCGGAGGTTGTATACGCTGCCCGTCGCGGTCGCGACCGAATAGCCAAGCCCAACAAGACTGTAACTGTCCGCCTTGAAGCCATGTTCGGAACCGTCTTTAACGACAATACGTCCCTTGCCGGTGTGAAATCCGATCAGGCCGCCGACATTGTCATAGGTGACCGAATAGGTTCCGCTCGGCGTCTGGCTAGTGTTTTGCTGGCCTGCGCAACCGGCGGCGGTCAATATAGCGATAAGCGAAAGGGATTTCAGAATGGATCCGGAGGATATCATGGCAAGTACCTCGTTTCAGTTGAACGGCTAGGCCGGGCAGGAACGGTATCGAGCGCTCTGTCGCTGCAACTGATCGAACGATAAGTACAAAACGTGCAACTGGATACGCGGGAATAGACTTACAAGTCTTGATTGAAGTAAATCGATCCGCAGCCGATGCTCGAGAATGGACCAGCAAGCCATTTTTCGGCAGACTTACGACGGATTCCTGGTGGAATCCGGGCCGATTGCGCGAACTGTGACAAATTTAGGTCCAGACGGTCTGTAAGCCGGGTTTTGTCCCCGCCCGGGCCGAAACCCGGACGATAGATAGCCATTCATCTGGGGCGCCCGTCGCCGGACGCCTCGTCGCGACCTACCCGGACAGCAGCGCAGAAACCCGCGTGCGAACTTACGTTCGCGTGCCGTCCCTATTCGGTCTTGCTCCCGGTGGGGTTTACCTTGCCATCACCGTTACCGGCAACGCGGTGCGCTCTTACCGCACCCTTTCACCCTTACCGCCTGTATACAGACGGCGGTTTGCTCTCTGTGGCACTTTCCCTGGGGTCGCCCCCGCCGGTCGTTAACCGGCACCGTGTTTCCGTGGAGCCCGGACTTTCCTCCCCCCGGCGGGTTTCCCCATTGCCGGAAGGCGGCCATCCGACCGTCTGAACCAACTACACATTCGGCGTAAACGCGCAAAGCGTCAACTGTTTAAGGCGTGAACCGCGGTGATAATTGCGCGTGTTGTATCGTCCAGTGCGCCGCTCACACCGGCGGGCACAAAACGTCGTTGAAAGGCGGTTACCACGTCGGCCAGAGGTGCATCAGGATCATAGCCGATGTTGGACAGATAGCGGCGGGCGTCCGCTATCTCGATTGTATTACCGGGTTCCGCTGGCCAGATCGAACGTCCTTTATCGGCAAGCCGCTTCCAGTCGAATAATTCGCCGGGGTCCTGTTTGCGGGTCGGCGCGATGTCCGAATGACCGACCACGCGCGCCGGCGATATCCGGTGTCGCGCAACAATCTGTGCCAGCAATTCTTCGACAGCTTCCATCTGTGCTTCCGGAAATGGGCGATAGCCGAATTCATGTCCGGGATTGACGATTTCAATCCCGATCGACCGGTCGTTGATATTGATCGCCCCTGACCAGTGGCTGAAACCGGCGTGCCAGGCGCGGCGATCCTCTGCGACCATCCGGTAGGCCGTGCCGTCCTCGTCTATCAGGTAATGGGCGCTCACCTTGGCGTCCGGGTCGCACAGCCGGTCAAGCGCCGCCTTGCCGGTTTTCATTCCCGTATAATGCAGGACAACCATATCGATGATCACGCCTGCCGGGCGGTCGTTCATATTGCGGGAGAATCTTTCAATGATATCCATGCGCTTATTCCGGTGTGTTCAGTCCTGTGTGTTCAATCCGAGGAGTTCCATCCGGGACGTTCCCGGAGGGTGTTGCCGCCGTTCTCAGGCCTGCCCCGCGGAACACGATGATGGCGACCCCGGCAATGGTGACCAACCCACCGGCAATTATATGCCAGTTCAGCGTTTCGTCCAGCAACACAATCCCCATGCTTACGCCGAATACCGGGATCAGCAGCGTAAACGGCATCGTCTGGTTGGTCTGATATTTGGGCACCAGTTGATACCAAAGACCATGACCGACAATACTGACGATAATCCCCATATGCAGGATGGCGATCCAGGTCTCCATGCTGGCATTGGCGATGGCATTGACCTGGCCGGTCTCGAATAGGATCGACATCAACGCCATTTGCGGAATGGCGAATACGGCCATCCAGCCATTGATGGCAAACACGCTGACACCGCCCAGCGCGCGCAACTGAAGATTGGCGCCGCCAAAGGCTAATGCCGATATCAACGCCATGAACGCATAGGGCAGGCTGTCTGACAACCGCGGCTCGCCGACGACAAGGGCGACGCCGAAAAAGCTGATCAGGATTCCCGCTGCGCGGTACCAGCCGAACCGTTCCTTGAAGAAGATCAGGGCAAGCAGCAATGCAAAGGGCACAGATGTCTGGATGATTAGCGCCGCCGTGCCGACGTGGATGTGTTGGATCGCGACGAACATCAACCCGAAATGGAGCGTGCCCATGGTGACCGACAGCCAGAAGATCCTCCACATGTAACCGCGCGGGATCGCGACGAAAGGCACCAGTGTTACGACAATCACCGCCATCCGAACCGTAATCAATGCCCAGCCCGGGATTTCTGCCGCGGCAAACCGGGCAGCGGCGATGTTGGATGCCCACACTGCCATCACGAGGACGGCAAGGGCCATATGGGCAGGTTTCATGGCTACGGACAATCGGGGCAGGAAGACGGGAAGTCAAACGGCCATAGCGTCTGCTCGAAGACAACAGCGTGCAGTTTCGGGCCTGGCGCGTGACCTCGTGCATGCTAAAAAAGGCACCGGTACAATGAAGCAATAAAGAGAAGCAGATGTCAGGTCAGATTGTTGCGGTCTGCCGCGCCGCCGGAAACGTGTTCAAGAAAACAGTCTATGACGCCATAACCCTTGTCGAAGCGTTGGGCGTCGAAGACGATGCCCATAACGGTGTGACGGTTCAGCATCTCTATCTCAAAAACATAGACGCCACGGCTCCTAACCTGCGTCAGGTTCATCTCATACAGTCTGAATTGTTCTACTACCTGAGCGAGACCGGCTTTGATGTCGGTCCTGGCGATCTGGGTGAAAACGTCACGACTGCGGGAATCGCACTGACGGATCTCCCGGCGGGCACGCGTATTCATATCGGAGATGCCTGTGTCGAGCTGACCGGCCTGCGGAACCCCTGCAAGCAAATCGATGGATATCAGAGGGGGCTGACCAAGGCGGTTACCGCCAGGAATGCCGACGGCCGCGCACATCTGAAATTCGGCGTCATGGGGATTGTCGTCGGGGGTGGCGAAATTAAACCGGGCGCAGCCATTTCGGTTGAACTGCCTCCGGCACCGCATAGCCCGCTGCAGCCGGTTTGAGTTTTCATATTTAAATCTCCGTTCCGGCCGGATAGAGTGCAAGTCTAACTGGAGATTTTATGTCCCGCTGATTCCTGGGCGTTTTATTGCGCCCCTGCAAGCCGAATAGAGCAGATGACCCTCGCGCCTCAGCGAGGTTCGCTCATTCCTTGCCTTAGACCTATCCTGAATTACTGCAGCCCCGTTGTGACCGTTGGCTGCAAAGCGAAAGACATATTTGAAGATGATCAGAAAATACAAAGACGTCGATGCGGATGCCGTCGTTTCGACCTGGCGCGCAGCAAGCGAAGTGGCTCATCCTTTCCTGACCAGGGAATTTCTTGACCGTGAGGCCGATGCAGTGCGGAATATTTACCTCGCATTCGCCGACACTTGGGTAACGGAGGTCGGCGGGGAAATCGTTGGCTTTGTTTCCCTTGTCGACGACGAGGTGGGAGGAATGTTCCTTGATCCGCGATGTCATGGGCAGGGATACGGAAAAGCCATGATGGATCATGCCATTGCGCATAAAGGCGCTCTTCGCGTTGAGGTCTTTAAGCGAAACAAAATCGGACGCGCATTCTATGACCGCTACGGTTTTCGTGGATCAGAGGAATACATTCACGAGCCGACCGGAGAGGTTGTGATCCGCATGGCGTTTGTACCGCAATAGGTGGAACGAAGGGCGCTCTGGTTTTTACGGCACCCTTTACCGCTATTTTAGCCCGCGCTGTTTCTGAATCTTCGTCCAGGCGTCATTGATTGTCGCCATTTTGGCGGTCGCGACGTCGATAAATTCCTGCGGCAGACCTTCGGCGATAAGTTTGTCGGGATGATTTTCCTTGATCAGATTGCGCCAGGCCGTGCGGACTGCCGTATCGTCCGCATCATGGGCGATGCCCAGGATCGCATAGGGGTCGGATGTATCCGCTCCGAGGTGGCCTGCGCGGATACGCGCGAATTTAGCCTCGTCGAAGCCGAAGATCGTGGCGACGTCCTGTAGAAATTCTTCTTCCTGCGGGTGGATGATGCGGTCGGCCTTGGCGATGTGGAACAGTGCGTCCAACAATTCTTCCAGCACAGCGGGGCGGTCGACGAACATCTTCGCGACCTGTTTGGCATAGGGTTCGAATCCGCGAGCGTCCTTGCGCGCGACATCGAAGACCCGGCCGACGTTTTTAAGTTCTTCTTCCGGCACGTGGAGGATCTGGCGAAACGCCTCAACCTCGTCCGGCGTTACCTGACCATCGGCTTTTGCCATCTTCGCGCTCAGCGCGATGACCGCGATAGTGAAGGCGGTCTGGCGCGTCTTGTCGCTGGCATCCTCGTCGGACCCGCGCAACCGATCAACCGCATGACCGGCGGCCGCGCCAACCAGTGCGCCAAGCGGGCCGCCGATTGCGAATCCCGCCGCACCGCCTATGATTTTTCCGATAAGAGCCATAAATATTTTTCTTTTAGGGCCTACCCAGACCCGGTTTAAGCGTCGTCGTCTTTATACGCGTAACCGTCTTCTAACCCGTAAATGTGGCGACAAAATGGCCTCCGTACCGCACAGGAAAACCGACACCCGCCAGCCGGGTACCTATCCATATTATACGCAAACACTCTCATTTGGTATCGCCTCTGTTATCCGATCGAGCCCGCCAAATGCGGGCAAATTCGCCTTCAAATTTTTAAGTGCCGTCAGGCTGACACGCGCAGCTGCGGTTGATACATTCCGCCCGTGAGATAAAGCGCGCACACCGCGCAAGCTAACGACATATCTACAATGACTAAATACTGGGAGCGGATAATGGCGAGCAAGAGCGGCAACAAGATCATTGCGATTGAAGAACACTATTTCGACCCGGAAATCGCAGCGTTGTACGATGATAAATCAGGATTCACCGGCACGCCAATCCGCGCCATGATGGACGACCTGTATGATATGCGCATCAAAGACATGGATGCGTCCGGCATTGATGTGCAGGTCCTGTCGCAGGGAGCACCCGGTGTGCAGCGATTAGATGGCGAAACCGCCACCCGGCTGGCTATCGGCGCGAACGATCGCCTGTATGAAACCTGCCAGCGCCATCCCGACCGTTTCGCGGGGTTCGCGACCCTCGCTTCACCGGCGCCAGAAGCGGCGGCCGATGAGCTGGAACGCACGGTAAAGGATTACGGCTTCAAGGGCGGGATGATCCACGGGCTGACAAATGGCGAGTTCATCGACCAGAAAAAATTCTGGCCGATCTTCGCGCGCGCCGAAGCTCTTGGTGTGCCGATCTATCTGCACCCGGCGGTGCCGCATCAGGACGTCGTCAAGGCGTATTACTCAGATTACCTGCCCAAGTACCCGTCGCTGCTGACGGCTGCCTGGGGTTTTACGGTGGAAACCGCAACTGCCGGTATTCGCATGGTGTTGAGCGAAGTGTTCGAAGAATATCCGAAGCTTCAGATTGTCCTCGGCCATCTTGGCGAGGGCCTGCCGTTCCTGCTTTGGCGGATCAGCGATGCACTTGCCCGCGATAATGACTATCCGTTCCGTGAAAAATTCTGCAATCATTTCCACATCACGACATCTGGCAATTTTTCCGATCCCGCGATGGTGTGTTCGATGATGGAAATGGGTATCGACCGGATTATGTTCTCCGTCGATTATCCGTTCGCGCCCAACCTTCAGGGGACCGAATGGATGGAGAACATCTCGCTCAGCCCCGATGATAAGAAAAAGGTGCTGTCGGGCAATGCCGAAAAACTGCTGGAGATGTAGATTGCCCGGTTTGCTCGCCGCTGAGAACAGAATCAGTAGGTTTTACGACGAGAAGGGGAATTTGTGTGATTTCGCCGGGATGCCATATGCAATCCCAGCGATTGCCAGCGCGGCGGCCAAACGTCTGTTCGGGTATCGCCCAAAAGTCCCGATGATTTCCTATCGCGACCCGGCGACAGATTGAACATATCCTCAGCCCCGAGTCGCGGATGGTTGAGTTCGGCTCTGGAAACTCGACGCGGTGGTTCGCATCGCGTGTGAGTTTTCTTCTGAGTGTCGAAGACCTGCCCGACTGGTATGAGCATGTTCAACAGCAACTCGAAGAGCGCAGAATAGCGAATGTAAAACACGTGCTGAGATCGGCGGAAACTTATGCGGACCTTTCCGACATCGAAGACGGGTCACTGCACTTCGCCCTGGTCGATGGAACGGACAGAGAAGGGTGCGTCAGAGCCGTGGTACCCAAGTTAAAACCCGACGGCTGGCTTTATCTTGACAATACGGACGAGGACATGACTTTCCCGGATGGCGATCTTCGACGTGCTGAAACGGCCTTGCGCGAGGCCGTCAGTTTACGGGGTGGATCGCTCCGCTGCTTTTCAGATTTTTCGCCGATGAATTTTTTCGTCGAACAGGGAATGCTGGCGCGCTTGTAAAACTTTATGACACCGACATTGGATAATTGGCCCGGGGATAACTGGCCTGGGTTATTCGCAGACTGAAAACTCCCGTGATATGTTGTCTTCCTGCGAAGCTACACCCGATAATCTCGACAAAAGGTACCGACGAATTGCCCCCATTCTTTTCTCACATCACCGTTGTGAACCCAACCGATCCTGCACCATTGAAGCGGCCTGCCTGTTTTTTCGGCCTGTTGGGGAGGTTCGACCATGACCGGCGATAGTATGACCAATAACAACGGGACCAATGATAACGGGACCGGGGATAACAAGTGGCAGTTCTGGATAGATTGAGGTAATATAAAAAGGGTATATAAAACAACGCACTACCGATTATGGTATTATCGGTGTATCAATAGTGTATCATATTTGATGTGATACTCTCATCTCCTTTGAGTGATACTTGATAGATGTTGGTGGCGTTGGATGAGATACACCGAAGAAAAGATAGAAACTTTGCAAAGTGATGATGACGACAACATCATTTTGGAACTCTGTTTGAGAACTTTTGAGAATGACCGACGGGTCTATTATCACAAATCCCGTATCCTCAAACCGGAACTGGCGAACAAGCAACGACGAGTGGTTGGTTCTCTGCGAACCGACGACTACGACAAGGCAAAACAACTCGCATATAGAAAACACGCAGAAATAGACCTTCGTCAAAAGCAGGGTCTAAATGTGAAACCTGTGAGTGTTGGAGCGGCGATGGATAAGTTCCTCAAAAACTACGAGGAAAATATCAAACGAGGAATGAGCGGATATAGCAGTAATATCCTACGAAACTTCCGTAAAAGCATAGACATCTACTGGCGAGAATATGTTGGTTCCAAAGATTTGGAAGATATCACCGATAGAGATATGGAAGGATACGAAGGGTTCAGGAGAGAATACGCAAAAAGCACAAAGCGTATAAAAAACAAATATAAGCAGAACTACAAAGACAGCGTTGCACTCTCTACTCTCAAAGGTGAAATAAACTATTTCCGTCAGTTCCTCCGTTGGTGTGCGAGCAGAGATTATTACAAAGGCGGGGCACACGAATGGAGATACAAAACATCCGGTAAGGTCAAAAATCGTAGAGAGGCGTTCTCAATAGACCAATACCGAACTCTGGTTCGTTATATGAGAACCAACGAATATCTCAACAAAGGGAAACACAGCAACAACGGCGCACCAGATAAAAGGGTAGTGCGTCATAGGCAAATGTTGCGGTGTTATATCTTGTTCCTCTGCAACACCGGATTACGGGTGGGAGAGGCGAGAAATCTTCGTTGGACCGATGTGTCTTCTACGGAGAATAAGTTAGGTGAAAAGGTCTGCGTGATTGAGTTAGACCAAAACCTCTCAAAAGTTAGTAAAGGTTCTACTCGTTCTGCAAAGGTGATTGGGAGATACACGGCGTGGAGAGCGTTAGAGAGGTTTAGAGAGTTCCTAATCTCAATCGGTGAGGAACCGACAGATGATAGATTTGTCTTCTGCAACTCGCACGGAAATGTAATCCACGATTTCCGTGAGGGGTTCTCTTCCGTCATCAAGGAGGCGGGAGTAGAGACAGATAAGTTTGGAGTGAAGTTTGTTCCCTACTCCTGTCGGCATACCTACATCACCTTCCGTCTAAAATATGGGAAGAACCTGTCTATCCATAGTTTGGCGAAGAACGCACGAACCAGCGTAGAAATGATACAGAGCAACTATGACGATACAGAAACCTTAGATTTTGTGGATGAACTTACTTTATAGACCTAACTGGCATTATTTTTAGTGAATGACCCTATCGCACCACCCAGCATCGTAATGCGTCTGTGCGACCCTCTGTGGTCGTTTAGCAGGGTGTCTGGTGGTGTGGGTAGGTTTATGCGTCAGGCAGAGAAACACTTGGATAATGTCGCAAAAGGTCGGTTCCCGTAAAAATAGCGGGGTGTAATTTTCACAGGGAAGTTTCATCCATACCCCTTC
>MEHZ011664525.1_pt1 | contig 11614 bp, 10 predicted proteins | sample 897221 | NCBI WGS metagenome assembly MEHZ01 (sample SAMN05514161, study PRJNA337945) | marine metagenome | isolation source: marine surface water | place: Arctic Ocean | collected 2007-12-13 | reverse complement strand
ACGGAAATCGTGGTATCTCTACCTTGAACGACCATCCCTAGAGAATCCCCCACCAAAACAAAATCAACTCCAGAAGCATCTAGGACACTTGCAAAAGCTGCATCATAAGCAGTTAAAGCTGTAATTCTCTCTGCAGCTAATTTTTTAGCTTTTAGCGTTGCGATAGTAACTTTGGAAGATAAATCAGATTGTGCGCTCATTACCAAAAGTCCTCAGACTAAGAATCAGGAAAAATTTTCTATCCAGGCTGAAATCGCATCCGCAATTTCAACGGGGGAATCCTCTTGGATAAAGTGCAATCCCTTTACCGAGGCGTGCGTTTGATTTGGCCAGGTTTTCGCGTATTTAGCCAAATTTCCTTTAAGTATCATTCCTGGGTTCGCTTCAATGAATAGCTTTGGGATATTACTTTTACTCAGGTGTTGACCATAATTACGGACAATCGCGCAAACGTCTTCTGGCTCTCCCTCGATAGGGATCTGTCTGGGCCAAGTCAAAGTAGGACGACGGTCTTCCCCCGCGTTTAAAAAAGGAGCCTTGTACGCGTCCATTTCCTCGCCAGATAGTTCTCTAATGATAGAAGCCGGTAAAACACGTTCAACGAATACGTTCTTATCTAAAACAACTTCGTCACCTGCAGGGCTGCGAAAAGTTTTAAACATATCGCGGGCACTTTCTGGCCACTCATCCCAGGTCATTTCTTTGACGATCCCTTCCATATAGCACACCGCAGACGCTCTCTCGGGGTGCCTTGCAATATAATCAAAACCTAGCGCGCTTCCCCAGTCATGGATCACCCAAACAATATCATTGTTGATGCCAAGGGCATCTAAAGCGCCTTCTAAATAGCGGCTATGCTCCGCAAAAGTGTATCTATCTGGGCCAGATTCACCAAGTTTATCAGAATCACCCATCCCTATTAAATCAATAGCGATACACCTGCCCAAATGTGCGAGCTTGGGCATAATGTTTCGCCACAGGTATGAAGACGTAGGATTGCCATGTTGAAAAATTATTGGTCGGCCTTCCCCCATTTCTACATAAGCCATTTTATGGCCCAAGACATCTACAGTTTTTTTACTCTTCACCCAATCGTTCATACTCAACTCCTGTTTTATTTTATTTGTTTGCAAGTTCTGCAGCAAACGCCAGGACCCGCTCTGCCAAAACAAGGTGCGGTTTATCAATCATTTTGCCTTCAATTTGCAATGTACCTGCCTCGGGGTTTTCAGCGAACGCTTTTATCACAGCCCGCGCATGGTTTAACTCTTCAGAACTGGGGGAGTAAGCCTCATTTATCACCTCTACTTGCGCTGGGTGAATACATATTTTCCCTGTGAACCCATCTCTGCGTCCTTCATTACAAACCACTTTCAGTCGGTCCAGATCGCGGAAGTCGGCCATGACCGTATCAATCGCTTGAACCTTTGCTGCATGAGCTGCAAACAAACACAATGCACGAGTCATTTGATATGGGGACGTCCAATCCTTATTGCTTTGCAAATTAGCACTCGCTCCCACGGCCGCTCCAAGATCTTCTGCTCCCCAAGTGAGTCCCATCATCCGAGCCGGCCCATCCTTGTACTCGCCCATGGTAAATATGGCCGTTGGCGTCTCTGAAACGAGAGGTAAGAGTCGAACTGAGTCAGTTGGTAGCCCGTGCTCAACTTCCAACACCTCGATGTAGTTTCCGATAACCAAGGCTTCTTGCACTCCATTAGACTTAGGAAAGACAATCCCAGCTGGGCCTGCAGGTACAACTGCTGCCAAATCCTGCAGAAATTTACCAGAATCTAAAGGATTAATCCTCACGAAATAAGAGACTTCCGGGTTACCCCCTCGTTTTAAGAATTCAGTCACCATTTCTCGTGCGATTGGTTTACGTGATTCTACAACTGAGTCTTCCAAATCAAGGATAACGCAATCAGCGCCAACGTTAGAAGCCTTAAGCATTTTTTTCTCACTGTCACCAGGAGCAAACAATAATGATCTAAACATTAGCTAGGCTTCCTTAGAATCAAACCGGATCTTTTACAATACGCTACAAGTTCGTTCTTCTGATTAAAAGCGCTATGGGCAAAAAGTACAATCCCATTTTTAGGACGTGACTTACTTGCCCGCGTTTCAAGGATTTCCGTCTCAACTCTGAGCGTATCACCATGGAACACTGGATGAGGAAAGCGAACTTCATCCCATCCCAAGTTGGCAACTGCTGTTCCAAGCGTAGTATCGTAAACGCTTATGCCGACCATCAACGACAAAGTGAAGCAACTATTAACAATTCTCTGTCCAAATTCAGTATGCTCGCGACAATACTCCTCATCGAGATGCAGTTTGGCAGGGTTATGTGTCATGGTCGTGAACATCACATTATCTGTTTCCGTTACTGTGCGTGTTATTGCGTGTTCGAACTTTTGACCAACCGAAAATTCTTCAAAAAACAAACCTGCCATTTCTATCTCCTTGTTCTATTATTATTTACTACGAATGTTAAAAATATCTCAAGTAAAGCTTGCATTGGACATGCGAATCTCACTTCATGAGAAAAAGCTAGCATAGCTGTTTCTCAATTCCGCTTTCATCACTTTCCCCATTGCATTTCGTGGTAATTCTTCCAGGGCAACAATGTGCTTAGGGATCTTGAATCTTGCTAGTTGTTCATTAAGTGACTCAATAACTCTGCGCTGTTCCAAGGGTTCATTCCCCTTCATCACAACGGCAGCCATCACTCCTTCTCCAAAGTCACTATGGGGCACGCCAAATACAGAGGATTCGATAATTTCAGGAAATTTATCCAACACTCTCTCCACTTCTTTTGGGTAAACATTTAAGCCCCCAGTAATTATCATATCTTTGGAGCGACCGGAGATAAACAAATACCCATTTGAATCCATACTACCTTGATCACCTGTACCAAACCATCCGGCCCCGTCAAATGCTTCTCTAGTCTTATCAGTCAGCCCCCAGTATCTCGGGAAAACATTATTGCCTCTAACTTCTATGGCCCCAACACTCTCATCTTTTACCTCGATGCCTTCCTCATTAGTAATCCTTAGTTCCACTCCAGGAAGAACCACACCCACAGACTCAGGGATTCTATCTCCGTCAATAGGATTTGAGGTGTTCACTCCAGTTTCAGTCATCCCATATCGCTCTAAAATTTTATGACTGGTGCGCTCCTCAAATCGCCGAAAGACACTTTCTGTCAATGGAGCAGAACCCGAAATAAACACGCGGATATTTCGTGACGATATATTTGTAAATTCCGGGTTATCGAGCAGACGACTATAGTAGGTAGGGACGCCCATCAACACCGTTACCTTTGGCAATGCTTCTATCACTTCATCGACTACAAACTTATTTTGGTATCTCATACTTGCGCCAGCAACAAGCACTGGACCCAAAGCTATAAAAAGCCCATGGACATGGAAAACCGGCAAAACATGAAGAAGGATATCATCCGGCGAAAACTGCCAAGCGCGACAAAGCGACGCTGCATTTTCATAAAGATTCCCATGAGTTAGACATATCCCCTTAGGATCCCCCGTAGTCCCTGAAGAATACAACAACGCCGCTGTATCATTACGGGTATTTACATGGCAAGGAAAATTAACCTGATCTTCATTCTCGGGAGAACAAAGTAGGCCTTCTCGATCAACCAAAGGTATTTGCAGATGTTCTTCAATAGACTCAACTTGGGAGGCGAGGTTCCCTACTTTTAAGGAAGCACCACCATCGGTGACTAGAAATTTAGGGCGAGCATCATTTAAAAAAAATACCATTTCTGGTTTAGAGTAATCTGGGTTTATCGGATGAAAGACAGCCCCTGCCCTGAGGCAACCTAAGTAGATCCACAACGCGTTTAAAGATTTCTGAGCAATTAAGGTGACTCGATCGCCTGGCCGCAAGCCCTTCTCTACCAGGTTGTACGCGATGTCACTACTTTTCTTCTCTAAATCAGCGTAGGTATGACACACGCCCGCGTCGTCAATTAGAAAAGTATTTTCTTCCGCAGGAAAACACTGAGAAAAGCGAGAAAATAAATTACAGTTAGAACTCACTAAATGATCTTATGATGTAACAAAAATGCAATCATGAACTAGAGACTTCGAGAAATCAGCTCTTTCATTATTTCATTGGAACCACCATAAATCATTTGCACACGACTATCCGTAAAATAGTGGGCTACAGGATATTCCATCATATACCCATAGCCCCCGTGCAACTGAAGACACTGATGAGCCGTGTCAAATTGTTTCTCACTACACCACCATTTAGCCATTGAAGCTGTTTCATTATCAAGATTGCCAACCATAAGCTGTTCAATACAATGATCGACAAAAACCCTGGAAATTTTCGCTTCAGTAGCCATCTCAGCCAGTTTAAATTTAGTGTTTTGAAACGACATTAATGGCTTATTAAACGCTTTTCTTTCTTTTGTATACTCTATTGTCTGCTCGAGGACAGCTTCAACTGCCGCTATCGCGCTTACAGCAATAATCAGCCTTTCTCGCGGAAGTTGAGCCATCAGTTGGTAGAAGCCTTCCCCTTCTTCTCCACCTAATACATTACCCACAGGGATACGACACTCGTCAAAAAATAACTCACAAGTATCTTGTCCTTTCATTCCGATTTTTTTTAGCGGCTTATTACGGCTAAACCCATTGAGATCGTCAACTTCACACATCAACAGCGAAACTCCTTTCGCTCCCTCCGATGGATCCGTCTTGCATACGACACAAATTAAATTAGCGTTATAACCATTAGTGATAAAAGTTTTAGATCCATTCAGCACATATTCATCACCATCTCTAACCGCTGAAGTTTTAATGGATTGCAAATCCGATCCCGTACCCGGTTCTGTCATTGCTATAGATGTAATGAAGTCACCGGTAGCCATCCCAGGTAACCAGTGTAATTTTTGCTCTTCTGTTCCGTACCTAAGTATATAGTGAGCAACAATGCTTTGTATCCCATTTCCAAAGCTTGAAATACACAGTCTCATTAACTCTTCATATGTAATAACGTCAAACCCAAAGTCACCCCCTCCACCACCGTACTCTGCCGGCAGATCAGGACAAAGCAATCCCATCTCACCGGCTTTTTTCCAATATTCTTTCTCTGGGTAACCCTGTTCGATCCAATGTTCTCGTTGTGGTAAAAATTCAGTTTCGAGAAACTTGCGCACACCGTCTCGATACATTACGTGATCTTCAGTCATCCAGGGTGAGTGATAGGCATTCATAATTGAGTTCTCACAGTTTTTTTAACGGCATTTTTCAGTCTAAATATATTAGAGGTTACTCGGAGTGTAAACCTAGCACCGACACACTCGCTACATTTCTAAACGGGTGCCCGCCTAGATTATGAGTCAGGCCCATAGAAGGGTTGTCCAATTGACGCTCCCCTGCTTTACCTTGAAGTTGAAGATAGATTTCATAAGCCATTCGCAACCCACTGGCTCCTATCGGATGACCAAAGCATTTTAATCCGCCATCAATTTGGCATGGAACCTCCCCATCTTTATCGAACTTTCCGTCCAGTACAGCTTTTATAGCGCCGCCCTCCTCACATAAGCCTAGGTCCTCCATAACAACGAGCTCTGTTACTGAAAAACAATCGTGCACTTCTGTCATATCGAGCTGCTTAATAGGATCTGTTATTCCTGCTTCTTTATAAGCTCTCGCTGCGGCTATGCGTGTCGTTTGAAGATAACTACCATCCCAATCTGTTGTAGACATCTCAAAGCCGTTACTGGGCGCCAACTGCATTGCTTTTACCGTAATCATATCTTTGATGCCCATCTCTTTGGCTTTTTCTACACTCGTTACAATTGCGCAGGCAGCGCCATCACTGACCCCGCAACAATCATATAAGCCAAGGGGCGCGGCAATCATGGGCGCGTTCATAGCCTGTTCTTCAGTGATAGCTCGCCGTAAATGGGCTTTAGGGTTCAGTAAACCGTTGTCATGACTCTTGACCGAGATATGTGCCATAGCACGCTTTAAATCGATAGAATCGCATCCATGTTTGGCTTGGTACGCACTTGCAAGTTGCGCAAACGCGCCTGGCGCGGTTGCATTCGGAAGCCACAGATCATCAAACGTTCCCTTGCTGCGCTCAGGCAAACCTGGGTAACCGGTATCCTTTAACTTCTCTACCCCTACTGCCATCGCGATGTCACAGGCACCAGCTGCAACAGCGTAGACAGCCCCTCTAAGCGCCTCTGTCCCGGTCGCACACATATTCTCAACTCGTGTTACGGGGATATTCGGGAGTCTCAACGCCATACTTAATGGCAAGCCTGATTTTCCGGCGCTTTGCTCCTGGAAAAAAAGTCCCAGCCAAGCCATCTCAATCTGATCGCGCGAAACTCCAGAATCAGTGAGCGCTTCGTTGAAAGCCTCGACCATCAGCTCTTCCGGACCACAATCCCAGCGTTCGCCGAACCGTGTACAACCCATTCCAATAATTGCAACCTTATCTCTTATTCCACTAGCCATAACTCAAATACCCTTAAATTTATAGGCGCGTCAACGGCGCTGGTTTCCAAAAATATCGATGGAATTTTCTTTTTTCATCTCGGTCTTTAACTCGAAACGCTAGTCGTATTTCATCTCCAGTGCGAAGACTGCCCGGCTCGAAGTCAGTAAACTCAAGCATAACATTGGCTCCGCCATCGAATTCAACGTTGCCATAAATATATGGAGGCGATGGTGTGTAAGCGAGCCAGTCTTCTGTAAACGATTTAACACGGCCGGTTAAGCCCGACAAACTTTCCTCAACTTGTGAGTCACTAGTCCCACAACTAACGCAGATAATACTCTTTGGATACTGTAAAGCATCACAGCTGCTGCAGCGTCCTCCTATCATCGAGTTAATGTCTCGGCGCTTTCGATAAAAGGCAGACAATGCAGTTCTATTATCGCGCTCTGCCCGCAAACCAAAATCTAAAGATAACCTCTGTCTAAGAGAGAGATAAAAAGTGTAGTTACTTGTGGCTCGGCGTCGGGCCATAAATCTCTCGGCACCGCGGCCTTGCCGCCCGATCGTCAGATGATCTGTCGTTTTTATCAGCAAGGCATCGACGCCCTGACCAAAACCCACCAACATAACGGTTTCACTAGCCCCAGCATTACTCAATACATTAGACAACATTAAAAATGGGTGAGCAGCGCCTGTATCGCCACAGGTCGCTTTTAAGTCATCAGCAAATCGAGACCGCTCTATGCCAAGTTTCTTGGACAGCGCTGCTACTGCACCTCCGTTCCCATGGACTACGAAATGATCGATCTCGCTAAGTTCTATTCCCGCCTTTGACGCAGCCCCTTGCATTGCATCAGGAGCTATTTTGAGCCAACCTTCTTCTCTAACCCAACGTTCTTCTAAACTGTAGTCATACTCAATCCCGTTCGCTCGGTATTGATCAATCAAGTCTTCGTGCTCTGAAGAGCTAGATAAAAACTCCGCAATCGGCTTTCCTTCGCCCAGCAATACACAAGCGCTACCATGACCATAATTCATTTCCTGAACACTGCCTGGTTGCGCTTCGCGACAATCACTCGCTATCATTAAAGTGGATTCGTTGTTAGATAAAGCTCTTGAAAGAGCGCTAGTCCCGGCACGGCGACTGCCCCCGAAATCCTCTGTCGCGATAGATCTTTGAAGGTTTAAAGCATCCGCTACAAGACCGCTGTTAGAACGGTCAGAAAAAGGGAAAGTAGTAGAAGCCATACATATATGTGGCACCGCGAATCCAGTATCTGCTAAGCAGTCTAACCCAGCTTCTACGGCCATAGTAATAGCATCTTCGTCCCAATTAGCCACACTTCGCTCACCGGACGCCAAACCCTTCAAATTTGGGGTCGCCCAACCCACTGCTTCGAAGACAGCTTTCCTATCTAGACGCAAAGATGGAACGTATGCCCCAAACGATAAAATTCCGTAACTCATGGCTATCAATCTCTTAATTAACTATCTTATTAAATACTGCATTTCCCTTCGGGACGCAGTGCGTAGAAAAGCTTTGGTGTACCCCATGGGTATTCAAAATACCTATTAAGTCTAATCGAGACTATGACATTCTCCAAATCTATGACTCACACGATCTTTTTAGCAATTAATTCCGAAACCTCTTCCTGAGAAAATCCTATTTCAAGAAGTATGTCAGCCGAATGCTCACCTACTTGCGGCGGGCCCGCAGAAATAGGCTTATATCCTGAGAAATCTAGGGGTACTCTTGGAGTTTTGGTCTTGTTGTCGACATTAGGAAAGCTAACTTCTTCTAAAAAGCCCATCGCTGATACCTGCGGATGTGCCGCGGCATCAATCAAATTTAAAACTGGCCCACAGGGAACCCCTTCACGGGCAAAAGTTTCTACAGCCTCTTCTGCAGTCCGCTCAGCGACCCATTTCCCTACAGCATCACAGACAACATCGCGATTATTTCCGCGCAGTTCGTCGGTCGAAAACCTTGGATCGTCGTTCCATTCCGGTTTGCCGATCACTTTGGTCACTCTCCTGAACAAACCATTACCTACCACCTGTGTAATTACACTACCGTTAGTCGCTTTAAAAACATCAGTTGGCGCTCCTGTTTGTCCTCGATTGCCTGTTGGTATTCTATTCGGCTGCAATGCTTCTTGTTCTATGATCGCTGTGCTGAACACAGCCATCGCGGAACCAAGGAGAGAGGCTTGGACATGCTGTCCTTTGCCAGTTTGATCACGCTGTCGTATTGCTGCCAATGTTCCAAAAGCACCCAGAACAGCAGTTGAGTAATCCACATATGGCGCTGTGGAGCGACGGGGTTCATCCGGGAAACCCGACATGAAAGCAGCACCCGACATAGCTTGCGCAATCCCATCAAATCCGCCTCGGTCGGCCCAAGGACCTTCATGGCCGAAACACGTTTGTGTCGTGAGAATGATGTCCGGCTTTATTGCACTTAATGTCTCATAATCTAACCCTAACTGAATTAACGCCGCCGGCGGCATGTTGGCTACCACTACATCTGCGTGCGTTACTAATTGCTTAACAATTGCCACAGCATCAGGCGCTTTTAAGTCCAATCCCAAACTTCTTTTTCGATTGCCTGTCATGAAAAGCAAAGGACTTGAACCTTCTGATATGGGCGACACGAATCTATCCTCGCCCCCAGATGGTTTTTCTATGCGAATCACATCAGCACCCAGATAGGCAAGAAGACCGGCGCAGTAGGGACCAGCTATATACCTTGAGAAATCAAGTACTCGGATTCCTTTTAACGCACCTTGCTGCAAGTTATTCTGGTCGGTCATCTCTTCTCCTTTGTTGCAAAATAGCGCAATATTTAATATAGGCTGCGTCCAAACTACTTGCGCTTTCAGGTATAATTACCTGATGTTTCGTAGAAAGCAATCTGTTGGTCTTTTGTTAATTTTGCTTTTTGCTCTGCGAGCGCTGATCCCTGGCGGGTACATGTTGGCTGGCACCGAAGAGAACGACCTATCTAGTATCAAATTAGGTCTCTGCCCTAATCAAAATAATTTCAGTCTCGATTCTGATGGATTAGACACAGCAGAATCCCCGACCCATCACCATCATCACTCGATCAATTCCGCGATAGGCGAAGATGTTGAACATAAGAACAACACAGCAATCTCATCCAGCGAATCGTGTTCCTTATGGGCTGGAAGCAATGCCATAGCTGGGGCAGCTGTGCTGCCTCGCTCCAGGGTTGACCGCTCAACAACTTCAGTTCGCTACAAGCAAACCTCATCCCTTTTCAAAAACGTCTATCAAAACCTACCTCAGCCTCGGGCACCCCCCACGCTTCCCATCTAAATCTACTGCTAAAATTTAATTTTATAGTTCCCCTGCGGAAGCTTGAACTTTTGCTTGCACGGGTCCATAGGAAGCTGATAAATGACATTTAAAATAATAACGCATATTCTTTTGCATGCTCTCATACTCGTACATTTTTCTTCAATCGCCGTTGCACAAATGAAAGCTGATTCACACGCCCCTATAGGTGTTATGGGTGATCACATGCATAAAAAAGGCAAGTTCATGACCTCATATCGTTACATGTATATGGATATGGGCGACCTTCAAAACGACGGTTCAAATATTGCGGCGGACACAATTGCTACCGGCGTGTCTAACCGTTTCTCAAGAATCAACGGCCAACCACCAACCCTTAGAGTCGTCCCAAAAAAAATGGATATGCACATGCATATGTTCGGCGCAATGTATGCGCCGACTGACTGGCTAACCTTGATGGTTATGTCTAACTACACTGACAAAAAAATGAAGTTAACCACATATAAAGGTGGCTCCGGTACAACGATACGAGACACTTTTACCACCCAATCTAATGGGTGGGGGGATACAAAACTCACCGGTTTGATACATCTTTTTAGTACAGGCAATCATAAGGTCCATCTATCAATAGGAACTGTTTTGCCGACAGGTTCGACCTCAGAAACAGATCAGATCTTGACACCAATGGGCATGCGGCCAACAAAACGTCTTCCTTATGCAATGCAATTGGGGAACGGCAACTATGGCATCTTAAACGGATTAACCTACTCTGGCAGGCACCAAAAATTAACTTGGGGAGGACAATATTCTGGCACAGAGTTCTTAGGCAAACATAACGGCTATAGGAAAGGACAGCAGCACGAAGTAACAGCCTGGACTTCGTTTGCACCTGCAGACACGTTGAGCATATCAACCAGACTTAAATACAGACATGACAGTAAAATAAAAGGAATAGATCCTCTCATAACGTTGCCGACTCAGGCGGCTAACCCTGATTACTATGGCGGAGACGTAGTCGCGATGCTGCTAGGTTTAAACTGGGTATGCCAGTCCGGCTATTTCTCCGGAGTAAGAATAGGCCTCGAAGCGGAACTGCCTTTAATGCAGGAATTAAACGGTGTTCGTTTAGAACAAAACTTTAACTTGATAGCAGGCTTACAGTACGCTTTTTAGTTTAGACCGGCATCTATCGATTTAATCAAACTTTCAGTCGATAGGTGCCATTCTCAGTGACCAGAGTTCCTGCTGTCGGTCCTGCAAAATGTGTGCCTATGATTAAGGTCGGAGTGTCTGCATACTCGCCAAATATTCTGCGACGAGTCTCGATGGCCATCTCATTGTCAACATCAAACGGACTCACTAAAGCAGGGTCATGAAACTGAATTGGATGATGAATAAAATCACCAGTAATTAATCCTGTTTGCCCTTCCGATTCTAATACGACAGAAACATGTCCCGGGGTATGCCCTGGTGTAGAGATAAGTCTTACGCCTTCGCAAATAATCGATGGCGCATCGACTGGCTGCGCAAGGCCAGCATTTATTACAGGCATTAGAGAATCTTCAAAAACTTGTCTTTGCACTTGCATGAAATCAATGTCGGTATCGGCGTCAATGGAACCCCAAAAATCTAAATCTTTTTTATCCATAATATATTTTGCATTAGGGAAAGTTGGTACCCATTTCCCATCAACTAGTCGTGTATTCCATCCCACATGGTCGACGTGCAGATGTGTACATAAGACGAAGTCCATGTCTTCCGGCTGATAACCTTCTGCCTGCATATCCCGCATATAGTTTGTCGAGAGCAT
>MEHZ011599255.1_pt1 | contig 11626 bp, 8 predicted proteins | sample 897221 | NCBI WGS metagenome assembly MEHZ01 (sample SAMN05514161, study PRJNA337945) | marine metagenome | isolation source: marine surface water | place: Arctic Ocean | collected 2007-12-13 | reverse complement strand
TTGCTGGGTGCGGTCGTGGGTGCCGTGATCTACGTCGGCCTGCCATGGCTCAACGAAGTTCTCGGTTTGCTCGACAGTCCGTCGTTGGCTTTCGGCCTTGGTCTCTTGATTATCATTATCGCTGCACCCAATGGTGTCGTTGGTCTGTTGACCCGCTTCGCGAAGAAGCCGGCCAGGTCCCGGCGCGACGGTTGACCAGATTTCTGCACGAGGGTTACTAGCTGACCAGCTGTGATCAATGAGTGATCAGCGGTACCAGTCGGCGAGCTTGGCGAGGCCATCGTCGATGGAGACCGACGGCGTCCAGTCAAGAAGTTCGCAGGTCTGGCGTTGGTCGTACCAGTGGGCGGTACTGAGCTGCTCGGCAAGGAAACGGGTCATAGGGGGATCGTTAGTGAGCCGCCCGGCCGCCCACACGGTCTCGGCAAGCGCGCCGCCAGCCTTCGCTGCCCAGGTCGGCACGCCTCGCATCGGCAACTCAAACCCTGCTGCATGGCAGATTCCCCGCAGCAACTCGGCGACGGGGCGAGGTTCGCCGTTGGAGACGACCAAGGCCCGGCCATTGATAGCAGACGCCTGCTCGAGTGCAGCAGCGAGCGCGTCGGCGGCGTTGTCGACGTAGGTCGAGTCGACGAGCGCAGCACCGGACCCGACGAGTCGTAAGCTGCCACTGGCGGCACGGCCTAGGACCCGCGCTACAAGTTGTTCGTCGCCTGGTCCCCACACGAGATGTGGCCGAACAGCGGCAACCGCCATGTCGCCGCCCGCATGGGCAAACACGAGTTGCTCGGCCTCGGCCTTGCTGCGGGCGTAGTACGAGCGAGTCGTCGCCGGGTCGGCCGGCAGCGCCGACTCTCCGACATGTTCCGCGCCCGAGCTGGCGACTGCTGGCGATGACACATAGATGAATCGCGTAACACCCGCTTGCTGGCTTGCCTTGACCAGGTTTCGGGTGCCGCCGACGTTGACGTCCCAGAAATCCTGCCACCGACCGGTGGGTGAGACGCGAGCGGCGAGATGAACCACAGCATGTTGACCCTGGACAGCGGTATCGACAGTTTGCTGATCGGTGATGTTGCCCTGGATCTCTGCGCAGTCCAACCCGCTCGGGCGACGTTGTAGGACAGTCACCCTGTGGCCATTGCGCTCGATCGTTTGCGCGACTGCTCGGCCGAGCATCCCACTTGCTCCGGTGACCAGGACCCTCATCGAACGGCTCTCACAGGCGCGGGGGCTTGCCGCCACGCAACACTACTTCGGCCCATTTCTGCACTCGGGTGCGGTCGATCTTGGAATTATGGCGACGGTCGACGGGGATTTTTGGGGCCACCAGCACAGCGGCGACCCGGGCCGACACTGCGGCCCGAACAGCAGCGGTTACACCGGCGTCGGCAACAACGACTGACCCAATAGAGTCACCGGCCACAACTACCGCGAGCTGTTGCGTGCCGATTGGTCCAACCCCAACAGCGACGGCCTGATCGATACCGGACACCGACTCGGCCTGCAACTCGGTCTCCACTGGTGCAAACACGCCAGTAGCGGCATGGATCAGATGATCGACTCGTCCCTCGATCCACAAACGTCCGAGCGCATCCAGATGCCCGACATCGCCGCTTCGATGCCAGGAGCCTTCTCGGACAGTTTCATGCCTAGGAGCCTTCAGGCTGAGGTCCCTGCCTTTTGTCTGCTTCGCCGGCGGGGCTATTTGGTCCTTGTCGCTGATGCTTGGACCGTTGACGAATGCATGGTTCTGCTGGCGCCACAGGCGGTCATATCCCTGGCTCGAATGATCGGCGCGAACCCAGACTTCGCCAAGCATCCCGGTAGCTAGCGGATCAGGAAGTGTTCCGCTCGGAGCGGTGATTGGGCGGATTGCCAGTTCGACCGTCGACAGCGGCTGACCGACACAAACCCCAACATTGGAGGCGCCGGCCCCAATCTCGTTGGCTGAAGCAATAGTCACAGGCATGAGCTCGGTCATGCCATAGGGGGTGAAGAAGTGCGCGTTCGGGAACACCGGCTGGATTGCCGCCAGTAGTTGGGGCGACACCGGTGCGCCAGCGGTAGCGACCGCACGAATCGACTGCAGAGCACTGCGGCCTGGGCCCTCGAGCTCGCGGGAAGTGGCGGCAATGTTTGTGAGTACTGCGGGCGAGGCGAACACGACGGTGGCATCAATCGCCGTCGCTGCATCGGCCAGGGTTCGCGCTGTCAGCTTGGCGGGCTTGGTTACATCCATCGGCGGTACGACCGATGGAATACCCAACGCTGGAGCAATCACAGCGAAGGGCGCGAAGGCCACGACGGCCTTGTCTGATGGTTCGATTCCAAAAGCACCTTGCACGGCGTCGCGCTGCGCTTCGAGTTGACGGTGGGTGTAGACAACACCCTTGGATGGGCCGGTTGATCCGGAGGTGAACACGACCGCGGCGGTGTCATCGGGCGATGGTTCAGCTGGTGCGGGCGCCTTCGATCCAGTGGCAGCGAGCTCGTCGAGACTGCTGAGCCGCAGGCGCGTGGCGGGCAGCCGCAGACTTTTGGCCAACAGCAGGCCGCGCCAATCGCCGACGACATAGTCGGGCCGTGATGATCGAAGCGCCCGGCGCAGCCCGTCGGGCCCAAGCCCAGCATCGGGTGCGACGACGATGATTCCGGCGCGCAGGCAGGCGTAGACCAAGACGGTCAGGTCAATACCGGGTGGAACCAGCGTCGCCAGTCGGTCGCCGGGACCAATGCCCGCGAGAATCAGGCCTCGGGTAAGTGCCAGCACACGTTCGTCGAGCTCGCCGAAACTGATCGAGCGCTCGATATGGCCGGTGTCCTTCGACTTCATCTCGATGATCGCCTTGGCATCGTCGCCGCGCCGTGATTCGATCGCCGACCAGATGCGCGCTGAGCTGCGAGGCCCACTCGGGGCCGTCACAGGCGTCCGGACGCCGCCACTATGGTCAGCGATCCAGGTGCTGATCACCTCGATTGCGTCGGTGTCTTCAATGATCTGGTGGCCGGCATCGGGATAACGGTGCACATCGGCATGGGGGATCCGCTCGATCAGGTCATGAAGAAACGCGTCAGAGAAGATGATGTCTTTGGCGCCCCACATCAGCAGCGCTGGAACGTTCTTCAGCTTGTCGAGTCCAGCAGCTACCCCGGCGAGGGTTCCGAAGGACTCGTGTGCCTCCTCGATAGGGATGTCCTCGACGAAGTCGCGAACACCGGTACGTAACGCCGCTGTGCGATACGGCGCAACATACCCGCGGTACACATCACGCTCAAGCTGTGGCCGTGCCATACGGAGCGCACCATGCAAGAACGCGGGCGTGGTCTCACACGTTGCCCGTAGTGTGGACCGGGCGATTGAGATCAGCGGTGGCACCTTGACTGCCTGGGGGCGGGCGACGCCGGTATTCATCAAGACGACCCCAGCAATTTGGTCGATATTTTGTTGCGCCCAGCCCATCGAGATCGGGCCACCCCAGTCATGGGCAACAGTGACGACCGGACCCTCGATGTCCAATGCTTGGGTTACTGCAGCCAGGTCTGAAATATGGTCGGCGAGGCGTCGCGGCCCACCTGTGCGCTCAGAGAACCCCATATTTAGCGCATCGACAGCGATTACGCGCCAATTCGTCAATGAGCGAACCAGGCCACGCCACATGTATGACCAATTAGGGTTTCCGTGAATACAGAGCACGGTTCCGCGGGCTAACTTGCCCCCGCTATCGAGCACATGCCACGTGCGTTCGATGCCGTCACCGTCGACGGCGGAAACCAGCTTTGACCAGGCCGGGTCCAGACCGGTCAGGTCGCGTGGCGGAAGTCCCGCCGTTTTGCTTCTGCTGTTCATTCGGAACGGCATATAGTACCGGATAGCCCGTCGACCCTCCCGGGTCTCTACCTGGTCGTGTGAGTGAACCGTGGCAGCCCCGAGATCTCGTTTTTCTAACGTCGCTATTTCCGGCCTGGCTCACGTTGATGCCGACGTCGAGGTTTTGTCGTCTGAGCTCGAGAGCCAGATCACTGAGACCATGGAGCGGCTCAACATGCCGACGGGTCTGCTCGAAGGGCTGACTGGCATTAGAACCCGTCGGTTCTGGAGCGAGGGCATGGCTCCGAGCGACGCCGCTGCACTCGCCGCACAGAAGGTGCTGGCGAACACCCCAGTCGATCAATCCAAGATCGGCGCCCTGATCAATACATCGGTCAGCCGTGACTATCTTGAACCGTCGACTGCAGCGATCGTGCAGGGCAAGATTGGGCTTGGACGCGACTGCATCAACTTCGATATTGGTAGCGCATGCTTGGGATTCATGCAGGGGGCATCACTGGCTGCATCGATGATCGAGCGTGGCGAGATCGAGCACGCCTTGATCGTCGCCGGCGAAGACGGTCGTCCAATCGTTGAAAACACCATCCGTAACCTGCAAGACCCCACGACCGACGACCCCTCGTTCCGCGAGCAATTCGCCTGCCTGACACTCGGTTCCGCCGGTGTTGCAATGGTCCTATCGCTCGCTGAACCCGACGACGGCTTGCCGCGTTTCATGGGCGGCCTTAGCGTGTCGGCCACGCATCACCACGCTCTCAGCGTTGGTAACTACGACGGTGGGCGCACCGATTCGCAGGCGTTGCTCATGGGCGGTCTCGAACTCGCCGAAGATGGATGGGCCGAAGCAGCCACCGCGTTTGACTGGTCGATCCCCGACGTTCATACCTTTGCGATCCATCAGGTCAGCAAGGTCCACACCGACATGCTTGTCGACCTGCTCAAGTTCGACCCCGAACGCACACCCTGCACCTACCCCGAGTTCGGCAACACCGGGCCGGCGTCAGTCCCGACAGTGCTCTCCAAAGAGGTCGACGCAGGTCGCGTCACACACGGCGACCAAATACTGCTGGTCGGCATGGGAAGTGGCATCAACGCCGCCGCCTTCGAAGTCCGCTGGTAACTCGGGCCTGCGTGGCCGTTCGTTCCATAGGACCACATCGTTGATGCGGACCATATTGTCCGCGTTGACGAGTTCGGGGCTGAACAGTCCTGGTGCGAAAAACATCGTGTCGGCGGCTGGAGCGATCAGGTCGTTCACAGAGCCGGCCGCAATTTGGTTGGCACACAGATTGTCAAGCACGGCGATGTGGCCACTGTCTTTGATGGTCAACATGGCTGAGTCCGCCAGTTATGGTCGAGGTGGCGTCTCTGGCTGCAAACAGAGCGGAAACAAGCAGGCCTTTCCACGCCTGCGCTCGGGTCCTTTTGGGCTCGCAATTGGGAATGGTCACGTCCTGAGAAGTGGATGGTTCAGTGAGAAGATGACCTGCGCCGGCATCAGGTGTCAGTATCGATGGGTACCTCATCACTAGGTATTCCGGAGGAAGTTCATGACGATCACGATCGCCAATGGTCCGCTGTCACCAACCCCGCCCGCCACGGCCAATTACACACTGGATGGGCCAAAGAACAAGATCTTGTTCTCGCCATTTCCCCGGCGCGTCCGTGCAGGCTTCGGCGGCGAGATCATTCTCGATACCCAGGCTGGCATGTTGCTCCACGAAAGTGGGCTGCTACCAGCGTTGTACGTTCCCGTCACCGATATTCGGTCCGATCTATTGACCAAGACGAAGCACACGACGCACTGTCGGTACAAGGGCGATGCGTCCTACTGGACCATCGTGGCCAACGGACAGTCGTCAGAAAATGCGGTCTGGGGATACGAAACACCCGTTGAAAGTGCAGCGTTCATCCACGGCTACATGGCGCTGTATTGGGACCGGGTCGACCAGTGGCACGACGAGGACGAAGAAGTCCTAGGTCACCTTTGCGACCCCTATCACCGGGTCGACATCCGCCCGACGAGCCGACTAGTCACGGCGTCGATCGACAGAGTCGTGGTCGCCGAATCGACTGCCGCGTTCGTGTTGTCTGAGACCGGGCTACCCAACCGCTACTACATCCCCGAGGCCGACGTTCGTGCCGATCTGTTCGCCGTATCGCACAGCCTTACGCATTGTCCATACAAGGGCAATGCCAGCTACCGAAGCCTGGTCGGTTCTGCAAGGGCAGCTGAGGTCGCATGGATCTATGCCGATCCGTTCGACGAGTCGCGCCGCATCGCCGGCCACTGGTCCTTCGATGGCGACGGCGTCACGGTTGAAGCGAGTTAGTGCGGGAAACACATACCGCATGTCTCAACGGCAATCTTCACAGCCAACTAGACGCGCCCACCGCTCGAGCGAATATGAGCCGCTGGGCGCTTCAGTAGCACGGCACATTCGTTGTTGTCGAGTGTGGTCATGCCGACTGCCTCCCAGCCTTGGCTGCCGTATGCGTTGAGCTGTCCAGTCGCCGCGCCCGTTGCCTGAGCTGTCGAAGTGAATTCGGCAGCGGCGAGCGAGGTGATGCGATATTCCCAATTGGTCATGGGTTTCTTCTTCCGGCGGCCCTAACGAACGTGCGTTGTGCGCTGGCTTCTCGGGCTGCCAATTGCCGAGCGTACGCCGGTCGTCGAGGGCTATGGCGAAACCAACATTGGAATGGGATTCGTACGCTGCGGACTGGGATGACGATCAAACGGTGCATGCCCATGCTGCAGCGGCGGTCGAAACGATCCTGCACCAGCCCAGCGTGACACTCGCTGGGCCAATGTTCTGGACTTTGGGTACGGCACCGTCTGCACGCTCGCCCACCTGCTGAGTTCAGGTGGGTTGTTTGCGGGATGGGTTTGGGAGCCTGTCGACAACGATGATGATCCGCACGGGCTGTCTCAAGCCGATGTTACCGATGCACTCATCGCGACCGGCCTTGAAGACAACTCGGTTGGCGTTCGCTTCCGAGAGTGCATTCGAAGATCAGACGATGCTCCCGCTCATGGAGCACCGCCGGCCATCTCAGCCGCGGCACGAGCAGCATCCTTGGCTGCGTCGTCGGGCACGCCGCCGTTGGCGATGATGTCCTCGTCTAGATAGCGCCGTGCTCGCAGTGCGCCGAAGCCGCTGACGAGACCAATCGCGAGGACCGAGACCATGCCTGCGCCCAAGTGCCCAACCTCTTGTTCACCACATTCATACAGACTGCGGTTGGCTCGGTCGTCTGGATCTGGATCGTCGTGTTCAAGAATGATCTTGCCGTCTGCACACTCGTACCGACCAGCGCGGTCTTCGACTGCCTGATCCTCGACGATCGCAACCGGTACGTCCTGATCCACGAAGACCACCTGGTCAGCGATGAAACCAATGGCGAGCGGGGCGAGCGCGCTCAAGGCCAGCCGGCAGAACGTATTAATAGAGAACACCGAACCACGAATGTTGGGTGGGGTGACTTCGCTGATCAATGCGGCCAATATCGGCCCGGCTGCGACAAGACCCGCAGCCCCAAGCATCAGCAGTGGGAACTTGAGCGAGACCGGCGTAGGTGAATACGCCAGCATCAGCAACACGATGCCTACGAATGACCCGCATGCGGCGATCAACACCTTCGCATGGCGCTGCGAGGCGAGCTTGTCAGGCCCACGGGTGGCGATCCAGCCGCCTAACAGTGCACCTGATAATGCCGCAAAACCGAAGAGTCCTGCGGCCTCACCAGCGGTCAGATCATGATGGCGCCGTAAGAAGGTTGGCGCCCAGAACGTCACGCCCACAGCCGGACCAAAGCCCAGTGCTGACGCGCCGATCAACCAGGGGAGCGACCGAACTCGCCGCATGGCGGCCAAGTCGCGGCGCCATGACCGGTCCTTGCGTGCAGCTTCAAGATCAGCGGCGACAGCCTCGCCATCGGAGGCGCCTCGAATAGGTTCGGGCAGTTGAGATACGAAGTAGATAAGCGCAATGGCGGGCAGTGAGCCAACCACGAACCCCCAGCGCCATCCCCAGTTGTCGATAGCGACACCCACAGCAAGATTGCCAAAGGCGCCACCAACGATCGGTGCGATGAGCCGCCAGGAGAATGCTTTGTGCCGGATCTTGGCGGGGTAATAGTCGCTAAGCAGCGAGGACGATGACGGATCATCAACCGCAGTCATCGCTCCCAGCGCAGCGCGGATGAGGAATAGGTGCAGGAAGCTACTGATCAATCCGGTTGATGCCGAGGTAATCGCCCACAGGACCATCAACATCGTGAGTAGTCGTGTGCGGTTGAACCTGTCGGCCAGGTATCCGGCTCCAATCACAACGACTGCACCCGCGAGCACGTCGGCGAATGGCAACAGGCCGGCCTGGAAATCGGAGAAGCCGAATTGATCTTGGAGGTCCTCGAGTGCGATGGCCAAGCCCCCACGGGCAACAAAATCAGAGGCGGCGATGCCCCCCAATACGAGCACTGGTAGGCGGCCAGCGTCGCCCCATGCAGCGACCTCGGCGGGCCGGTCGTTCCAATGTGTTCGCCACCGGTCCCAGCGGTCGCTCAACCGCAGGACCCCTTCGCCGTTAGCTAGTCGTGCCGCGACCAACAGGCCGGCTGCGCCGACGAGCGGGCTGTAGCGAGCCGAGGCACTGCCGGCATCACTGGAAGACATCGCTGCGAGCAAGCCACCCGATACCAGCACGCCGCCGACATACGCGCCAGGGACAGTCGTGATCCCCGCGATGTACGCGAAGGCCAGCAATCCCAGCCCGCCGAATAGACCGAAGTTGGCTGAGGTCAGCGCTGGCAACTTGTACGAGAACAACACGCCCGCGATACCAGCCAGGCCCGACGAGATCCCGAAGCCGAGCAGCTTGACCCGAGCAACATTGATTCCCGCGGCGGCTGCAGCCCGTTCATTTGATCGCACCGCCAGGAACCGGCGGCCGGTCGAGCCTTTGCGCAGGAAGGACACGGCGAGCCCGCACGCAACCGCCACGATAAGAACCAGAACCGTGTAGGCCGGGCTGTCGGAGGTGCCGACACCAACCGAATCGCCCTCGAGCACTTTCTGAGCACCGACATAGGTGCCGAAGAACTCGGGCTTGGGCACCGGGTTGTTGCTGGCGGCGCCAGCTCCCATGAACACCTCGTTACCGATCACCAAGTCTTCAAGCGCAATAACTGCTGCGATGGTGATAACCGCCAACTGCAGTCCTCGCACGCGCACTGCGGGTAGAGCTATGACCAGGCCGGCAACGATTGCAGCCGAGATTCCGCCCAAAGCCGCAAGCAGATCAGGCCATCCTGGGCCGGACTTGGCTACCAGATCGAACTCGCGGATCTTGGAACCGTCGGCCGCCAGCCGGATCATGGTGAATGCGGCAAGTCCCGCGATGCTCCACTGCGCCAGGCTGATTTGCCCCAGGAAACCAACCAGCACAACCAGCGACAGCATGAAGATGCCCGCCACCAGCGTAGTGGTCAGGCCCGATTCGACCCTCCACCCAGCAAACGACAGGATGAAGATCACGATCCCGGCGCCGACAGCTACGGTCTTGACCGGGTTCGCAGACGCAGGGGCCCGAGGCTCGCCGCGGCTGTTCAGGACGCCGCGAACAGGGAGTCGGTCGCCTCGCCAGAACAACAAGAGGACGACGATCAATAGCGGCACGAACTGCCTCACCCCCTCGGGTGGGGCCCAATCGGGCCAGGTGTCTCGGCCGGCCAGCCACACGCCGCCCGACTGCATCATCGCTATTACCAAGCCACCCGCAGCCGCAATCGGGATCGAGGTCAGGTTGCCAAAGAGCGCGGCACCCAAGGCGGGCACGACGAAAAGCGTCATGTTGCCGGGCTGCGTGACACCGACAAACACGATGCCGGCCAATGCAGAGAGCACTGACGACAGCACCCAGGTAACACCGGCGATCCGGTCGGCTGAGTAACCGAGCAGCGCCATAGCTTGTTCGTTCTCATCGACGGCGCGAGCCGCAAGCCCGAAACGTGTGAACCGGATCAATCCCCATGCCGTGCTGGTGATCACGATGGCAGCGCCGAGAAGCCACAGGCTGGCCTGGGGGAAGTTGGATCCCAGGCCGAGGAAGTTGTTGATGGGTGCCTGTGTTGGCTTGAACGGGCCCCAGCCCAGGTCTGATTGCAGCGTCGAGCCGAAGTGCAGCGAGGCCAGCGCAATCAGATAGATCATGACGCCGACCGATGCAATGACCTTGCTGAGAGGCGATGCGTTGCGCAGCGGACGGAATACGACAAAGTGCGCCAGTAGACCTATAAGCGCGGCCATGGCCAATGAGATCGCCATAGCCGGCAGTGTCCCCAGAGGTTCGCTGTCGCTAATGGTGATCCGCACCGGCAGGTTGTTGAGCCGCATGGCCCGCAGCCAGCCCCATTCGGGGATGATGTCGACCCACGGCAGGAAGATCTCGCCGGCGCCCTTACCGCCAATCGTTGTTCGCAGGGCGGTGAAAGTGCGAGCCGCGTACATGGCGATCGCACCCTGGGCGAAGTTGATGACACCCGAGCCGCGATACGCGACGACGAGACCGGTCGCCAAGATTGCGTAGACCGCCCCCGTGCCAACACCGAGTAGAAGGGCAAAGAGAAAGCTGTTCACTGGGCTAGAGGGTGTCGCACGCAGGCCACGGTGTCTATTAGCTGGTTCCCATCGGGAAGATACCTGGCATAATCGAGAAGCCGGGCAGCGCCTTGACTCGGTCGGTCCAGCGACGCAGCGCGGGATAGTCCAGCCGTGAAACGCCGCCCTCTTCAGACAACACAACGTCGGGGAAAATCGCGATGTCGGCGATTGTTGGGTGCGGAGCCGAGCAGACCCAATTCAGACCTTCGCGCTCGCGGAACCAGAGGTGCTCGTCGAGCACCCGGAACAGCTGGTGTGCGCCGGCGTGGCATGCATCGATGTCGAAGTCGTAACTCAGGTTTACATAGAGCCGGGCGGCAGACGCAGTGTTTGTGGTGCCTTCGGCGAAGAGTAGCCATGACGCGGTCTCGCCGAGCAGTGCTGGGTCGCTGGTGGGATACCACTGGCCAGTGGGGTCGTATTTGGCGGCCAGGTACACCAGGATTGCGTGGGCATCCCACAGCACGTATCCGTCATCGTCGATGACCGGGATATGGCCAAGTGGATTGATCTTCTTGAACTCGTCGGTCTTGTGCTCGAGCCCGGGGAAGAAGTCGACAGGGACCGACTCGTAGGGCACCTCGAGAAGGCTCATCATCAGGCGCTGCTTGTAACAGTTGGCCGAGAGTTCATAGTCGTACAGCTTGATCATTGGTCGCCTTTGCCCCTAGATGTCGAGCACGAGGCGGTCGCCCGCAGCCCGTGACACACATGTCATGATCTGCTCGCCGGTATCTCGTTCGCTCTGTTTTAAGTGAACATCTTGGTGATCGATCTCGCCTTCGATGACCGGGACTACGCACGTTCCGCACGCGCCCTGCTCACACGATGACGGCATGGCGATGCCGTGGTCACGCAACACCTGCAAGATGGTCGTGCCCGACGGGACCGACAAGGTCACAGCCGACCGAGCCAGTGCAATTTCGAAGCTCGACGAGTCGTCGATTTCGGTCGTGTTCTTGAAGTACTCGAAGTGCACTGCTTGGTCGGGCCAACCTGCATCGGCGGCAATGGCCCGGGCCGCCTCGAGCATGGGCCCGGGCCCACAGATGTATGCCTGGTTGGCATGGTCGAAACCGTCGAGCAGTCGACGCAGCTCGCTGGCTGTCTCATCGGGCGATAGGCCCAGG
>MEHZ011388161.1_pt1 | contig 11629 bp, 10 predicted proteins | sample 897221 | NCBI WGS metagenome assembly MEHZ01 (sample SAMN05514161, study PRJNA337945) | marine metagenome | isolation source: marine surface water | place: Arctic Ocean | collected 2007-12-13 | reverse complement strand
GTATGGCTCATAAAGGGGAGTCAAGTGGGCTGAATCGGTGAACATAATGGAAACGACCTATATCATGATCAAACCTGACGGCGTACAACGAGGACTCATTGCAGAAATTTTAGGACGCTTTGAACGTAAAGGTCTCAAATTAGTGGGGCTGAAGTCTGTAGTACCAAGCAGAGAAACTGCTGAAACTCATTATGCAGTTCACGCTGAACGCCCATTTTATCCTGGACTCATTAAGTTCGTAACCTCTGGCCCTGTTGTATGCATGGCTTGGTCTGGCAAAGACGCGATAACCGTTGCCCGCACCCTCATTGGCTCGACCAATGGACGTGAAGCAACCCCTGGGACCATCCGAGGCGACTTTGGCATGGACATGGGCTTCAATATGATTCACGGCTCAGATGCCGCTGATACTGCTGAATTCGAACTCGGACTCTGGTTCCCAGAAGGTCTGATGGATTGGGAACAAACCATCACGTCTTGGGTTTATGAATAGTCGAGTCATACTGTAGTTGATTCAAATGTCTGAAGAAGTGAGTGATGAAACAAAGGTTGACGAAGAAATTCGACAACCAATCGTTGCTGTAACTGGACACGTCGACCACGGCAAGACAAGTTTACTTGATTTGCTCCGCTCTATTGGAGGAAGCCAGCCCAATGTGATGAACCGCGAAGCCGGTGGAATCACACAAGAACTTGGCGTGACCAATGTTCCGAAGGAATTACTTGAAGACGCTATCAAAACCATGCCTTTCAAAGACAAACCCAAGTTTGAAAGCCCTGGAATTATATTTATTGATACCCCGGGACATGAATCATTTGGTTCGATTCGAGGTCGAAGTGGAAGTGTTGCCGATATTGCAATTCTAATCGTCGACATCGGTGAAGGTTTCAAACCTCAAACGATTCAGAGTATTCAAGTTCTTGAAAAAAACAATACTCCCTTCATCATCGTCGGGAATAAGATTGACCGAATCCACCATTGGGAGTCGAAGCGAGGAAGGTCTTCTTGGCAATCATGGGCAGATCAATCAAAAGATGTCCAGAAAACTGCTGATGACCACTACTACAAGCTCCTCGGCCAAGTCGCACAACACTCTCGGTTTAATCTCACCAAATATTGGGAAGGAATCAAAGATTTCGACATAAAAAACGACCGCCTTTTTGTTCCTATGAGTGCCAAGGAAGGTGAAGGGTTACAGGATTTACTCTTTGTCATCCTCGCTATGGCAGAAAAATTTGCTCGCAAAGACCTCGTCATCAATGATGACGATATAGCCGAAGGTTATGTCCTTGAATCTCGCGAAGAAGTCGGTCTTGGGAAAACGATCGACATCGTTCTCACAAAAGGTACTATTCACGTAGGCGATGGTGTTGCATATAACACAAATGAAGGCCCAGTCGCCGGAAAAATGGTGGCCGGAAGCAAGGATGGTGAACAAAAGGAAGAATCATCTCATGCCCATATCCGCCTCATTCGAAGGCCTCGAGGTATGGCTGAAATGAGAGATGCCGGAAAACGTTGGGACAATGTAAAGTCTGCATCTGCCGCATCTGGCCTCAAAATAGTCATTCCAAATCTTAAAGAAATTCATATTGGGAGTAAAATCTACTTTCCAAAGCCTGGAGAAGATACTCGAGCGCTTTTCCACGAAATGAATAAGGAAAACAAAAGAATTCGAGATTTGACGCCAATCATGTGCAGTGTATGTCGGGAAGTTTTGACTCGTAAATTATTTGACGCAATCCATACCAAACCGACCGCTGATGGTTTTTCCCGTGATTGTCTAAATGCTCAAGAATTACGAGAAGGGGCAGTTGTGAAAGCAAGAACCGTTGGAGGGCTTGAAGCAGTCATCTATGAATTGGCCAAGCGTAAAATCCCAATTAGCCGTGCCGAAGTTGGACCGATTAACAAACGAGATGTTCGTGAAATTCTCGCGACCGTGAATGATGAACATAAATTTCTCATCGCTCTTGCAGTAAAAGGGAATGATCAAGTTGAAAAGGAATTAACTGCGGCGAAAAAGGCAAAGGATTCTGCTGATTTCAATTATATCCAAGCGGATATTATTTATCAAGTGATGGAACAAATTGATCAACTCGTTGATTCAATACGCGAAAAGAAGGCTGATTCTAGTTCGGGTCCAGTCTTCATGCCTGGACACATACGTTACCTCAATATGTCATTCAAAGATAAACCTGCAGTCTTTGGAGTTCAAGTTCTTAAGGGGCAAATTCGAGTAGGTCAAGAACTTCTGAGAAGCGATGGTACAGGGCATACTCTGGGCAAAATACTTTCCATTGGTAAGGAGGGGGAATTGGTTGCTCGGGAAGGCCAAAAGGTTCCGATTCAAGTCAATACCCGCTTTTCAAGAAGCAACATTGTTGATAACGATGAATTCTATGGCGATGTGACTGTTCGAGATGCAAAAAATATGAAAAATGTTTCTCTGACTGAATCTGAAAAGGATGCTTTTATTGAAATTGTGAAAATTCATAGAGACCTGCTTGGCGAGAAGAGCTATGCGTGGGGATGGAAACCTTAGTTGGCTTTTTTGCTATCTTCTCTGCATCCATTTTTTTTGACTTAACTTCACCTCACATTCATATATGGATAGGTTGGGTTGTTTGATTGTCCTCGGAGGCAACACACATGGAAGCTGGTTTAACTGAAGCACCCGCATTGGGTCAAAACCCCGCCGCACAAGACCTGATAGGTACTGTTTCTGCGATATCGAACAGTTTGATGAACGAAGTAGGTAAAGTCATTATTGGCAAGCCACAGAATCTACGGTGGGTCACTGTCGGAATCTTATCGAACGGTAACATGTTGCTCGAAGATTTCCCCGGTTTAGCCAAAACATTGCTTGCAAACACATTTGCTCGTGCATTAGGATGTAAGTTTAAGCGAGTTCAATTCACACCCGATTTGCTACCCTCTGATATCATGGGGACCTACATGTATGACCAAAAATCTGGTGAATTCAAACTACGTGCTGGTCCATTGTTTTCCAATATTCTCTTGGCTGACGAAATTAACCGTGCACCGCCGAAGACGCAAGCCGCATTACTCGAGGCAATGGAAGAGAAGCAAGTCACCATTGAAGGTATCACGCATAAACTTCCTGCACCTTTCGTTGTTTTGGCAACTCAAAACCCAATCGAGCAAGAAGGGACCTATCCTCTACCTGAGGCACAGATGGACCGATTCTTGATGAAGATGAGCATGGGATATCCTGACCGCCCACAAGAAAAGGCCATTCTCGCTCGCCGAAAACTTCGTGGAAAGGACGGCCACGATGTCGAACAAATTACTTCTCCGAAGAAAGTTGTTGCAATGCAGAAAGCATTGGAAACTGTGCATGTCGACCCTGCGATTCTTTCTTACATCGTTGAAATCGTTCAACGCACTCGTGAAGATCACCGTGTAACCAACGGTGCATCGCCTCGTGCATCCCAATCCTTGTTCAAGACGGGACGTGCTGCGGCTGCTATTGCTGGCCGAAACTATGTCATCCCAGATGACGTCAAAGGCCTTGCACTGCAAATTATCTCTCACCGTATCAATATGAAGCCTGAAGCAAAGATACGAGGTATTACCGGTATGCACATCGTTCGAAAGATTCTTTCCGAAGTGCCTGTTCCAGTAATTCAACCAGCATGATGTTCACATGGTGAGGGTCTGCATTGAAAGGGAAAGACGGTTCTCCCTCAAATTGTCAGAGGAGGTGTTGAGTTGAATCCATACAAGATGGTTGTTGCAGTTGCAAATCAGAAAGGTGGTTGCGCTAAAACTACCACTGCTGTTAATCTCGCTGCAGCGTTGGCCAAAGGCTCACCCCGCCAAGGACTTCCGAAAGCAAAAGTTCTACTCATTGACCTTGACCCTCAAGGAAATTGTGCTACGTCCTTTGGTGTGGAGAAAAAGAACATCAAGAAAACTGCATATGATTTACTTGCCAATGATTCCGCCGAAGATTTACCAATAATGGAGGAATATCTCATTGGTCCCGATGAATTGACTCAATCGATGCGAGATGCTTGGAGTCTACGCAACAATAACAAACAAGCACCAGATAACATCTCTGTCGGACATTTGTGGCTCTTACCCAGTGACATCCACCTCTCTGGTGCTGAAATAGAACTCAGTCATAAAATAGGTCGGGAAACTCGATTGCGAGAAGCCTTGTTGCCAATCATCGATCAATTCGATTACATTATCATCGATACGCCGCCTTCTTTGGGCTTACTTTCGATAAATGCTATGTGTGCAGCCAACTGGGTAATGGTTCCAGTTCAAGCAGAATATTATGCCCTCGAAGGGTTCAGCATGCTGATGAATTCGATAAAGATGATTCAGCGACGTATCAACCGGAACTTGAAAATTTTTGGCATCGTTATGACCATGGTCGATGCACGTTCAAAACTAAGCCGCCATGTGTGCGATGAAGTCAATCGAAAGATGCCCAAAAAACTATTCAAAACTACAGTTCGACGCTTAGTAAAAGTGGCTGAAGCTCCGTGGAGTGGGGCGCCAACAGTCTTGCTCAACAAACCGACGAACTCTGGTGCAGGAGCGGGGTCTTTGGAATACTGGACACTGTCAAAAGAATTTCATCAACGCGTGATAGAAATGCGTAGAGAATTTGGCGTCAATGAAGATCCTAGGCTGCTACTTGAAAGAAAAAACCGTTGATTTTCCTGTTTGAAGAACCCTTTTATCTCTTGAAATCGGTGTTTCATAGCATCAATTCTTCGCACAGGTTAAGTATACTATAGAACGGAGCATGGTTGGGATAGTTATGACAGGTGAAGGGATGACCTCGGTCAGTGTGAGTTACGAAGTACGAAGACAACTCAACACAATGCGAACGATGAGTGGACATAAAAGTGTCAATGAACTGCTAACAGATGTGGTTCGGGCGCATAAAATTTCGATGATGAACGGCGAAATTGAAACGCTACGCGAACGAATGAAGGCTGTAGCTGATGTCGACATTGAGCACCTGGTTGACCGACTTAATCTCGCTCCATTCAGGGTTTGATTGTCATGATGAAATGGCGTCCAAAGGGCTATGAATTTGATACCAAGAATCTGGTACGCGCCTTGTTCAGCGAACATACCGATGAGGGGAAATTACTCGAAGCGGCTGCATGTGGTTATGTCGAAATCTTTGCTCGCTCCAGTGCTTGGAATGGTGTTTTATGGCTGATTATGAATACTCTAAAGCAGGATGGAAAGCCCGTCTACACCGGAGAAGAACTCGGGAAACTTCGAGAATCTTTACCAATCGTTTGGCGGTAATTTTTCAAGAGTAAACTGGTTTCTAAATTAAATTAGGAATAAATTTCATTGATTCTTATCAAGCCATTCTTGCCCATACCATTTCCATTGGTCTGTAGTCCAACCTTCAGGCAATCCTCCATTTGGTAACGGCGGTGCTTCTGATGGTACTTCAATGACTTCTGGTTCAGGTGCGGGAGCTGCTGTTTCAATTCCAGCAATTGCTTCAAGGCTGTCCTCATCATCATACAAACTCGCTGCATCGATCGGGGTTGATTCTGTTTCATCCTCAGATGAATCATCTTCACCAACCGTGAAATCAAGACTTGCAACATCATCATCCCAAGCGGAATCTGAAACAATTCCACCTTGGGCTGAAAGGCCTGCTGTACCCTCCAATGCTTCGTTTTCTGCAGATTTATTTTCGGTTGGGATAAACGGAACCCCGTATATTTTGACGAGGGAAGTGGTCTTTCGGCGTTTCATAATTGCTCCTACGATGAGGATCACAACTGAAAGAAGAAAGAATACCCCTCCTCCAACCATTACCACTTGCTTGATAATATTTGTATCACTTTGGTCTGTGTCGAGCAAGCCAGCGTTTTTACTAGCATTCCAAGACCCGAAACTCATATACGAATCGCTTTCGACCTTCTCTTGCGAGACATATGATTGATACTCAGTGTTACGCCATCCTTGGCAGTCAAGTGATGTATCGTCAAAGTTGAGCTTGCAATGGTCTTCTTCTGTTTGAACCAGAGGACGACTGTCATCATAATCACTGTTCGAACCTACACCGTCATTGTCCCCATCAAAATATTCATTGGGGTCGGCGTCCATATTCAGCGACTCTGTCACGTCAACCCAGCCATCTCCATCTCCATCTTCACAACCATAAGACGGAACTTCGATATAGCCAATTACTGAAGAGGTATTGACAATCCAAGCCTTGGTCGATGTACCCGCTTTCCAGTTGCAATCATCGGGCAATGAACCTGTGATGTTGTCGCCATAGCCATCACCATCACCATCCCTCCACTGGGAACCTTGCTGTGGTAATGCATCAGCACCTTGTTCAACAGTCCAGTTGGCAGATGGGTTTGAGTATCCGTCAAGATCTGAATCGAGACAGCCAAAGCGGTCTTCTTTCGAGAACCCGTTGGTGTTCGGGCATTCGTCGGGCGTGATGCCGTTTGGATTATCTCCGTAACCATCCTGGTCGGAATCGAACCATTGAGATGGTTCATGTTTGAATTTATCACCTTCGAGGCCATTTGCATTATCACCATAGCCATCTCCATCCGAGTCCGACCATTGGTCGCTGTTGTTTGGAAAAATATCACCATTCGTACCATCGACATTATCACCATAGCCATCAGCATCTGAATCAGCCCACTGGGACGAATCTATTGGGAATATATCTCCGAGATAGCCATTGCGGTTATCACCGTAACCATCACCGTCTTGGTCAATCCATTGAGTAAATTCGAGTGGAAACACATCTATTTGGTCGCCAACTCCATCTCCATCCGTATCTACATCGTACAATCGTATTTTTGATGTCGACACACTGGATGTAACAATGAATATTTCACCAGTAAATACCAGCTTTGAACCTAACACTTGTCCGATTGAGGTATAGGTGTTTCCTTCGGTAAATCCTGTGACATCCACTTGCGTTAATTTTCCATTTTGAGTTCCAATATGATACGTGGAATTACCAAACTCCTCTAACGAAACTATCGAGGAGCCATGACTTAATGAAAGCGTTTCAACAGCCCAAGAATCAGTATTATATCGGTACAAATTGCCATTTGCAGTTCCCACCAATAAATCTCCGTTATGATCTTCCATGACCACATTAACAATGGCCGTCGATTCGGTTAAGGTTGTCAAACTCGTTCCATCGTTGGCAGAAATGTGAACTTTGTTATCGTATGCCCCGATGACAATTCGGCCATTTGAAATAATTTCAAAGGCACTGAAACCTGTTTGTACTTGTGGAGAAATGATACCGGTAATCCCCTCAGAATCGTATTCTTCGGCTCGGCGGCGTCCTGCATAATATGCCAACCAAAGGTCGCCTTCATCGTCCCAATCTGCATCACTCACTGGGTCCGAGGTTGAAATATTTCGATTGGTTATTTGGAAATCCATGTGGATAATAGAAACACCAAGATCATGACAAACAACAGTTAATTGTTGAGATGCATCTAAACGTGCTGAATTTGTGCTGACGTTCAAATCGAGTTGCCATTGAGGTATGAGATGTCCATTTACAAAATTGTTTACACTCACATTTCCAGCATCATCAACGGTTAATATGGAGCCATCAAACATTTGTTTCCAATACACAAAACTCGGCTGAACTTGTTGAGTATAACCTGCATCGACAAGTGTTGAACCAGAGGCGGAGGCAATGGGGATGACTGCAGCGATGGGTAACATCAATGCAGCGATAAGAAGAACAATCAATCTCTTCATAGCAATCCGAGAACCTCAATCAATATGAAGCGTACCCTTGATGGCATCAAGAGATTTTCGACTTCATTCTTCTTCAAAATCAGTTTCTTCATCATCTGCTGAATCTTGAGCAGGTGGTGTCAATTTCAATGGAGTTAACTTTTGAAGCGGCTTGAGCAAGGTTGTTTCAACAGTTTCCGGCCTCACACCACGCTTTGATTGTGGAGGGGCTCCTCGTACTTTCTGAGGAATCAATTGAACCGGTTGGGGCGTCAATGTGGTCGTTTTTACCGCTTCAGAGGGTTCTATTGATTGGAGCACCGTAGTGATCGGACGCATTGTTGTTGACATGCCTTCCTCTAACACTTCCTCAATGATCTCCTCGACCTCTGTTTCAGATACTGATTCAGCAATCGGCTCGACAATCTGTTCAACTACTTGTTCCATTTGAGTTTCAGGTTCGGGTGAACTAATCGGTTGAAGTGGTGCCCTTACCAGTTTTTGAACAGGTTGTAGGAGAGATGGGGCTGTGCCTCCTCCAAGAGGGGCTTTGACTGGCTTTGCAAGAGGTACACCGCTTATTGGAGCAAGTGGTTTGGCGCTTGTCATAGGGCTTCGCATTCCACTCAGGCCCATTCGTGGTTGAGGTGCCTGTTGTTGGTCACCAAGGACACCGCGTATTTGTCGGCCACCGCTTGAACCAAGAGCGTCAGGGCGAGCACCAAGTGCACTTGGGTTGATAGCACCACCTGCAGCCGGTGCATTTTGGCCCGAAATGGATTGCATCCACATTTGGCGCTTTTCAGCGCGGGTGTCGGTTGATTGAAGTTCACGGAACTCTGCTTCACGAGTTTGCACATCAGATTCTGCAGTGTTAATTTCACCTTCGATTTGCGTTGATATTGCGCTTCGCATCTGATCTTCAGCCATTTCTTTGAATGAATCCATCTTTTCACTCAAGCCCTGTAGCCGAGTTCGAATCTCTGCACGCTTGAGACCAAGTTGAGCTTCGATTTCTGCTCGAATATGTGTTTCTCGCTTGCGAACATCGATGAGTGCTTTGTTTCGCATAATTTCTTCACGCTTGTCAAGTTGACGTTCAAGCTGAGTCGCAACCTCCTCTTCTTTCCGTGTTCGGAATTCATTGAGGCGCTCTTCCATATCGACTTCAAGTTCAAGCGAAGTTTCTTCTTTGAGAAGGTCGAGATCTGTTTCAAAAGTGAGTCGCTCATTACGTAAGCCCGCATCAACTTCCGACATGATTGCCTTACGAGCAGATGCTTCGCGTGATTGGAACTCTAATTCTAAGCGTTCAGACCAGTCAACCTTCTTCGAGTCGTATTGACCCTCAAGTTGTTCGCGCAATTCTACTTCGCGTTCATATCGGAAACGAGCGAGACGGTTTTGAATTTCGGCTTCACGAGCGTTGCGGTAACTGCTGAATTCCTCATCCATTCGAACATCAAGTTCTGCTTCAACATCAGACTTGAGTGAACGGGAAATATCATCGACTGCCTTCGAGAAAGTGATATCATACTTTTCTCGTAGACGTGATTTGCGTTCTGAAAGGCGTTCAGCATGACGCGCTTGTAATTGTTGTTCGATTTCAACTCGAAGTTCATCACGACGTCGAGCGATGGCCAACTCGACATCTTCGCGCATTCGTTCTTCCAAATCATCGGTTTCTTGGCGGAGACGCCCCTCGAGTTCCATTTGTAATTGCTCAGCAATATCTTCTTCAAGTCGGAGACTGCGACGCTCATATTCAGCCTTCAAACGAGCCTCACGTTGCTTTAATCGAGTACGTAATTGTTGCTCAAGGCGAGTGCGGATACCGCGTCGTAATTGCTCTTCACGTTCAGCGAGACGGGCTGCATGGCCCTCTTCGAGTCGCGAGATTTCGGAAACTTCCATCTCTTTGAATCGTTCTTCCATCTCAAGTTCGATGTTTGCTTCGATTTCACGAACCCGACGTTGTAATTCTTGATTGTATTCCATAGCAAGACGTTCTTTTTGAATATCAAGCCGTTGACGGTGTTCATCCTGAAGTTGAGTTTCGATTTGAGATTTAAGTTGGGTTTTATGTTCTTCAAGGCGGAGGTTTTGTTCAACATCCAGTTTGTCTTGAAGTGATTCAAGTTGTCGATTGAGTCGCAATTCAAGTTCATCACGCATTCGTGATTCTTCTCGGGCCAATGAATCGCGTTCAAGCGTACTTAAATCGCGTTCCATTTCTTCTCTCATTTCTTTTTCGAGTGAATCAAGTGTGAGTTCGTGTTGGAGTGCTAAATCACTTGCCAACGCCTCTTGCATGACAACGACGCGTTCGGTGATTGCTTGTTGCCGGATACGCCGTTCCCGGCGTAAATCACCCCGTAGCCTCTCTTCTTGCCTGAAACGAGCACTTGTCATTGTTGCTTGATCGAGAGAGGATGTAGCCGTTGAAGTAAACTGAGAACGAAGTGCAGAAAGAGATACTTTGTCAGCGTTTTCACGCTTCATTCGAGCAGTTTCAAGGGCCCCATTACCGTTGCTTGCGCTCATTGCCATCGTATCCCATCCAATGCTTCATCCACCTCTCATCATAGATAAGGAGCGCGACAAGAACGCGATGCTTCAAGGCTGTTTGCCGAGGTTATACGACAAACCAAATCCCCCACTTCTGCTTCATTTAAAGTTGAAATAAACCTACCGCATCGCTTTGGCGACTTTACTCGTTGGCAAGAATTATTGGCTCAAACTCCGAGCCACATGAAGCAGAAAAAAGCAAGCAACGGTAGTGATGTGCTCAACAATTCAAATCATTCGAAGAGTTGTTTGCATTCATCTCTCAAAAGGTTACTTTGAAACTGGTTTCACAAGCTGGACAATTGATTTGGCGCTCACCAGGGCGGCGCTTCATACGTAATTGGCGCTCACAGCCAGGGCAAGAGATTTCCACACGCGCCACAGATGCAACGAGGGTGAAATGGCATGAACAGGAGGCGCATTTCAATTGAGCCGGACGTTTATTGGCGCCGACGACAAGTACTTTTCCACAATCTGGGCAACCGATTTTCTCTTCCGCCCATTTTTCCCGAGTGATTGGGTGGTCTATACGAACCCGTGCTTGACAGAGTGTGCAACGAACTTCACCAAGTTCGTTGGGTAGCAAACCGTCGCATTTGGGGCATGAGAGGGCCGGGAGGGCGACCCGTGATTCAACTGTTAATTCTTCGCTCATGGTCTCCGCTCCTGTTCACACTTCTTGAGATGTTTGCTTTCAGAAGGCCTCAATCACTTTTTCTTTGCAATCAATGCGATGCTCGCCGGTAAAAAATTCCAAGGTAAGTCCAATTCAATACCATGCTCTAGAGCAAGCAATTCAAGCATACGTTTAGCGCCGACTTGATCTCGCGAACCTTGGAGTTCGATGATGTGTATCTCCCCACCATCTGTAACCGCATTCGCAAGTGTCTCTGGGAGTAAAGAAAGGTCACCAGCATCGACTGAAGTCAGTGTTGCCATAGGGCCTATGGATGTTGAAAGAATTTCTGGCAACTCGACGTGGGTGGTTTTTTTCCACCAGCGTGAACGCCCAGCATCTCGATGGTTTTCAATCAAGTTTAACGAAGCCAACTTTTTCAGGTGATGGTAAAGATTGTAACGCTCAACATTCACTTCGGCTTGCAGTTGAACCGTACTCATTTCCTCTTTATTTGCCAAGGCAATATACAATGCTCGGCGAGTCGGATGGGCGAGGGTTGTCGTGACTGGGTCTGCTCGAACTCGTGCCATCTGCTCACCGTTTGGGCTGAACCCCATCTCCGGTTTGAAGATGCCGCGTAAAGTAAGCGATTTGTGAACTCAAGATGGGTAATATCTCATCTTGAGAAGTCCAAA
>MEHZ011608290.1_pt1 | contig 11631 bp, 14 predicted proteins | sample 897221 | NCBI WGS metagenome assembly MEHZ01 (sample SAMN05514161, study PRJNA337945) | marine metagenome | isolation source: marine surface water | place: Arctic Ocean | collected 2007-12-13 | reverse complement strand
GTTAAATCCTTCAAAAGACGCCCCTACCTCTACAGCCCTCGTAATACCTAGCCCAACAAAAAAATATTCAGAATTACAACAACTTGGAACAATACTTGCTCTGTGTATGTGTAGCGGTCCGTCTTTTAAATCAATGCAGACGGTATGACTTATACAAAGAAATTGCATTTAGGGAATTTTGTGTAAGTGGCAAGCATGGTGAGAGTAATTTTATTAATTGATCGCGCCAACTAACTCAATGAGTAAATCGTCAGAAGTTAGGTTTAGTTTAGAAAGTAAAAACTTAAATGGAATTACAGAAGTAAAACAAAAAAAATGGAGCATGCTAAGGCATGACAGCCAAGAGCTTTACCGCAGTAGAAGGACGACTTCAGTACACACGAATTTCGCCATTGCCTTTTACGGTGCTGGGGAATTACTGCTGGCTCTGATTCACACATAAAAAATAGGATGATATAAATGACTTCGGCAACTGAAGCTAAAGTTTACGAACCGGTCTTACCAAATGGTGAAGCGTCAGATGAGAATCTAACTGCAGTAGTGGTGCGCTATGCTCCACTCGTAAAGCGCATCGCCCATCACCTATTGCTGAGAATGCCTGCTAGTGTTCAGATTGACGATTTGATTCAATCGGGCATGATCGGATTGTTGGAAGCGGCGAAGAAATACGATGTATCCAAAGGTGCGAGCTTCGAAACCTATGCCGGAATACGAATTCGCGGATCTATGTTGGACGAAGTTAGAAAGGGAGATTGGGCCCCTAGGTCGGTACACCGAAAGTCTCGAAAAGTAGCGGAAGCGATAAAGGCTATCGAAGCCCGTACCGGTAAAGATGCCAAAGACCCAGACATTGCCAAAGAATTAGAGATCGACCTTAACGCCTATTATGCGATATTGCAGGACGCTAGCGGCAGTCGCCTATTTAGTTTCGATGATATAATGGAAGGAGATGATTCAGCTATCGAATTAGCCGCCGGTGAGCTCCCCGGTCCATGTGATGGCTTGCAGCGCTCTACATTCAAGGCGCATTTAGCCAAAGCTATCGATGGGCTGCCGGATCGGGAAAAACTCGTGCTTGCGCTTTACTATGACGAGGAGCTAAACCTCAAAGAGATAGGTGAAGTTATTGGAGTCAGCGAGTCTCGAGTAAGTCAGATACACAGCCAGGCAGCTATGCGCTTACGATCACGGCTCTCTGACTGGGCTCGCTAGTCGAGCTGCGTCCGGTGTCTTGGCACCACTGCTGCTTTTGGGCAGCATTCTCCGTTATAATCCCCAGCCCATATAGCGGGAACACTACAGTTCATGTCATCTGCAGCGCCAACAACCTCCCCAAATGCCAATACTGACAAGATTATGTTAGCTGCACGCGAGCTTTTCTGTGCGCGAGATGATCGCGTTTTGTTCAAGAATCTGAGTTTTGATCTGCCTCAGGGGCAGGTACTGCAGGTTCAGGGCAGCAATGGCAGCGGTAAAACCACGCTGATGCGTATTCTCTGTGGTTTGAACGACAGCTATGAAGGCTCAATCAAATGGTATGGGCAGGAAATCGAGGACCAGACTGCTAGTTTCTTTTCTTCGCTGCTCTATATAGGCCACAGGGTTGGCGTAAGTAAGGTGCTAACGCCAGTAGAGAATCTGCGTTGGAGTTGCAGCCTTAAGCAAGCGATTAACGACGAACAAATTATGGCCGCGCTCAAAGAGGTCGGTCTACGTGGATTTGAGGAGTCTCCTTGCTACACGCTATCGGCGGGGCAGCAACAAAGGGTCTCGCTCGCCCGGCTGATTATAAGCCCTGCGTCTTTGTGGGTGCTCGATGAGCCTTTCACTACTCTGGATACAAAGGGTGTGGCGATGCTGGAAAAAATAATGCAGCGACAGGCCCAAACGGGTGGTTCGGTGATGGTGACTACACACCACAGCTTGCGTATTGATGAGCTAACTGTGCTGAGTCTAGGTTAGGTGGCGTCGATGACTGAAAAACAGACAACCACCTGGGCTGCATTCCTCGCAACGCTGAAGCGTGACTTGCTTATCGCGTTTAAGAAGAAGAACGACATAGTTAACCCATTCATGTTCTTCATCATAGTCGTCTCTCTATTCCCAATCGGAATTAGCCCCGAGAGCGATCGACTAACTGAGATAGCTGCCGGTGTAATTTGGATTTCTGTGCTGCTAGCGTCCATGTTATCGATGGACAACCTATATAGATCTGACTTTGAGGATGGCTCACTAGAGCAGCTACTACTTAGCCCTCATCCACTGTTTTTCCTAGTGCTTGCTAAGAATATAAGCCACTGGCTGGTTAGCGGGTTACCGGTCGTGTTGGTGTCGCCCATATTGGCGTACATGCTAGCGCTACCCACTGAAGCATACGGAACATTGGTGTTATCCCTACTACTGGGTACCCCGATTATGAGCCTAGTTGGATCGATTGCCGTTGCGCTCACTGTTGGCTTGGGAAGTCGCGGTCTGATACTGGCTGTCATTACATTGCCTATGAGCGTCCCGGTCCTGATTTTTGGAACTCTGGCCGTTCAATCCACTCTAAATAGCCAATCTCCGGTTGGTTATCTAAGTCTCATGCTCGTCATGCTTTCGGTTTCCGTTAGTCTTGCTCCTCTCGCTTCGGCAGCGGCGCTTAAAATTAGCGTGAATTAGCTAGAACTGGCAAAGATTGGCCCAATAACGGTCACGGCGCAATTACAATGAGTTACAATACGTAACGCGGCGGTCTTAGGGCTACGTGGTATATTTGATAGGCTAATAGGAAGAGGGTAGGCGTTCGTCATGTGGGTATGGTTCTCCAAATTAGGTTCTCCAAAGTGGTTCTATGAACTCAGCGGGAAATGGCTGCCTTGGCTGATCGCTGCGATGGTTATTTTCATGACGATTGGACTGATCTGGGGCCTTGTTTTTCTGCCTCCTGACTATCAGCAGGGGTTTACCTCCAGAATCTTGATCGTGCATGTCGCCGTGGCTGGCACCTCTCTAGCTTTTTTCCCGCTAATGCTTGTAGCAGGGACTATCACTTTGGTCTGGCGCATAAAGCTCGCCGATATGGTGGCTAAACATGCCGCTATCCTCGGTGCCTGGTTCTCGTTCATTACCCTGGCAACTGGGTCTCTGTGGGGAAGCGTCATGTGGGGAACCTGGTGGGAGTGGACAGATAGTCGGCTGGTATCAATGTTGTTCCAATTATTTCTACTGCTAGGCGTGATTTCTTTGCGTTCCGCGCTGGAAGATTCGGAGACAGCGGCAAAGGCTTGCGCCTTACTTTCTATAGTGGGCTGCATCAACGTAGTTGTAATTAAGTATTCTGTCGAGTGGTGGAATACCCTGCATCAGGTTGCCAGCCCGGTCTCTCTCGATCCAAGTAGTCCGAATGGGCCTCAATTTTGGATAGCTACTTTGATTATGATCGTGGCGGTCTATCTATTCCTATCTGTAAGTCTGATCTTGTCGACACGAAATGAAATATTAGAAAGAGAGCGCAGGTCTCAATGGGTTCAAGACTTGGTGATGAAGAGTTAGACAAGCTCAGAAAATCACAGAAGATTTTTTTGAAGGACAGTAGATGTTAGATGCAATACAGTTTTCAAGCTGGGCCGAATTTTTCGACATGGGTGGTTACGGATTCAACGTATGGTCGGTATACGCACTCTTTGCCATACTCATTGCTGTTAACCTCATACTCCCTTGGCGTAAGAAGCAAAGAATTGTTCGTCAGCTAAAGCGTCGTTTGACCTTAGATGCTGAGATTCAAAGTGAAGATGATAGTAATGGCGATTAGGCCTCATTAGAGTATTTATCGTTTCGGAGTAATAGATGAAACCTCATAGACGTAAGAAGCTCGGAATTATTTTGTTTATAGCTGCCGGCCTTAGCGTTGCAGTTGGCTTTACCGCCTTCGCACTCAAGCAAAATATCAATATGTTTTACACGCCAACTCAGGTAGCAGCGGGTGAAGTTGGCGCGGGCCAGCATTTCAGAATTGGTGGCATGGTAAAGACAGGAACTGTACTTGGCGCAAGTGACTCTCTGAAAGTGAATTTCGTGACAACGGATTTCGTAAGCGATGTGCCTATTCAATATGAAGGCATACTGCCGGATCTTTTTCGTGAGGGTCAGGGAATAGTAGCGGAAGGTGAAATGGACGCCGCCGGTGTCTTTCAGGCGTCGCGAGTTTTGGCTAAACACGACGAAAATTTCATGTCGCCAGAAGTTAAGGCCGCATTAGATGCATCGGGCGCCACTGCCGATAACCATATGCCAGGGGGGGAAAACTAGATGATTCCTGAGGTAGGTTCGTTCTCACTAATATTAGCGTTATGCCTTAGCATGATACTTGCCACTCTGCCTATTATCGGTGCTTATCAGAATAATTTTCTATGGATGAGCATGGCGCGCCCACTCTCGGCCGGTGTGTTTGTGTTTCTCGCTATAAGTATCGCAATTCTAGCTTACGCGTTTGTTACTGACGATTTCTCTGTTCAGTTTGTTGCTCAACATTCCAATTCTCTGCTTCCTGATCGCTATAAATTAACGGCGGTATGGGGCGGGCACGAAGGGTCGTTTCTGCTTTGGACATTTATGCTTGGGGGCTGGATGTTGGCCGTCGCTATTTTTAGTAAAAGCATGCCTCTGGAATTCGTCGCTAGGGTCTTAGGCGTTCTAGGATTTCTCATTACCGGTTACATTTTATTTATGCTGGCGACATCGAATCCCTTCGATCGCATTGTGCCATTACCGCCAATCGATGGTGCGGACTTAAATTCGGCGCTACAGGATTTTGGTTTTATTATTCACCCTCCAACTCTCTACATGGGTTACGTGGGTTTTTCTGTAGTGTTCGCGTTCGCGATGGCTGCACTGTTGAGCGGGAAGATGGATGCGGCGTGGGCACGTTGGTGCCGTCCCTGGGCTAACATTGCTTGGGCAATTCTGACGTTGGGTATTGCGCTTGGCAGCTGGTGGGCCTATTACGAGCTTGGTTGGGGCGGTTGGTGGGCTTGGGATCCGGTCGAGAATCCACCTCTGATAACTTGGCTATTCGGCACAGCGTTGATTCATTCCTTGGCGGCTACCGAGAAACGCGGCGTGTTCAAGGCATGGACTGTGTTGTTAGCGATATTGGCTTTTGCTGGTAGTTTGCTGGGCACCTTTATTACACGCTCAGGCTTGTTAACGTCGGTGCATGCATTCGCGAGTGACCCAGATAGAGGCTTCTTCATACTGGCGATCCTTGGCATAACCGTTGGCGGCGCTTTGTTGTTGTTTGCATTTAGAGCGCCCTTAATGAAGAGCGAGTTTGGATTCGATCTAGTTTCGCGTGAGATCCTATTACTCTCAAACAACGTTATTTTAGTGGTGGCAGCGGCGTCTGTATTCTTGGGCACGCTGTTTCCTATGGTGTATCAGGCGATCACAGACGATCTGATCTCGATTGGTCCTCCGTACTTTAATGCAATCTTTATCCCGCTGATGGCGCTGCTGGCGTTGCTATTGTCGATTGGTCCATACACTCGCTGGAAGCGCACCTCAACGACGTATCTAATGCAACAGCTCGGTAAAGTCGCATTGGCAGCTATCGCGTTAGGTGTTGTGCTTCCACTGATTGTTACTCGGCAGATTTCACTACCGGCAACCATGGCAGTCGCAATTGGCTCGTGGATTATCTTGGCGATGCTGCAGGATCTTGTGAATAAAACGGCGAACAAGGCAACACGCCTAAAAGGACTTCGCGCGTTGTCGTTCAGTTACTACGGAATGCAGATGGCGCACATGGGTATGGCCGTCATGTTGATCGGCGTAGCGTTGACTAGCACTTTTAGCAGCGAGCGCAGCGTTCTGCTGTCGCCAGGGCAGGATGTAGGCCTGGGCAACTACGTGTTTCAGTTCGAAGGCACAGAGTCGGTTAACGGCCCGAACTATGTCGGAGAACAGGCGACTTTCATTGTGTTTGACGAAGGCGAGGAAATCGCGATCTTGCACCCAGAACGCAGGATCTATTTGGCTACCAATACTCCTTCGACAGAGATGGCGATCGATGCTGGCTTCTTGCGCGATCTCTTCATCACACTGGGCGAACAGAAGGAAGGGGATTCCTGGTCGATGACGATTTATGTGAAACCTTTCGTTCGATGGATATGGCTAGGCGCGATTTTCATGACGTTTGGAGGCATCTTAGCGGCGGGCGATAAGCGCTATCGACGCCTGCGCAGAAAGCAGACTGAGTCGAATCGCGAGTTGGAAAAATCGAATTCTATTGGAGGTGAGCTGCAAGCCGGCTCCTAGTACGAATCGATGAGTAAATTGCGTTTCTATCTCCCTGTTCTCGGCTTTGTTTTTGTAGCGTTAGCGCTTTGGCGTGGCCTAAGTTTGGATACAAAGACTCTACCTTCGATGTTAATCGACAAGCCGATGCCAAACTTCGAGTTAACCTCGGTAGATGGCAGCGGCGTCAGTAACTCGGACTTACCTGGTCAAATATTTCTGCTGAATGTGTGGGGGTCGTATTGTCTTCCTTGTTTAATCGAGCATCCAACCCTGATGCGCTTGTCAGAAGAAGGGGAGATTCCTGTTGTAGGCGTGAACTATCGCGATAAACAGGACTTAGCTATCGATTGGCTGCAGGAAAATGGAAATCCATTCTCATTTAGTATACTGGATGAGAGTGGTCGCTTTGGCATCGATCTAGGAGTCTACGGCGCGCCAGAAACCTATCTGGTAGATGCTGACGGCGTCATTCGCTTTCGTCATGTGAGCGTGCTCGACGAAACGGTTTGGCAGGAGCAATTTCTGCCGGCGATAGCTGAATTGCTAGAAGAAGGTAGTTAATAGAATGAGCTCAACGGCAACCCTCCTTAATCGTAATGTGTTTCTAGCCCTCGTATCAATCATCGTATTGCTATGCAGTTTGTTGTTGCCTAGCACTACGTATTCGCAGGTCGATACCTTCGAATTCGATACCGAAGAACAGCAAAATAGGTTTCGTACCTTATCGGATGAACTGCGCTGTCCTATGTGCCAAAACTCTAGCCTTTCAGGTTCAACCGGCGGAGTAGCGGAGGATCTGCGTAGAGAAGTGCATCGCATGATCATGGAAGGCAGGAGCGATAGTGAAATCATTCAGTTTATGTTCGAACGCTATGGAGATTTTATCCTGTTTCGCCCGCGGCTAACCGCCGGAACAGTGTTGTTATGGTTTGGGCCCTTATTGTTCCTTTTCATCGGCGGCCTATTCGCCTTTGGGATTTGGCGGCGGGCAAGAAAAATTAGTGATAGCGATACTGAGCTGGATAAGTCTCAGCAGAAACGCCTGCAGCAGCTGTTAGGCGACAAAACGTAATTCAAATTTACCTTATATTGGAATAACCCCTTGTTCTGGATATTTAGTGCAATACTTTTCGTAATGGCCGTAGGCTTTGTTTTGCTACCGCTATGGATTCGCAATTCAGCTGAGTCATTTGTTGAAGATGCTTCGCGAAAGAATGAAAACATTGCGTTGTTTCAGGAGCGTAGTGACGAACTTGAAAATGAACTGGCTTCAGGTAATCTCAGCCAAGCTGAGTTTGATGTGCTAATTCAAGAGATGCAGCAAAGTTTATTGTCCGACGTTTCGGATGAAGAGCTTGTACTAAAGAGTAAGACACAGAAGGAGAAAAAAGCGTCCGCTAAGACTCCTGCAACTAACTTAGCTATCCCGCTGCTGCTCTGCCTTTTCATGCCGTTCGTAGCTTACGGCCTCTACAGCGAGTGGGGTTTTAAGAACGATGTCGAATTGATGGGATTGTTTCAGCGAACGGTGAGCAATACAGACAGCCCACAAGAATCTCAGGATTTGATTGTTAGCTTGGGCGAGGTGGTCCAGGCAGATGATGACCGGCCTTGGGCATGGTATTTCTTGGCAGAAAATTTCGCCAGCATTGGCATGTTCACTGAAGCGGAGATTGCCTATACGCAATCTGCAGTGCGTATGGAGGATACGCCTGAGAAGGCTCTTGTGCTGGGCCGAGTTGCAATGGCTAAGTATATCTTAGCCGAGTTTACTTTTACTGCCGGCATTCTCGATGTGATCGGGGAAGCGCGTGCGATTAATCCCAATGAAATTTCGATTCTGCAATTGATAGCTGCCGACGCAGAAGAGCGCGAGGATTTCGAGACTGCTATCGAATATTGGCGGCTCATTATTCAGAGCAATCCAAATAGTGAGCAAGCCCAAACCCTAAGGCGCAGTATAGCCATCGCACAACAGCGCTTAGCTGGAGATGGGCAAGATGGTGCCGCTGGGCCAGCCATCGAAATAAATCTATCGCTAGCAGAAGGTATGGAGCTTGATGGGAGTCTTCGAGTCTTTGTCGCGGTACGTAATGCGGCTCAAGAGGGTCTGCCTCCACTTGCTGCTACCGATCTCACTGTTGCGGATCTGCCCGCGAACATTCAACTCGACAATTCTTATGCCGTCGGCCCATTTAACATCTCTTCCGCTGATACGGTTTTCGTTTCGGCCTCCGTCTCGTTCACGGGTTCAGCTACCCCGACCTCCGGTGACTATCGCTCGCAGTCAGACAATTTTTCACACAATGGTCAGAGAGCCGTTATAAGTCTAGAAATCATAGATCGAGTTCCCTGATCGAATAGTAAGACAAGCACTGTCAGAACGAGAGCTGAATGTATTGGGCTGAATTTTTCACCATTGTAATTGCGCATTTATTCGCAGTTACTTCTCCCGGACCGGACTTTGCGGTTGTTATGCGACAGAGTGTGCGATGTGGTACGCGCTCAGCGATTTGGACGAGCCTCGGAGTTGGTAGTGCTATTTTGTTGCATGTGGCATATTGCCTGTTAGGTGTGGCCTTCCTTCTTTCGCAGTCACCAACACTATTTAATGCAATGAAACTCCTAGCGGCAGTCTATCTGTTCTACTTAGGAGTGCAGTCAATTCGGGCTTCTCTTGTTCAGCGATTGATCGAGGGTGAAACAACTCTAGAGCCGGCACTATCAGCCGTGCGGGCATTTGGTTTGGGCTTTGTAACGAACGGCTTAAACCCGAAGGCCACACTGTTTTTCCTCGCGCTATTTACCGTTGTCATCGACCCTAATACACCGACTACAATCCAGATGATATATGGCTTATACCTTGCCGGGGCGACATTTCTTTGGTTCGCTTTTTTATCCCTAATCTTAGGGATTCCAAGGGTGAGGGTGTTCATTCTAAGGATGGGGTCATGGTTAGAGCGTGCTATGGGGGCTATCTTAATATTGATCTCTATACAGTTAGCGCTAAACGGTGTTTAGATGAGGATAGTAGCTAGGTCGAAACAGCGTAGGACAGTGCATTTGGGCCAGAATCTGCGGTATAGTTGCGCTCGGAGTAAATTCATATGCCAGATAATAGCCAAGTGACAGAGTTAATCGACAAATTCGGTAGACGGGTGGACTATATTCGCCTGTCTGTTACTGATCGTTGTGATTTCCGCTGCGTTTATTGCATGACCGAAGATATGACGTTCTTGCCACGCGATCAAATTTTGTCCCTAGAAGAGTTGTATCGCGTCGCGAAGGTGTTTACCGAACTGGGTGTTAAGAAGATTCGCTTAACCGGTGGCGAGCCGATGGTGCGATCTAATGTGATGTCGCTAATAGAAAAACTAGGCGCGCTTCCAGGTCTCGATGAACTTCTCTTGACTACCAACGGGGCACAGTTGGAAAAATACGCGATCCCGCTGAAGGCCGCGGGTGTGAATAGAATTAATATCAGCATTGACAGTCTTGATGCTGAACGCTTCAAGCGTATCTCGCGCGTTGGAAAACTCGATAAAGTGCTAGCTGGAATCGAGGCGGCAAGTGCAGCGGGATTCGAACGTATACGGCTAAACTCTGTGGTTATGAGAGGCTATAACGAGGATGAGGTTCTAGATTTAGCAGACTATGCTGTTGAGCACGATATCGATATCGCGTTTATCGAAGAAATGCCGCTTGGCGAAGCCTCGGATCATGCTCGAGAAGATACGACCTGCAGCAATGCTTGGGTGAGAGAGAAGATCGCTGAGAAATATCAACTCGTTGATAGCGCCGAAACGACGGCTGGACCAGCCCGCTTCGCAAAAATTGCAAATCACAAAAGTCGTATAGGTTTTATATCACCAGTCACGCACAATTTTTGCGAAGACTGTAATCGTGTGCGAGTAACTGTCGAAGGGCGGTTGTTACTCTGTCTTGGCAATGAGCACTCTGTTGATCTGCGTACCATCCTACGAAATCCAGAGAACGACGATGCTGTTTTAAAGCAGGCGCTAATAGACTCTATGCAAATAAAGCCAGAGCGCCATTACTTCTTTGATAAAGATCACGCCCAGCCGGTTCGGCTAATGAATATGACTGGCGGCTAACTACTAACCGCTTGCCTGCCTTGCTTCGAGGCCATCCAAAAGTTTCTATAACACTTACAGAGAGTTAAAATGCCCTCCCTTATCCCGTTGAATATTGCCGTGGTAACAGTTTCTGATACGCGCACGGTGGATACCGACAAATCCGGTGCCGTGCTCGTCGAGAGACTGCTCAGTGCTGGGCACAAGTTGCACTCGAAGACGATCGTCAAAGACGATGTTTGCCAGTTACGAGCGGAAGTTTCTTCATTGATCGCAGACTCGACTGTGCAGGCGATTTTGCTAACAGGCGGCACCGGTTTTACTGCCAGAGACAATACGGTTACCGCCATCCAGCCCCTATTGGAGACCCCCATTGAGGGATTCGGCGAATTGTTTCGGCAACTCTCCTATCAGGAAATAGGCAGCTCTACGATTCAGTCACGTGCTTTTGCTGGATTGGTTAAGGGTGCGATAGTGTTCTGTGTCCCGGGTTCGCCAGGTGCTTGTGCAACTGCTTGGGACAAGGTTATTTCAGAGCAGCTAGATAGTACGCATAAGCCTTGTAATTTTACAGATAAGCTCAGGCAGAATTAGCTGTTCGCGATTTGATTAGGCTGTGCTGTAGATAGGCAGTTAAAGATTTTGAAACGCTTTTTCCGAGGCATAAAAAAACACCAGTCTAAATATCCTATTTAAGCTGGTGTCTAGTCATTGCGTAAATCAATTAAAGGGCTTTGCATAAAGCCTCCTATTCGAATTGGCTTAGACGGTCGCGTATACGATTGCGGCTGGCACTGCTAATGCAGCTACTACCAGTAGAACACTGATAACTGTCGCTTCGATAACGGGCCGTACTCTGTTGAGTGCCTTGCTCATTACTTTCTCCTTGGTTTGATGTTTGGGTCTAAGTTGATTTGTACTTCTCTCTCAGCTACGGGGCGCATAGTAACACATATTGAGATAATAGGTAACATCAATAAGCTTTTTGGTGTTGTATTCGGATATGTGTAACAATTTGTAACATAAATTATTAAGTCATATTATTTCAATAGCTTAGAGTGGATATTTCTCAACTTTTCAAGTAATTTTACTCCACTTTTATTATTTTAGTCGCTGCTTTCGCCTAACTAGTTGAATTATTGTGTGAATAATATTCGTAACCTTAAGTAACATAGTTATGATGAGTTGAGTAAGTCGAAGACTGTCGCAATGTGTCACATCGCTTGATGGGAATAGCGACTGAGTCCGGCATCCCTTA
>MEHZ011152798.1_pt1 | contig 11640 bp, 4 predicted proteins | sample 897221 | NCBI WGS metagenome assembly MEHZ01 (sample SAMN05514161, study PRJNA337945) | marine metagenome | isolation source: marine surface water | place: Arctic Ocean | collected 2007-12-13 | reverse complement strand
AAGTGGTGGAGTAACAGATTGGATATCCTGTTGCAAAGAGTATACATCCCCGGGAGAACCCTCCTATCATGCATTCAATCATGATGTGGATTCTCCCTGTCAGGTGGATTTGGGTGATTTAAATGTTGGAAATAATAAAAGGGAAACCGACAGAGGTCAGAGGGGGGCTGGATACTTGGTATCAAATGGGGATTACCCCGGTAAAATATATCATAAGCAAATGGAACTTAAAGACGATAGTCTGGGTGTGGGGGCCGCGGGCGCAAGTTGTATGCATTTACCCGAATTAAAAAAGGACACCGCATTAAATTTATTTCCCTATAATGAATTAATCGGTGAATTAGGGAGAGATATATCCACTATTGGTATTAAATATGGAGATTCAAAACCTATTGACACTGGTTATATTTACACAGAGAATTGGCAATCAAAATTTATGAAACCTGCGATGCCGGGAGGATGGTGTTATGGCGTTAAAGAAAAAGGTTCCGATTCATATAATTATAATACTTGCCAAGGGGGGGATCCAAATTTTTTTAAAGTCGCACAATGTAAACCATTAGACCCTAGCCCTAATCCAGATATTGCCGCTTCACCTTATGATTGGCAGCGCTCTGTAATTGGACTGAATGGTTATGGAAAACCAGAAGTAGAAACTTTAAAGAAATATTTTGATAAGGATCCTAACTACAAATTAGGTATATGTCCATTATATGAAGAAAAAGATTGGGGTAATAGAACTACATATTTAACAGATGGAACAAAGGTTAAAACAAATGCGGAAGGATTAAACAAAGATGGCGCCGCCATCGGGAACCATGAGTTTAAATATGATTATTATCACGATACAAATTTTAACAAGGATGGTGTAAGTATAGATGATACTGTAATGAATCATTGGGTTGCTGAGCCGGTTTTCAATACTACACCCGAAAAAGAAGATTGGAAAAGTGCCTTAAAAGTAAACTGGTCTAAAGTCCCATGTGCCGATTCTAATGGTGGATACATCGGAACTGATACAACTGTTAATTACGGCATGGATTTTAATGTCACGAATTCGGAACAATCGTGGCCATCCAATACAATGAAAACATATGGAACTCTTTTTAATAAAAACTATTTATTAGAATTACCCGAGCAAAAAGATAGAGAATTTAAATTTACTATTACAAGAAATTCTGATAAGTTCAATGGAATAGTCTATGCTTCCATCTGGTTTCCTCAGGGCTGCTCGAAATTTAAAGACGGAATTAATAAAGAAAGGGGTTCCCCCTATACAGAAATACCTAATCATACTGATGAAGACTGTCCCATGTGTGTGTATTGTAACTCACCAGAATATCAAAAATATGCATTCGATTATGATATGTTTGATAAAAGATTAACGAATATTTCTTTTAACAAAAAACAAACAAGAGATGTAATTATACCACAAGAATACATAACATATTGGTCCAATGGCGAAGATAAAAAAGAAACAATTAAAAGTGATGGCGGTAGATTGGTATTCCATGCTTTACCTCTTGAAGAAATAAATAAAAAATATATGAGTTCCATGGATTTTCTTGATCAGATAGAATTTACAATACAATATAGGGATATCGCTGATGGAAATAACTTTGTATTAGGTTCAAGGATTGTTGCGAATTTAAGCGCCGTTGATTATTTAAAGAATTTTAATTTTAATATAAAATTCAAGGATGGAGATAAAGTTATAGATCAAATAAAATGTGAGCCTTGGAAAGATAGTCCTGATGAAAGTGATTTAGATAAAATGTGTATAGATTTTTATTCAAGAAATAAACCAGCCTCAAGTCCTATATTTAAAACGATAATTGAAAATATATCAAAATATTATGAAACTACAGATAATAATCACAGAAATTCTACACCAGTGAATATAATTAGTGGTGGTTACTCATTCCCTTCTCCTCAATATGCATCGGATCAGGTTGCTGGATGGAGTGAATGGAATGGTCATGAGGAATATACACCCATTGAAAATGATAATATACGTTACAATAGAATTGCACAACAGTGCCCAGGTCCTAAAATTACAAGTGATTTTAATAAAATCAGGGGTTTTTGTGGCGTAGGTAAAGATGATTCCGGAAACCAAAAGGAAGGATTAATAGATTTAAATACGAGAACACTTTTGACAGATTTGACTTGTGATGGAAAATGTAATGGTGATGAATGTGTAACAAAAATATTAGATGATTTCGGATACAATCAGAAGGTTCGTGATTATTATAATTATATATTAACACATCCCAATGCCGAAAATTTATACGTCAAATATGGTCCTGCATCAAATGTTATTTTAAATGGAATTTACGGAGCATCAAATAATGAATTAATATATGATAAAGGTGCTCCGGAATTATCTGACCCCGCATATAAATATTATTATCCGGACGAAGAAATATTAGGACAAACATTATTTGAAAAATTAAACAATAAGATGATTGAAACTACAGTAAATAATGTAACAAAAAATTATATAAATTTAGACCCATCCGGGGAAAAAGATAAAGAAAAAGCCAATTCTCAAGCTAATTTAATATCTCCCTATATAAATAGTATTTTACAGAGGGGGTGGGGTACCGAAACATTTGCTACACACCTTAATATTAGCACTAAAGAAGGACCCCAGGGTGGATTGAAATGGATTGATAATTTAAGAGGTGGATTTTGTAAAGGAGTAGTTTCTAATGAAATGTCCAATATTAGTAATAGAGCATCGCAAAAATTTAAAAACGCGAATACTCCTGATTCCGGTTATTTTTATAATGATTGGATTGATTTTGTTACAGGTAAAGATATTTATAGACAAAAGGCATCACCTCTCCCTAATGATTGGGGCGATGGTTGTCAACAATATCCTATATCGTATGGAGATGCCTGTGACCCCCCTAGTACCAGTGTTGTAACAACATATAGTTCGGGGGTTGATATGAATTTTGGAGTTTTATAAGATTTATTTCATGTAAGTTATTCCGATTATTTTTTTCTTTTTTATTAAATAATAATATAAGTTAATTATATTATGGTTCAATCATTTAATAACCAAGTTATGTTCGGTCATAGAGAATGGGCTATCCTGTCTGATAATAACAAGCCAAAACCGGTTGGTCAGGATAATAAACCTCTCGTAGATAAACCCGTACAAAAGGAATTGCGGGAACCGAGTGATGTTGATGAAGATACAAAAGATGATTATGGTATTGCTGGATATATGGGCGACGATGAAGATGTTCAACAAGCCCAATATAATGTTATGTCCTTAATCGATGATAAAATCGGGGGATTAAATATTGAGATTGATAGAATAACCCGAGAATTGGATATTTTTGTTCAAAAAAATAGAAACGATATAGATGAGTTGGATAAAGAATTAAAAACCGAATTATGTGTCCCCTTTTTGATGGATAAATGTGATGGAGAACAAACTTATGAGGGTTGTAGTGCTTGTGCAAGATACTATCACGAAAAAGGTGAGCTACCGGAGGATTGTTTGGGTGATAAATCTCAATTAGTCCAAAATCATTGTACATACTCTAGTCCAAATTATGGCACCGATAACATGGGAGAAGATAACAGCAGAAGAGTTCGTTTAGATGAATTGGAAAATGAATCGGTGGGGAAGTGTGATGACCTCGGTCATTTTGATTGTTCCAGTATTATAACTCAAAATTCAAATCTATTTCAAAAGTCACCCGACAGGTTTTGTTTGTGGGATACTCCCGGTTTAACAACTTATTCTTATCCTGATCAAACAAACTTGAATGATACAAGCTTGAAATGTAGAAATTTATGCTTTACACACGGAGATGAGGGTGAATGCACGAAAACGGATCATTGTTTATGGTATGAGAATGAGGGTACCGGTCAATGTTTGGAAAAAATATGTGAGAATAGAAACGGCTACGATGAATGTACTAATAATTATGGAAAAGAAGAAAAGAATGATTTGTGTGGTGTAGCTTTAAATAATACAGTGATAGATCCTCCTGCTGAAACCTACTTTCAAAAATGGAGAAAATGGGTTGGTATAGATTCAGTTCTTCCACAATATAAAAACGGTCGTAGAACATGTTTGATGCGAAATGGAAAGGAAAAAATAATGGAAAGCGGGGGGGTAAAACATTATAAACCACAATCGCGGGAAGACTATTGTAATTCTGATCTAGACAAAAATCCGGAGATACCGGGCAATATAAAAGATCCCATGTATGTAGGTAAATTAAATCATGAGGATTGGAATGATGAGATATTCGGTATAACAAATACAAATAATACTCCAACCGAGCCTTATATTAAAACTCCTTATGATTTTAATCCAATCTCCTCCCCACCAAATGTGCCTTATTGTAGAACCGCAAAAAATATAGGGCGGGACAAAATTGAATTGGGTGGAATCAAACTTCCACAATCATATCATTGTAGAGGAGAAGATGATCCCACAGATAATATATCTTATTATTATGATGTAGAAACTATGGAACAACCATATAAAGATAATTTTAACCCCTGTTTAGATGGTCCGGATAGCCAAAACGATAGTTACATTGCATCCCCAGGAGATATTAACGAAGATAGTAACGAAGATATAAACGGGGATGCGGCGTTAGATAACAAAGCCGATGGTAGAACAACAGTAGACAAAGCTAAAAATCTCCATTGTCGGCGAGAAGGGATGTCTGCCGAAGCCGAATATGTACAAGGGAATTATAAACAAGCCGCCGACACCTGTGAAAACTATAAAGAGGGGGGGACCTGTTATTATGGTTATGATGTTTCTGATGTTCCAGGAAATACAGATTCTGATGGTAATTTCATTCCAAGCAAAACGGATCAACCCCCCGGGTGTTATTCATTTCCGAGTAAAGATGGAGGTAAACAAAAGCTCGAGGGGGGGAATAAATTTTTTTCTGCGTACAGTAAATATTGCTCCCCATCACCCCTAGTTGATGGCAGCACCATTAAAAGAACACAATGCTTAGAAGATCATTGTCGTAAGTATGAGAATAATGAACAAATATGTAATAAAGTTAATTATGACGAAGATATAATTACTGATAGTGTAATATTTAAAAGTGAAACTAACGAATTTGATTTTTTGAAAGAAGGTACAAATATATGCGCCACGGTAGAGGATGAATGTAGCCTTAGTGGCAATACCAATCACATTATAACTAATTTTAGAACATATCACGATTTTGTTACAAATTTCAATGCTGCTGTTACAGCATACAATAGCGACGATTCGGGGTTTGCGGGTGTATGGGATGCTTTTTGGAGATCCGGGCTGGCTTTGACGGTGGGGGTATTCCTTGGCTACGGAGTGTTATTCCTTACCTCGGCTCCCCCACAGGCTGCTGCCCTCGCCCCAGGGGATGACTGGTGGACTCAACTTAAAAAACTGCCGGCGCTGGGACGCACCAAGTTTCAACCATTAGTGGACATACGAGCGGGAGGAGCAGCGTTCGGGGGGCAGGCGGGATGGCTGGGGGGTAGAGAGCTGAATGAAAAATGGGACATATCTTTTGTTTTACTCCTTTATGCGGTAACCGGATTAATGGTGGTGATTCGCTATATCGATAATACACAGATGGATACACTAACCGCGGCTGATGAAATTAAAAAGTCAATTGATGCAATTACACCAGAGGGTAAAATAAGTACTCAAATGGACCAGATTCGAAATGTAATCACTAAAATTAAAGGACCGGGTAATAATAATTTTCAAGACCAAATCAGTAAGATCAATAAAATTAAAGAAATATATACAATAAGTGCGAAAGCCGACACCGATTATTTACCTTGGAGTATAAGCACATTGGCCAACCCAACACAAGATCGCGCAGCGGATTTGGAAAATTCTCTTAAAACAAATGGTCCGTCCTCGGGAGGGAGCAGCTCCCATTACTCGGATCCGATTATTATCTTTTTGATGGGTTTGATTCTTCCTTTATTATTTAATCTTATAACACCGAAAAAAAATGAAGGATTACTAAAGGAAGGTAGAATGGGTGAAAATACCAAACAACTTGTGGTAATGGTATCATTCGTAAGTGTATTTCTATTTGCTTCATTATATTTTTTTGGAATATTTATCGGCAAAGATCAAACCGCTTCATCTGCGCTAGAAGATGGATACACCATACCGATGGTGTATAATGATAGTCTGGGGCTTCCATTGGATAAACCAGTTAATCTAAAGAATATTTATTTCTGCGGACAATCCCATGAGACTAATGAGGTCTTACAACAAACAATATTTGAATATACTAAATTTAAAAGCCAACCCGTAAATGCTGATTTTGGTAAATTGTATAAATATGGCGATACAATGGTTTCAACATATAAAACGAATATTATATTAGTTGTAATATATTCGGTGTATTTATTCGTTTTAATTATATTTTTAATTGTATATTTCCGGGCACAGAGTAAAGCCAATGAAGCATACGCCGCCGCAGGAGCCACCACCGCAGACGCCGTCGACGCTGGGAAAAAATATTTTGGTAGCCTTGATTTTTTATGGATTGGACAAATATCAAGTGAATGGACTGTGATCATACCCTTGTTCGCTGTTGTTATTATATTATTCGCCGTTTGTTCCATTATAGCAATTGTGGGATTCTCTTACTATTGGGATGGAGGTGACGGAGATGGAACACCAGGGTTTAAGATTAACACGGGAAAAAACGCCGCCGAGAAAATATCATTTTTTGATTACGATATAATTAAAGAAATATTAAACATAGATGCCGAAAAGGATGACACAAAATTCCTTTCACCTGGGGAATTATATAAAAAAATAATTGGTTATACGTTCCCGGATAATGTGGAAAGTGGGGGAGACTGTCTGAATTCGAAAGGGTTTTGTAAATCAGATACCTTCCGCGAAAAGGTGCCCGGGAATATTCCTAGCGAAAATTGGACACCAGGACCCCAAACATGTATTAATCAGGACATTTGGAACGATAAAGTTGACACTCTCGCTAATCTTCCTCACACAGGTATGGCTGATTTTTATAAAAGACAACCTATATTGAATACTTTAATTAAAAATAATGATACCACCGATAATTACTTTGATAAAGAGGTTTTGGGTGATGTTGATTTGATTAAATATGGAAAAGCATTGGATGATTACATGGGGGACCTAATGATTGTTGTGGTGGTATTTTGTATCCTTTTTGGAATTAGTACTATAGTATCCGTTGGATCTATCATTTGGTTAGCGAAGAATGGTGTTTTTAATCTGGCAGATATCGCAGCAGCATTAGGAATCGACCCCGTTCCTGCTGCTGATACCATGACCCCCGCTGCTGTTATGAGGCTGTGTTTATTAATTATCGTTATCGTTCTATCTTTTATTAGTTTAATATGTGCCATAAGTAGTTATGACGAGTATACTAATGTAGGGACTCTAAAAAATAACATGTATACTATTGTTAGGGGACGTTTCCCATTTTGGAAAGGGGAAGGTGATTGTGGTGATAAAGAAAAATGTTACATCCACGTTGAAAAAGATAATAAACGATACATAAAAGCAATAGATTTAGCTCAGGATCAAGCGGATCTTCTAGAATATGAATGTAATAAATTAGGAGGGTGCACTTCTAGTCAATTTACGGAATCCAGTAAATTTTCTATATGTTTAGATAATGGATTTACAAAAGCCGATGCCGATGCCGATGCAGTAGAGAGCGGTAACACATTTTCATCTCAGGAATGTGTATCACGTAAAAATATTTTCACGGAGCCGAACCCTGGAGTATATAAAGATGTCGCGGGATGGTCGGGGGTCACTGCTGGTACAAGTGGAGACAAAATGAGTGATTACCTCGATATAAATAAATTAACATTAGATAGACAAGATATTCCTTTCTATTCATCCTTTGGTGATATGGCTTTACCCATCCTCGTTATTATCGCATTTGTGAGTTTGATTTTAATTATGGTCGTCACTAAGAAAAACGACGGTACAACAAAAAAGTACTTTAATGCTCCCGCCGCCGCCTCCGTGATTTTAATTGTGCTTAGCGGTCTGTATTTTGGTTACATGATGAATTTTGAACAAACCACATTTTATAAATCAGACAAGGCGCCACTCTCTGTTGAAGGTGGAACTAACCTAAATGTAACGAAGTTTGCTATATTTGAAAATGATAATAGATATGCTATTTATATTGTTTATGCAGTTATTTTATTAGTTACATTGGGTTTTTATATCTTTCCAAATTCATAATAAATAATAATAAATAATAAATAATAAGTTTATAATAATAAGTTTATAATAATAAGTTTATTAATGACAGATAAGATAGATTATGAAGAAGGAAGTCATTCTCAATTTATTCAATATTTGTATTCTTCTGAACCAAGAGATAAAGGTATAATTCAACTGGAAAGCACTTATATTGAACCCGGTAAAAATATAGGATTACATACTTTCGAACAATTATTAATGATATTCGTGGATGGCTTGAAATATTTTTACGGTGAAAACAACAAAGTTGACATTAATAAATTAAAACAAGAGGATATAGAAAAGGTTAATGAATATTTTATTTCAATGAATTACAAAGTAAATCTGGAAGTCTTTCCAACAATGAATGAATATAAATTTAAATTTCCAAATTATTTCAAAAATCAAGGACATATTAAAAAAGAAACTACGTTAGAAGACTTCTATTATGAAATCTTTAATGAGAACAATTGTGCTTATAGGATCTCATTTATGAATTATTAAGTTTAAGTTTAAAAAATAAAAACACCAAACTAATTATTATGGAAGATCTTAATGCTCCTATTTTTGCTCAGGCTAAAGTAGAATACACCAACCAACTGGTTGATGTATTGTATCCCCATATGTATGATGGAGTAAAATCCATTTATGATGAATCCAAAGTCATTTATACAAAAAAAACAGGGACTCCTATATTATTTGTATTCCGTGAATTGTTAGAAAAAGTTCCTATTTGGAACAGTGAAATCATTGATAGTGAATGTAGTCGGATAATGAATAACTCAAAGTGTGATTGGATTGATGATTTAATTACAGCTGTCTTTATAAGTCATACAAAAATTTTAACATCAATCGGTCCCAATAATTCTTTTAATAAGATTAATGTGACTATACCAAAAACAACAAGTTTTATTCATAAATCATATGTTAATTTAGCCAGAGAATTATGGAAAAATCCATATCTATTTAATGAAAGTGTCCCCGGACACGAATATCAGAGAAATAGTAAGGAAATAGAAAATATTATTAGACAATGCGTTGAGGGAACAATTAGACAACTATTACCTATAAAAGAGATCCTAAGAGAACATCTTGATACTTATGATGGTGATAATGGTGCTCCGACAAGTAAAGAAGATATTAAACAAATGTTGAAAGATGAATTGCAAGAATTAAGGAATAGTATTATAAACAGCGACGATGATAAAATGAATGAAGATACAATAACCGAAGATACAATAAATGAAGATCCAAATGAAAATACTGGGGATGACATAGAAGATAATGACACAATAACCGAAGTTACCAAATCGGATAATGAATATGGGGACCCATCAAATGAACACGATAGTTCGTTAGAGGGTGAACATACTGAAAAAGAAATTAAGTTCCCTGTGCTAGAAAATGAAATAAAAGAAAACGATTCAAATAATCTATATTTAAGTTCTGGAACGGATGATCCAAGTGATGAACAAATTAACAAACAAGTTTCGGAGATTGTCGTCAATGATATAACAATACCGGTAGAAGATGACGGGGGTATTAAAATGAAAGATAGCGTAGAAGCATGCACTGAGTGGGGTGGCAAAGAAATAATATACGATAATGGGGATATAACGGGATCCAACAAAGATAATAAGGATATTACACTTTCCGATATGATAAAACATATGAAGGATCCCATCGAAGTGAGTGTTGTCAAAACTGATAGTATCACTAAGGAACAACCGGATGCTCGCCGCGATGAGGTCCAGATCACGGAAGAAAAAAATAATAATTTATTTGGTTTAAGTGGGATATTTGAGAATTCACAAGGTTCCGATAGGAATGAACTTGAAGTGGTCGGGTCTATACCGGAGAAACCAAAAGAGGATAGTATCTTCAATGAACATGTCGCGGCGGATAAAGGGGCGGATAAAGGGGCGGATAAAGGGGCGGATAAAGGAGCGGATAAAGGGGGGGATAAAGAGGCGGATAAAGGGGCGGATAAAGGGGCGGATAAAGAGGTGGATAAAGGGGCGGATAAAGGGGCGGATGGTCCTGTAGAGTCGGTTACTGAACCGAGCGCAGATCAGGATAAACCAGAGTCAAAAGATCCTAGGGAATTGGTTCATATTGAAAATAATGATATAGATGAAACGTCTTCTCTGGCCGATTTTTTCAATGATATGAAACAAATTGTAGAAGATAAAGGGATAAAAGTAGCCAAATCACAGAATTATTCTTTATTTGAAGATGCTTCTGAGATTGGTTAGAATTATAGGTTTACATAAGTTTAATACTATAATATTTAAAATTACGTTATAACAAAATGTTAGGGTCTTGTTTATTGTCGGGATTAATAATAAGTTTCATAAGTACAGGAGTATATATTTTGATAACGGACAATAAAAAGGATGATAATGGGGATAAAAAAGATAGAAAAATGGATTACTGTATTATATTCTCTATCATAATGACCGTGTCAGTGTGTATCCTGTTTTTCACTAATAAAGATACCAGGGAGACGGTTGTCCCACTTAAGGGTGGGTTTTCGTCAAGAGTAAATAATTTGCCTCCGTTTTAAAAAGAATAATACGATTTTAGAGGAAAATTTTTCTTCTTAACTCTGTATTCTTTAAATATATCCTTATCTAAAATATCTTTCGGTAAGGAATTAGTTGCGTTTCTGGCGATTGATATGTATAAATTAAAATCATCTTCCATATTTAGAAAATTATTATTATATTTGTCGGTACACATATGATTTAAAAATTTAAGTATTTTATCTGAAACTTTCTCTTCATTGATTTCATCCAATATTGTCATTGATAATCTACATAAATCAAAGCAATAATTGGGTTCGGTTCTTCTATCAAGTTTCGTTTCTTTATGAAATTTGACTTGAGGTGGATAATAATATTGACCACCAGCCTCTCCATTCCTTGAGAAAACATCATTCATATATACCTTATTTTTGTATGTGAAAATTGCTCTCCCAAAATCTATAATTTTAAATATTTTACCGAATGTTGGGACTCTAAAGTATCTATTATTTATCTTATAGTAAAGATATTTTTTTTCTGTTTCGGAATACATAATATTATTAATATGGAGATCATTGTGAGTAAATTCATAATGTTTTTGTAAATAATGCAGAGCAAAGGAAATTTGAAAGATACAACTTAATATAAGTTCCTCCCTAAAATTGTCATCCAGGAGATAATCCTCTAGTGTTCCTCCAAGTTTTTCAATAAATAAAAGTTGTATCGGAATATTTTTGACCCTTGCTATATAGTCTTCATTGCCATAAGAATTACACGACTCCGAATCATCGTCTGATCCATCGTCTGATCCATCGTCTGATCCATCGTCTGATCCATCGTCTGATCCATCGT
>MEHZ011433049.1_pt1 | contig 11645 bp, 8 predicted proteins | sample 897221 | NCBI WGS metagenome assembly MEHZ01 (sample SAMN05514161, study PRJNA337945) | marine metagenome | isolation source: marine surface water | place: Arctic Ocean | collected 2007-12-13 | reverse complement strand
GTAACATTAGAATATTTTGGACTAATCTTGGCGCGGTTAACTGGTGGGGCCATAAGTATTAGATTTGTCTTATTTTTATTTGTTGGTTTGACAGGTATTTTGGTACAACTATTAATGGTTGGGATTTTTCTGAACGTAATGTTTTTAAGTTTTTTTTATTCTCAAATTTTGGCAGTAATATTGGCTATGACCTCAAATTTCTTTTTAAATAATATTTTAACTTATCGAGATCAATCATTGAGTGGTAAGTATATTTTATTTGGACTTTTGTCATTTTACTTTGTTTGCTCGTTAGGGGCGGTCGCTAATGTCGCTGTTGCAAATTTGGTTTATAATTTTGTTCCCTTGTGGATTTTAGCTAGCTTTTTTGGATCAGTAATAAGTTCTTTATGGAATTTTATGTCTTCAAAGTGGCTTACTTGGCGAGTTAGGTGATAATGCGTGTTGGATACTAGATTAAATTTTTTTAAATATAGTGACTTTACCTATTTATTTATTTCTTTTCTCGTTGCTCGTCTCATATTTGCGCATTATCTCCCCTTGGGTGTTGATGAGGCATATCAAATTACTGTGGGTAGGCAACTTGATTGGAGCTACTATGATCATCCTCCATTAAGTTTTTGGGCCCCTAATATTTTTAGTAAATTTTTTGGATTTGAAGCACTGATTGTTTACAGATTACCTGCTATTATCTTTGGATGTGTAACGGTTTATGCATTGTATGGCATTGGAATTCTTATTAGAGGAAGAGATGCAGCTTTTTGGGGTGCGTTTTTATATTCAGTTTCACCCTTCTTCTTCTTCTCAGGTGGTGTTTTTGTCGTACCTGACGGCCCATTAAATGCCGCAATATGTATGACTATATTCTTATTTATAAGATCACAAAATTCTAAAATTAATTATAATATACAATTGTTTTTGGTAGGCGTCTGTTTGGCACTATCATTTCTTTCTAAGTATCATGCTATTTTAGTGCCGATGTCACTTTTGTTATACTTTTTTGCATCTAAAAAACGAGTGTATTGGATTTTGCATTCTCGAATTTGGATTGTCGCATTGGTTGGGGTGTTAGGATTTTTACCAACGTTGATTTGGAATTTTTATGAGGGTTGGCCTTCACTAACCTTTCATACTGATAGAGCAAATGCTGAATTTAGTTTGATTAATTTTATGAAAATGTTTTCTGGTCAACTAATTTATCTGCTACCTCCCACAATTTTTTTATCAATCTGGATGTTTTTTTCTATTCAACGGGATGAGAAAATCAACTTTTTATTTTACCCGGCATTATTTATTATTATAAGTTTCAATATCCTTTATATTTTGGGTGCAGAAGGGTTCCCACATTGGACGATGCCTGGGTGGATGCTTTCGTTGCCATTGGTAGGCGTTTTTATTAATCAAAAAAATGACTTACTAAGGAAAAAAATTAAAAGATGGTGTTTTGCTTTTATTATCCCTTTCTGGGCTATGATTTTGGTATTGGCTATTCATGTAAATACAGGTTGGCTGACGTCACATTTAAAATCTGCCCCAAAATGGGATGACACGATACAATTTATGCATTGGGATGAGTTTTCTATAGAATTTGAGAAATTTTGCTGTGATGGAAAGAAAGAGACAATAGGGTTTTTGAATTGGGTGGATGCTAGTTTAATTGGGGTAACTTTAAAAGGTAAGCATTTAATTAGGGTAATTGGTAAAGACCCCCATCATTTCATATTTATGGATAAAAACCCAAAACCTATTGTAGGGTATTTACTCGTGCCAACTTTAATTAATGTTACTGATGTGGCTGTTGATGAGTTATTTGAGGTAATTAAAACTTATGATCCTGATGCTTCATACTTTAAATCAATTGGTGTAAAAAGAGGTAAGTTTGATTACGCGCAGGTTTTAGTTTTCAAAATGCTTTTGCCTAAACAGAAAAAACCACGTTTCGACTAATTATAGGGGTTCTTCTTGAAAATAGATTGTTACATCTCTTGCAATAATTGTTTTGAACTCGTATGTGCATTAAAGTTATAACGCGGTATTAGGATTAAAATTTGTGATGACCAATCCATTTCAGTTTATTCAGCAAGTAAGAGCAGAGGTCTCAAAAGTTGTTTGGCCAACCAGAAGAGAAACCTTATTAACAACAGTAATGGTTTTTATAATGGCAGCGTTAACAGCCACATTTTTCTCTCTGATAGACTTAGCGATTAGATTTGGTCTGTCTTTGGTTATTGGTGCATAAAATTCCTGTTAAAAGTACTTGATTTATAATGATTTGAGGGTTAGGTCGGACATCAATAGAATTCATCGCGTACAACGATTCGTATTGTGCGCGGTTTTTGTTTGGGAAAACAATAAGGTAAGTGGTGAAATTGTTTGTAAATCGGTCTTTTGACTTAGAAAAGGGTTGTGTTGATAATGGCTAAGCGGTGGTATTCGATCAGTGTTCTCTCGAATTACGAGAAGAAGATTGCGGAGCAAATCTTGCATGCCGTTGAGCAGGAGGGCCTTTCAAATGAGATTGAAGAGGTTCTCGTGCCAACCGAAGAAGTTTTAGAAATTAGGCGTGGAAAAAAAGTTACTTCAGAGAGAAGGTTCATGCCAGGTTATGTTTTGATAAAGATGGAAATGACTGATAAAGGTTATCATATCATTAATTCGTTAAATAAGGTCACTGGTTTTCTGGGTCAACAAGGTAAACCTTCACCGATGCGGGACGCTGAAGTTAATACGATATTAAATAGAGTTGAAGAGGGTGTGGAATCTCCACGATCACTGATAACATTTGAAATGGGTGAGCAGGTAAACGTCACTGATGGTCCGTTTGAAGGATTTTCTGGAATGGTTGAGGACGTTGATGATGAAAATCAGCGATTGAAAGTCACAGTGTCCATTTTTGGTAGAGCTACACCAGTTGAGTTGGAATTCACGCAGATCTCGAAATAGGATTTGCGTAATATCTGTGGGAGGTTACTGCACGCGTGCTTGTAACCGTACCACGCAATCAAGAACTTAAGGACGCGCCTTAAGTTAGTTGGTGTCGGGCGAAGACTCGCTGACACGGTACAAAGGAGAGGCCTTTATGGCAAAAAAAATAGCTGGTACAATGAAACTGCAAGTTCCTGCAGGTAAGGCCAACCCATCTCCCCCAGTTGGACCCGCTTTGGGTCAAAGAGGGATAAATATCATGGAATTCTGTAAAGCTTTCAATGCAAAAACCCAGGATTTAGAGCCAGGTGCCCCATGTCCTACTATTATTACTTACTACGTTGATAAGTCTTTTGAGATGGATATAAAAACTTCACCTGCTTCTTATTTCTTACGCAAAGCGTCTAAGTTAAAATCTGGTGCTAGCCTTCCAGGCAGAGAGATTGTTGGGTCTGTAACAACTGCTCAGATAAAAGAAATAGCAGAAGCAAAGATGAAAGATTTAAATGCAAATGATATTGAGGCGGCTATGCAGATAATTTTAGGCTCCGCTCGTTCAATGGGCATTGAGGTGAAAGGTTAGATTATGGCAAAGTTAGGTAAAAGAACAACTGCGGCTAGAGCAAGCTTTGCAGGCAAGTCAAACTTGTCGGTCAAAGAGGCAGTTACGTTATTAAAGAATAATGCAAACGCTAAGTTTGATGAAACAGTGGATATTTCTATAAATTTGGGTGTTGATCCACGTCATGCGGATCAGATGGTGCGTGGGACAGTTAACTTACCGAATGGCACTGGAAAAACAGTTCGAGTTGGCGTGTTTGCGCGAGGCGCAAAGGCTGATGAGGCTACGGCTGCAGGAGCAGATGTCGTAGGTGCAGAAGACTTAATGGAAGCTGTGCAAGCAGGAAAAATTGATTTTGATAGGTGTATTGCAACTCCTGATATGATGCCAATAGTTGGAAGACTTGGAAAAGTTTTAGGTCCCCGCAATTTGATGCCAAATCCAAAGGTTGGTACAGTTACAATGGATATTGAGGCAGCTGTAAAGAACGCCAAAGGTGGTGAGGTGCAGTTCCGAGTTGAGAAGGCTGGTGTTGTACATGCTGGAGTAGGAAAAGCGTCTTTTGGAGAGGCGGAATTAGCTCAAAATATTCAGGCTTTTATAGATGCTGTGTCAAAGGCAAAGCCATCTGGAACTAAAGGCGCATACATGAAGAAAATTGCTGTATCTACGACAATGGGACCTGGAGTTACATTGGATGTGGGGGCAGCAAATTCGAATTAAAAGTTTGCCCCATAATTGGGTTTAAACTTAAGTATGATGGGTGAGTGAGAGCTTATCCTTCTAGGTGGGAGAAATCTCACCATCGTCCGAGACGGAGGGTATGTGAAGACATATAAATCCTTCCTGAGATGAGTAACGTAATTATTTGGCCTTTTGGGCAATATGTGACGAGACTCTTTGAATTGGACCCACCGTTAGTTGCAATTGCAGCTAACTAATTTGAGCCGAGAGGGGCAACCTTCTCATAATTTGGAGAAAAACTGTGGATAGAGCAAAAAAAGAAAGTGTTGTCGAGGGTCTTGGCGATGTTTTTAATAGCTCTGGTGTCGTCGTAGTTGCACATTACGAAGGACTTACAGTTGCGGAAATGCAAGATTATCGACGGCGTGTAGATGCTGTGGGTGGGACTGTCCGTGTCGCCAAAAATAGGCTTGCTAAAATCGCTTTAAAAGGAAAACCGTGCGAAAGCATAGGTGGACTTTTGAATGGAATGACTATTCTTACCTATTCTGAGGATCCAGTCGCAGCAGCAAAGGCTGCGTATGACTTTTCTAAGGAAAACGATAAGCTCACAATACTTGGCGGAGCGATGGGTGAGACGGTTTTGGATGTTGCTGGAGTTAAGGCTGTAGCAGCTCTACCATCTAGAGAAGAGTTGATTTCGTCCATCGCAGGTTGCATTGGTGCACCAGCGTCTAATTTGGCAGGAGCACTTATCTCTTCAGCGAGTAATTTAGCTAGCATATTATCTTCCATTGAGGAGAAAGCGGCAGCTTAAAAAGCAATTGTATAAGAGTGGTGTAATTTTGAACATCGGAACATAAATTAAAATAGAAATGGAAAAAGCAAATGGCTGATCTAAAAAAACTAGCAGAAGAGATTGTGGGATTAACACTTCTTGAAGCACAAGAGTTAAAAACAATACTTAAAGACGAATATGGCATTGAACCTGCCGCAGGTGGTGCTGTGATGATGGCAAGTGCTGATGGCGGTGATGCTGGATCTGCTGCAGAAGAACAATCAGAATTTGATGTTATTCTAAAGGCTCCAGGTGGTAACAAAATAGCAGTAATTAAAGAAGTTAGAGCAATTACTGGTCTTGGTCTTAAAGAGGCTAAAGATATGGTAGACGCTGGAGGCAAAGCTATTAAAGAAGGTGTCAGTAAAGAAGAAGCGGAAGAAGTAAAAGGTAAGCTTGAAGCCGCAGGTGCTGAAGTAGAAGTTAAGTAACGATTTAGTATATTGTGATTGAGCCTGCTTTGCTGGCTCAATCACACCAGTTTTTCAAAGATATCTGACTTTCAGATATCTTTGAAAGGCAGGGTTTTTCGAGAGTTTACCTTTGGGAAGGTAAGCAAGAATAGAATAGCACTGTTTGAGTGAGCTTTAGCAAGACCGTGCCCACCGGATTGCAAGAGCGCGCAAATAAAAAGTGAGACTAGCATGGCGCAAAGTTATTCAGGACAAAAAAGAATTCGTAAACATTTTGGTAAAATCCGCGAAGTGTTGGAAATGCCAAATCTGATACAGATTCAAAAATCTAGCTACGACCTGTTTTTAAATTCTGGAGAAGGGGCTACGCCAACGGCTGGGGAAGGAATAATGGGTGTTTTTCAATCTGTTTTTCCCATAAAAGATTTTAATGAAACCTCAGTTTTAGAGTTTGTATCTTATGAACTTGAGCATCCAAAATATGATGTTGAGGAGTGTCAAACAAGAGACATGACGTACGCAGCTCCTTTGAAAGTTAAATTGCGATTAATTGTTTTTGATGTGGACGAAGATACAGGTGCTCGATCTGTTAAAGATATTAAAGAGCAAGATGTATTTATGGGTGACATGCCTCTAATGACTCCGACTGGTACTTTTGTTGTCAATGGGACTGAGCGAGTTATCGTATCACAAATGCACCGTTCTCCTGGAGTGTTTTTTGATCATGATCGTGGGAAAACTCACTCTTCGGGGAAATTATTATATGCATGTAGAGTTATCCCTTACCGAGGTTCCTGGCTTGACTTTGAGTTTGATGCTAAAGATTTAGTCTTTGCTAGAATTGATAGAAGAAGAAAGTTACCAGTGACCACTGTTCTTTACAGTTTGGGACTGGATCGGGAAGGCATAATGGATGCCTATTATAATACAGTTATTTATAAAATTAAAAAGAATAAGGGTTGGGTAACGAAGTTTTTCCCAGATCGATTAGGCGGAACAAGGCCAACATTTGATATTGTTGATGCAAAAAGTGGGAAAGTTATAGCTGAGGCTGGAAAAAAGATCACCCCTCGAGCAGTAAAAAAATTAGTTGAGGATGGCAAAGTTACAGACATTTTAGTTCCTTTTGATGAGTTGGTAGGTAGGTTTGTAGCCAAAGAAATAATAAATGAGGAAACTGGAGAAATATGGGTTGAGGCAGGGGATGAATTAACTTGGGAGTTAGATAAGGATCTAGAAGTAAAAGGTGGTACACTTAAGAGATTAATTGATGAGGGTGTGACTGATATCCCAGTTTTAGATATAGATCATGTTAATGTTGGTCCATATATGCGCAATACCGTTGCAGCAGACAAAAACTGGAATCGTGACACTGCGTTAATGGATATCTATCGTGTTATGAGACCCGGTGAGCCTCCCACTGTAGATGCTGCATCAGCTTTATTTGAAACTCTATTTTTTGACTCAGAGCGTTATGACTTGTCTGCGGTTGGTAGGGTCAAAATGAATATGAGATTAGACTTAGATGCACCGGATACCCATAGAACTCTACGAAAAGAAGATATCGTCGAATGCATACGTGCTATTGTTGATTTGCGTGATGGAAGAGGAGAGGTGGACGATATTGATCATCTTGGTAATCGACGGGTTCGATCCGTTGGCGAGCTTATGGAGAACCAATATAGAGTAGGCCTTTTGAGAATGGAGCGTGCAATTAAAGAGCGTATGTCATCCGTTGAAATTGATACGGTCATGCCTCAAGATTTGATCAATGCTAAACCTGCTGCTGCTGCAGTAAGGGAGTTCTTTGGATCGTCTCAGCTTAGCCAGTTTATGGACCAAACGAATCCTTTATCTGAAGTGACGCACAAGCGGAGATTGTCTGCATTGGGACCGGGTGGTTTGACCCGGGAACGTGCTGGATTTGAAGTTCGTGATGTTCACCCAACGCACTATGGTCGGATGTGCCCAATTGAGACACCAGAAGGCCCAAATATTGGATTGATAAATTCACTAGCGTCGTTTGCTAGAGTGAATAAGTACGGGTTTATTGAGACACCTTATAGGAAGGTTGTGGATAGTAAGGTGACAGATGAAGTGATATATATGTCTGCAACTGAGGAAATGAGACATACAATCGCTCAAGCCAATGCCCAATTAGACTCTAATGGGAAGTTTATAAATGAGTTGGCGTCGACTCGCAAATCTGGAGAATACACTCTTCAAGCACCTGCTAACATCGATTATATTGATGTTAGTCCAAAGCAGTTAGTTTCAGTAGCGGCCTCTTTGATTCCGTTTTTAGAAAATGATGACGCAAATAGGGCTTTAATGGGTTCAAATATGCAACGTCAGGCTGTTCCATTAATGCAAGCGACAGCTCCATTTGTTGGAACTGGCATTGAGTCTGTGGTAGCGAGAGACTCTGGTGCTGCAATAATGGCTAAGCGTGGTGGAGTAATAGACCAGGTGGATGCTACTCGGGTGGTCGTTAGGGTAACAGATGATCTCGAGGTAGGTGATCCAGGTGTGGATATTTATAGTTTACGGAAGTTTCAACGATCGAACCAGAATACATGTATTAATCAAAGGCCATTAGTAGCTGTTGGTGATACGGTAATTAAAGGAGAGGTCGTCGCAGATGGGCCGTCTACTGATATGGGCGAACTGGCTTTAGGTAAGAACGTTCTTGTGGCATTCATGCCATGGAATGGTTATAATTATGAGGACAGTATTTTGATATCTGAAAGGATAGCAAGAGATGATGTTTTTACTTCTATTCATATAGAAGAATTTGAGGTAGCTGCTCGAGACACCAAACTTGGTCCTGAAGAGATAACGCGTGATATACCTAATGTGGGAGAGGAAGCTCTACGTAATCTGGATGAAGCAGGTATAGTTTATATTGGTGCAGAGGTAGAGCCTGGAGATATTTTAGTAGGTAAAATTACTCCAAAAGGTGAGAGCCCAATGACGCCAGAAGAAAAACTACTTCGGGCAATTTTTGGCGAAAAAGCATCTGATGTAAGAGACACATCGTTGAGGGTTAAGCCTGGTGATTTTGGAACTATTGTAGAGGTTAGAGTATTTAATAGACATGGTGTAGAAAAAGATGAGCGGGCTCTTCAAATCGAGCGAGAGGAAGTTGAAACTTTAGCTCGAGATAGAGATGATGAAATAGGTATTCTTGATCGAAATATATATGCTCGTCTAAATACATTAGTATTAGGTAAAAAAGTACTAAAAGGTCCTAAAGAAGTGAAAGCTGGATCAATAATAGATGATGAGCTTTTAAGTCATATTAGCAAAGGATTGTGGTGGCAGCTAGCCATAGATGACGAGAAATGTGCATTGGAAATTGAGGCATTAAACGGTCAGTATGAGCTTCAGAAGGATGTGTTAGAAAACCGCTTCCAGGATAAAGTTGAAAAAGTCAGAAGAGGGGACGACTTACCTCCAGGTGTTATGAAAATGGTCAAGGTTTTCGTTGCGGTGAAGAGAAAACTGCAGCCTGGTGATAAAATGGCAGGACGCCATGGTAACAAAGGTGTGATTTCAAAAGTTGTTCCAATGGAGGATATGCCATTTTTAGCAGATGGGACTCCAGTTGATTTTTGTTTGAATCCTCTAGGTGTGCCGTCACGAATGAATGTGGGGCAAATACTAGAGACACATATGGGTTGGGCAGCACGAGGACTGGGCGAAAGTATTTCGAATGCTTTGTCTGAGTTTAAGCGTTCTGGCGAAAAGGCTCCTTTAGATCAAGCAATGAAAAATGCTTATGGTGAAGAGCTTTTTGATGAGGCCTTTAAACCTATGTCACAAGATCAATTTATCGAGGCAGCATCTAATGTTGTTGATGGGGTGCCAATTGCTACACCTGTATTTGATGGTGCAAAAGAAAGCGATGTCAACGATGCATTGGAAAAAGCTGGATTTGATAAATCTGGCCAATCAATTGTTTTTGATGGAAGGTCGGGTGAGCAATTTGCTAGACCAGTAACCGTTGGTGTAAAATACTTGCTAAAACTTCATCATCTCGTTGATGATAAAATTCATGCACGTTCAACAGGTCCATATTCGTTGGTCACACAACAGCCTTTGGGTGGTAAAGCTCAGTTTGGTGGCCAGAGATTTGGTGAGATGGAGGTTTGGGCGCTAGAGGCATATGGCGCAGCTTACACACTTCAAGAAATGTTAACGATTAAATCTGACGATGTGGCAGGAAGAACAAAAGTATATGAGAGCATAGTAAAGGGTGAAGACAACTTTGAAGCTGGCATACCAGAAAGTTTCAATGTTTTAGTGAAAGAGGTTCGAGGCCTTGGCCTGAATATGGAACTTCTGGATGCTGTGGAAGAAGAATGATCCACCCAACAGTAATTAGCTCTCACCAAAAAAAATGTTAGGATAAGAATATGAACCAGGAAATTACAAATAACCCTTTTAATCCATTAATTAATAAAAAAGCATTTGATGAGATTAAAATATCTTTGGCATCACCCGAAAGAATCTTATCATGGTCTTTTGGTGAGATAAAAAAACCTGAAACAATAAACTATCGAACATTTAAGCCCGAGCGTGATGGTCTTTTTTGTGCAAGAATATTTGGCCCAATAAAAGATTACGAATGTCTTTGTGGTAAATATAAACGAATGAAGTACAGAGGCGTGGTTTGCGAGAAGTGCGGTGTTGAAGTTACATTACAAAAGGTAAGACGTGAACGGATGGGGCATATTGAGTTAGCCGCTCCTTGCGCGCATATTTGGTTTCTGAAGTCCTTACCCTCGCGCATAGGCTTGATGCTAGATATGACCCTTAGGGACCTAGAGCGCATATTGTATTTCGAAAATTATGTTGTGATTGAGCCTGGTTTAACAGACTTATCTTATGGTGACTTACTCACTGAAGAAGAGTTTATGGATGCGCAAGATACTTTTGGAATAGATGCATTTACTGCTGGAATTGGTGCAGAGGCTATTAGAGAAATGTTGAAAAACATTGATTTGGAAGCAGAGGCTGATCAATTAAGGAGTGATCTGGCAGAAGCTACAGGTGAGCTCAAGCCAAAGAAGATTATTAAAAGATTAAAAATTGTAGAAAATTTTCTAGAGTCAGGCAATCGACCTGAGTGGATGGTTCTTACAGTTGTTCCAGTAATACCACCAGAGCTGCGTCCTTTAGTTCCTTTAGATGGGGGGCGTTTTGCCACTTCTGATTTAAATGATTTATATAGAAGGGTGATAAACAGAAATAATCGCTTGAAGCGCTTAATTGAATTACGCGCTCCAGATATCATTGTTCGTAATGAAAAACGTATGCTACAAGAGTCAGTTGACGCATTGTTTGATAATGGTCGCCGAGGCAGAGTAATCACTGGAGCCAATAAACGTCCACTAAAGTCTCTGTCCGATATGTTGAAGGGAAAGCAAGGTAGATTCAGACAAAACCTCCTTGGTAAAAGAGTTGATTTTTCGGGGCGTTCCGTAATTGTTACAGGTCCAGAGCTTAAGCTACATCAATGTGGGCTACCTAAGAAAATGGCATTGGAGCTTTTCAAACCGTTTATTTATTCGAGGCTTGAAGCGAAAGGTCTTTCATCAACTGTAAAACAAGCTAAAAAACTGGTGGAAAAAGAACGTCCTGAAGTGTGGGATATACTTGATGAGGTAATTAGAGAGCACCCTGTTATGTTGAATAGGGCTCCAACACTTCACCGTTTGGGAATTCAAGCTTTTGAACCAGTTTTGATTGAGGGTAAGGCAATACAGCTTCATCCTTTGGTTTGTTCGGCTTTTAATGCTGATTTTGATGGTGACCAAATGGCTGTGCATGTGCCCTTATCTTTGGAGGCACAATTAGAGGCTCGAGTTCTGATGATGTCAACTAATAACGTATTATCACCAGCGAACGGGAAGCCAATTATAGTTCCATCACAAGATATGATTTTGGGACTGTATTATATAACGATGATGCGTGCAGGCATGAAAGGTGAAGACAAAATTTTTGCCGACATAGAGGAAGTTCAGCATGCATTAGATGCGGGTGACGTGCATTTACATGCAAAAGTACAAGTACGGCTGTCTCAAGTAGATGAAGAAGGTAATACTTATTTCGAGAGATTTGAAACAACCCCTGGTCGTGCTCGATTAGGATCACTTTTACCGCTTAATAATAAAGCACCATTTAGTTTGGTTAATAGGTTGGTTCGAAAAAAAGAAGT
>MEHZ011449468.1_pt1 | contig 11646 bp, 9 predicted proteins | sample 897221 | NCBI WGS metagenome assembly MEHZ01 (sample SAMN05514161, study PRJNA337945) | marine metagenome | isolation source: marine surface water | place: Arctic Ocean | collected 2007-12-13 | reverse complement strand
TTCTATAATAACCTACTTCATCTCTTAGGGCGCCATCCCCTGTAAAGTACTTGTTTTTAAATGCTGAAAAATATGTTTCTTTATAACGATTATGATTACCCCAAATAGTTCTAGCGATACTCGGCCAAGGAAATTTTATACATAGCTTTCCTTCAACCTGATTCCCCATTAATTCCTTATTATTTTCATCCATTAAACAAGGTTGTATCCCTATAAAAGGTAATGTAGCATAAGTTGGTTTGGTGGGTGTTACGTATGGAATAGGCGTAATCATTATTCCACCTGTTTCAGTTTGCCACCAAGAGTCAATAATTGGGCTTTTTTTCTTTCCAACATTGTCATTATACCAATGCCAGGCTTCTTCATTAATTGGTTCACCAACAGAACCTAATACTTTTAACGACGACAAATCATAATTTTCAATAAATGAAGAGCCTTGTTTAGCTAAAGCTCTAATTGCTGTAGGAGCAGTATAAAATTGACTTACTTTATGTTTTTGTATAATATCCCAAAAACGTCCATAATCAGGATAACTTGGGACACCTTCAAACATTACTGTTGTAGCTCCGTTAGCCAATGGCCCATAAACTATATAGCTATGACCTGTAATCCATCCTATGTCTGCGGTACACCAATAGACATCGTTTTCTCTATATTGAAATGCATTTTTAAAAGTATATGCAGTGTAGACCATATAGCCAGCTGTAGTATGCACCATTCCCTTTGGCATACCTGTAGATCCAGAAGTATATAATATAAATAAAGGATCTTCTGCATCCATTATTTCTGCCTCACATCGATCTGAACTATTTTCTAATAATGGAGCTAACCAATGATCTCTACCATCTTTCATATTAATATTAGTCATTATTCTTTTAACTACTAATACAGTTTTAACACACTCACAATTCTCTAAAGCCTCATCAACTATACCTTTTAAATCTATGGTTTTAGTTCCGCGAAATGAACCATCTGCTGTAATTACCATTTTACAATCTGAGTCATTAATTCTAGTCGCTAATGCAGTAGCAGAAAATCCTGCGAAAACAACCGAGTGAACTGCACCAATTCTTGCACATGCAAGAACAGAAATAGCTAGCTCTGGAATCATTGGTATATAAATACAGACTCTATCTCCTTTTTTTATTCCTTTTTTCTTAAGTACATTAGCTAGTTTATTTACTCTTTTATGAAGTTCATTATAAGTGATATGTTGAGCTTTTTCTTCAGGATTATTGGGTTCAAATAAAATTGCAGTTTTATCTCCTCTAGTTGTTAAATGCCTATCAATACAATTTTCGGTAATATTTAATTTAGCTCCATCAAACCACTTAACTTCTGGTTTTGAAAAATCCCATTGCAGAACTGAATTCCATTTCTTCCTCCATAAAAAATGTTCTTCTGCTATTTCTTCCCAAAAATTTTCTGGTTCACGAACAGATTTCCTGTAAACCTTATAATATTCTTCTAGATGTTTTATATGATAATTGCTCATGTAAATATTTATTTAATTTAAAAGTATTAATTTATATTTAAAAATTACCAATCTATATGATTGTCAATAAAATTTATTAAATCTTTAGACATAATTTCATTGTCTTCAACTGAAGGATGAGCATTAGATTCAATATAGGGCATAATGTGGGTGTATATTTTATCGTCCTTTAATTTATCAACAGCTGTTTTAATATATTTTATCCATTTTGAATCTTTTTTTGCTGCATCCATACTTCCAAGTGTACAGATAATATTTGCTTTAGGATATTGATTCCTTAAATTTTGAATAAAATTTTGGTAAGCATTTATTAGGTATGTATCATTTGGAGGTGTTTTGTTAAATCTTTTAATATATTCTTCATGATCTGGTAAATCAACTAGATAGGAATCATTTTGAAATAAATTTACAACAACTATATCAGGGCTGTAACTTGAAAAGTCCCAAAAACTAGATGAATCTGTTGGAATAAGCTTATCATATATATCAGGCATTATTAATGAATCCCAACTAATAGTAACCCCTATGCCACTTTTACAAATACAATGATATTTTGCATCATAATGTCTTGCGGTAAGAGCAGTATAACTTTTATAATTATTAGTATAAATACTATCGTATAAATCTCTTCCTGAAAAATCTTCGATAGCAAACCCAGCTGAAACGGAATTGCCGAAAAATTCCATTTTTCTTTTCTTAGCAATAGATTTAGGTAATATTTCACCATTATCAATTTTAAAACCATAGAAATTACTTAAGCCATTTCCCCATTCAGTTCTTTTAAAAATTTCTACAGAATGTTTTCCTTTTTTAAGATTTGATGCTAATTCATAATATCGTTTAATTGTGTCAAGTTTTAAAACACTAGATAATTTATTATCTATAAAAATATTATAATAATTTTCACCATTTTCATCACTAAACATTGCATGAACAGATTTACCTTCAAAATTTAATTTAACTGAACTACCTGACCATGAAATTTGTGCTGCTTGTAAACTTACAGTATCAATACGACCCGAATATTCAATCGCAGAATTAGAAAAATCTATAATCAATGAATTGTTTTGCTTACAACTTGTTAATACTGATAAAAAAATAAGAACTATTATAAATATTCTTTTCATAAAATCATTTAATCTTTAGTGTGTAGCTTTTCCTGCATCACTGGGAATTCTAATATTTTCAACCATGTCCTGTACAGACTTTGGTGGATCTGAAGTAAATTTCATTACTGTGATAGAAACAACAAAATTTAAAATCATGGCCACAGTACCAAAACCCTCAGGTGAAATTCCAAGCCACCAGTCAGCTTTACTACCGCCTCCAAACCAACCAAATTTAAATTTGGTCATATAAAAAAGCATAAATAATATCCCTATAATCATTCCAGAAATAGCTCCTTCTTTATTCATTTTTTTATAAAAAATACCTAAGATTATAGCTGGAAAAAACGAAGCTGCTGCTAAACCAAAAGCCAATGCTACGGTGGCGGCAACAAATCCAGGCGGATTAACACCAAAATATCCTGCTATACATACAGCTACTACAGCAGATAAACGTGCCGCAATTAATTCACTTTTTTCAGAAATTTTTGGATTTATAATTTTCTTTATTAAATCGTGTGATACTGATGCAGAAATTACTAGTAATAGTCCAGCTGCTGTTGATAAAGCTGCTGCTAATGCACCTGCTGCAACTAATGCTATTACCCAGTCAGGAAGCTCTGCAATTTCAGGATTAGCTAAAACCATAATATCATTATCTACAATTAATTCGTTAGTATCATTATCGGCTAAATACTGAATCAATCCATCATTATTTTTATCTGTAAATTTTATTAAACCTGTAGTTTCCCATTTTTTAAACCAATCTGGCACAGATGCATAAGGTTGATTAGAAACAGTTTCAATCATATTAGTTCTAGCAAAAACTGCTACTGCTGGTGCAGTAGAGTATAAAATAACAATAAGTAGTAGTGCAATTCCTGCAGATTTCCTTGCATCTTTTACCCGCTTTACAGTAAAAAATCGAACAATAACATGTGGTAATCCAGCTGTCCCAACCATTAATGCAAGAGTTATTGAAAATACATCTATAATAGATTTTGAACCCTCAGTATACTCAGCAAACCCTAAATCTGTACTTAATCCATCTAACTTATCTAATAAAAAAACTCCAGATCCATCCGACAATTGTCCTCCAAATCCTAGTTGTGGAATTGGGTTGCCTGTCATTTGTATTGAGATAAAAATTGCAGGTACCATAAATGCAAAAATTAGAACGCAATATTGAGCTACCTGAGTGTATGTAATTCCCTTCATACCTCCAATAACAGCATAAAAGAGAACTATTATCATACCAATCACAACTCCCGTATTTATATCAACTTCCAAAAAACGTGAAAAAACTAATCCAACTCCTCTCATCTGCCCGGCTACATAAGTAAAAGAAACAAGTAGAGCGCAAAGAACAGCTACAAAACGAGCTGTATTAGAATAATAACGATCTCCAATGAAATCAGGTACAGTAAATTTTCCAAACTTTCGAAGATATGGTGCTAGCAATAAAGCTAGAAGGACATATCCACCTGTCCAACCCATTAAATAAACAGCTCCGTCGTATCCTGCAAAGGATATAATACCAGCCATCGAAATAAATGATGCTGCACTCATCCAATCAGCAGCAGTAGCCATTCCGTTAGCCAATGGAGAAACCCCTCCTCCTGCTATATAAAATTCTTTTGTAGACCCTGCTCTTGACCAAATAGCTATTCCAATATAAAGTGCAAAAGTAATACCAACTATTATGTAAGTCCAATTTTGTACTCCAATTCCTACGTTGATTAAACTATTTATCATAACCATATTTTTTATCAAGATTATTCATTAAACGAACATATATAAATATTAAAACAACAAACACATACATTGAGCCTTGTTGTGCAAACCAAAAACCTAATTTAAATCCACCAAATTTAAATTCATTTAAAAAATCCTTGAATAATATTCCCGCTCCAAAGGATACAAAAAACCATATAAACATTAAAATAGCAACGTATCTAATATTTTCTTTCCAATATAAATTAGCATTTTTATTTGTCATATTATTATTTTTATATCTCAATGTATTCTTTTTTTATTAAAAGAAAAAAATAAAGACTTTTTATTAAAACTTATATCTCTTGAACGCCTCAATAGCAGCATAATCTGCTAAACCTAGTAAGTGATATTTAGTAGCTGTTAATCTATTTCTCTCTTCTGCACGTAACCAAAACTCTCTAGAGTCATCTCCCTGAAACATAACTCCATCTTTTTGAGATTGATGACAAAAAATAGCATTTCTTTTTTTTAATACTTGATTAGGGCTTAATGGTACGGCCATTTCAATTTCGTATGTTTCCCATTCATGCCAAGCTCCTCTATACAACCAGATCCAACAATCATTCATGAATTTTTTTGATTTTAGTCGCTCTATGGATTCAAAAAGAGAATTTAAACAAACCTTATGCGTGCCATGAGGATCCGCTAAATCACCAGCTGCATATATTTGATGAGGCTTAATATCTTCAATAATTTTTGTCATAACAGAAATATCATCCTCAGAAAGCTTATTTTTTTTTATTTTTCCAGTTTCATAAAATGGTAGGTTTAAAAAATGTACATTTTTATCAATTAGCTTGAGAGACCTTGTTGCAGCTAAAGATTCACTTCTTCTAATTAGACCTTTTAGATCTCGAATATTTTTTGTGTCTATTGAATCAATATTTTTATTAATCAGATCTCCAATAATACTACTAGTTATTTTGTTATTGGTTAAACTATTGCTTACTTCAGCAAATTTTAACGCCTCTTGATCTGAAACAGCAATATTTCCTGATGTTTGATAAGCTACATGAACTTCATGCCCTTGTTCAATAAGTCTGTCTAATGTTCCACCCATTGAAATAACATCATCATCCGGATGAGGACTAAAAATAAGTACTCTTTTTTTTGCTGGAGCTGATCTTTCTGGTCTTTTTAAATCATCTGATTTAGGTTTTCCACCTGGCCAACCAGTTATAGTATGTTGAAGTTTATTAAACATTTCAATATTTAGATTATATGATTTTCCTTGTTCAGCTAATAAGCTAGACATACTATTGTCATTATAATCTTTATCTGTTAATTTTAATATGGACTTATTCGTTTTTTCACATAACCAAACAATTGCTTTACTTTTTAATTCTTCGTTCCATACACAAGGTTTAACTAGCCAAGGAGTTTTAGTTCTTGTTAATTCACCTCCAGCTTCTTTATCCAATACAAAAGTTATATTGGGGTGATTTTGAAGGTATGTAGCAGGAACTTGTGAAGAAATCTGACCTTCAATAGCTTCTTTTATAATTTGAGACTTATGTTGACCCCAACCTAACAAAACAATTCTTTTGGCTGCCATAACTGTACCAATGCCCATGGTAATAGCCATTCGTGGTACATTTTCTATTCCTTGAAAAGAGGAAGCTGCATCAGATCTAGTTAAGTGATCTAAAGTAATACTTCTGGTCCCTGAATTTAAGTGTGATCCAGGCTCATTAAATCCTATATGGCCAGTTCTTCCTATTCCAAGTAATTGATAATCTAAACCTCCTGCTTCTCTAATTTTTAGCTCGTAGTCAATGCAATATTGATATAAATTTTCATCAGAAACCGTACCGTCAGGGATATGTATATTTTCTGGATAAAGATCTACATGATTAAAAAGGTGTTCATGCATAAAATAATAATAACTTTGAATATCTTTTTTCTGCATTGGCAAATATTCATCTAAGTTAAATGTGATAACATTATGAAAACTTAATTTTTCCTCTTTATGCATTCTTATCAGTTCATTATAAACTGCAATTGGTGAGGACCCTGTAGCTAAACCAATTATACATTTCTGATTTTTTTCTTGTTTTGATTTTATTAAATCGGATATTTCTTTTGCAACTACCAATGATGCTATAGTAGAATTATCAAAAATTACATTATGTATTTTTTCATACCTACTCTCTTCAAATTTACCAGCACTTTTATAGCTTATGTCATTGTGTTTCATTTTTTAATTTAAAAATTAAGTATATCTAAAATAATTTTTAGAGGACTAGTTGTGAAATTTAATATACCAACAACATTTTATATACTATGAATGTCGTATTAACAGAACAATTAAAAACGGGACAGATCTTAAAGGAAGTTCTGTCCCGTTTTGTACTCAAGATGGGAATCGAACCCACACGACCTAAGTCACTGGATTTTGAATCCAGCGCGTCTACCAATTCCGCCACTTGAGCAAGTTAATGGAATTGCGAAAATAATAATAATAAGTATTAATTCCTTAAAATATTGGTCATATAATAACAACTCACTGAAAATTAATTTATATTTTAGCTAGTAATATTTTCAACATCTTTAACAGATTAATTAACAGCTAATTATAATGAGTAAAACACAAATCCAACCTAAACTATTTCATTGTTCTAAGACTGAAATACTTGCTAAAAATATTGCCAATGCTTATGGTGTTGATTTAGGAAAAATCATCACTTCTAAATATAGTGATGGTGAATTTCAACCATCTTATGAGGAATCTATTCGTGGGACTAGAATATTTATTATAGGATCTACAAATCCATCTTCAGAAAATTTAATGGAAATGCTACTTATGATTGATGCTGCAAAACGTGCATCTGCTAGACATATAACTGCTGTAATTCCTTATTTTGGATGGGCTAGACAAGATAGGAAAGATAAACCCCGAGTACCTATAGCTGCAAAAATGATAGCTAAAATATTAGAATCTGCAGGAGCTACAAGAATTATTACTATGGATTTACATGCAGATCAAATACAAGGGTTCTTTGAAATCCCAGTTGATCATCTTTATGCATCAACAATCTTCTTACCATACCTTCAAAGTTTACAATTAGATAATTTAACTATAGCATCTCCTGATATGGGAGGGTCAAAACGAGCCTATGCTTATGCGAAGGCCATGGAGAGTGATGTGGTAATTTGTTATAAGCAACGAGCAAAAGCAAATATAATTTCACACATGGAATTAATTGGTAATGTAGATGGAAAAAATGTTGTTCTAGTTGATGATATGGTTGACACCGCTGGTACTCTTACAAAAGCTGCTGATCTTATGATAGAAAGAGGAGCTTTAAGTGTAAGAGCCATATGTACTCATGCAATTTTGTCTGGTAATGCTTATGCCAATATCGAAAAATCTCAACTTAAAGAATTAATTGTTACAGATTCTATTCCATTAATTAATTCAAGTTCTAAAATTAAAGTGTTATCTTGCGCCGATTTATTTGCTGATGTTATGAAGAAAGTTCACAATAATGAGTCAATAAGTTCAAACTTTATTATGTAAATAATTAACCTTAAAATAAAATAATGAAATCAATTACAATTAACGGATCTAAAAGAGAAAGCGTAGGTAAAAAGTCAACAAAAGCCTTACGTAATGCTGGACAGGTACCTTGCGTTATATACGGAGGAGATACCCCAATGCATTTCTCTGCACCAGAGTTGGCATTCTCTAAATTAGTATATACTTCAAAAGCGCACACAGTTGTAGTTGTTTTAGATAGTGGAGAAAAACTTGAAGCTGTCTTACAAGATATTCAATTTCACCCCGTAACTGACAGAATTTTGCATATTGACTTTTATCAACTATTTAGTGATAAAGCAATAGCTATGAATATTCCAGTAAATATTATCGGGCAATCAATTGGAGTTAAAATGGGAGGGAATCTTCAAAAAAATCAACGTAAGTTGAGAATCAAAGCTCTTCCAACTAATTTGCCGGATTTTATAGAGATCGACATAACTGATCTTAAAATTGGTGAACGAGTATATTTACGTGAGATTTTAAATGATTCTTACTCATTTCTACAACCTGAAAGCACTGTTGTTTGTCAAATAAGAAGAGCTAGAGCTGCACTGGTCGAGGCTACTCTTGAAGGTGAAGGTGAAGATTCAGAAGAAGGTACTGATACTACAGAAGCATCTACTGAAGCTACAGCTGAAAAGCCAGCAGAATAAATATATAGTCATTAATTAAGTTATTTAAAGCATTCTGGCTATATGTCAGAATGCTTTTTTATTTTTGCAATATAATATTTGTTAAATGAAAAAGTATTTAATTGTTGGCTTAGGGAATATAGGAGACGATTATGTCAACACTAGACATAACGTAGGCTTTGCAATGTTAGATTTTTTTGTTAATAAGATAAATTCAAATTTTTCAAATGATAGCTTTGGTAGTGTTTGCAAATATAAATTTAAGGGCAAATCTTTTATTTTTCTAAAGCCAAATACTTATATGAACTTAAGTGGGAATGCTGTAAAGCACTGGTTGAAATCTGAAAAGATACAGTTAAGTAACTTACTGATCATTAGTGATGACCTTAATCTACCATTTGCGAAATTAAGATTGAAGCCTAGCGGCAGTAACGGAGGACATAATGGCTTAAAAGATATTGAAAACTCCTTGAATACTTCAGAGTACAATAGATTACGAATTGGTATTTCAGACGAATTCAAAAAAGGACATCAAAGTAACTTTGTATTATCCAGGTTCTCTGATGAAGAGCAATTACAATTAGATACAATTAAAGAAACTGTTAGCGATTTAATTTATTCATTTGTAATGAGTGGTATTCCAATTACAATGAACACTTATAATTTAAAAAATTGATAACAAAAGACTTAAAAGATTACAATTCCAATAGTCCTTCAATAATAACTATTGGTACTTTTGATGGAGTTCACATTGGGCATAAAAAAATAATTAATCAACTAACTAGTACTTCTTCTAAAGAACAACTCACCTCTATATTGCTTTCATTTTTCCCTCACCCTAAAATGGTTTTACAAAATGATAGAGAACTTAAGTTAATTAATACAATCACAGAAAAGGAAGAACTATTAAATAATCTAGATTTAGATTACTTAATCATTAAAGAATTCACTAAAGAGTTTTCTAGATTAAGTGCTTTAGAATTTGTCAGGGATATACTTGTAAATAAGTTAAATGCTAAGCATATAATAATCGGTTATGATCATCACTTTGGGAGAAACAGAACCGCAAATATTGAGCAACTTAAAGAATTTGGACTGCTATATGACTTTAAAGTCACAGAGATTTTAGCACAAGACATAAACGATATAGCTATAAGTTCAACTAAAATAAGAAAGGCTTTAATTAATGGTGAAATTCAATTAGCTAATAAGTTTTTGGGTTATGATTATTTTTTTAATGGTAATATTGTCCATGGGAATAGTATTGGTAAAACAATTTCTTTTCCAACTGCTAATATTGAAGTTCATGAGTCATACAAATTAGTGCCAAAAAATGGAGTTTATATTGTCAAGACTATTATTGATAAGAAGCTAATTTTTGGAATGATGAATATTGGTGTTAATCCAACATTTGATGGAACAAAACAATCTATAGAAATTCATTTTTTAAATTTCAACAAAAATATTTACAACCAAAATCTAACTATCTACATGATTAGTAGAATTAGAGATGAAAAAAAATTTAATTCTGTAGAAGATTTAAAAACACAATTAGAGTTAGATAAAGTAAGTACTTTGAGTTATATTGAGAGTTTAAATATTTGATATCAAATCTATTATCATTAATTTGAAATAATTATTATTTTATGTTAGAAGTAAATTTTATTAGGGAAAACAAAGACTTTATTGTTGATTCACTTTCAAAAAGAAATATGAACTCATCATTAATGATTGAGTCAGTTATCGATCTAGATGTGCGAAAAAGGAAGCTCCAAACAGAACTAGACAAGATCCTGCATCAATCTAATCTAATTTCTAAAGAGATAGGTGATTTATTCAAAATAGGCCTTCAAAAGGAAGCTATAGTTTTAAAAGAAAAAACTATTAAATTAAAAGAAGCTAGTAAAAAATTAAATGAAGAATTAATTTCTACTAAAGACGAACTTCAACAATTATTATATAAAATTCCTAATATACCCCATAAGTCAGTGCCGAAAGGTAAAAGTGAAGAAGATAATGTCGAAGTATTATCTGAAGGAGAGATTCCTAAATTGCCAGTAAATTCTTTACCTCACTGGGAACTAGCTAAAAAGTATGATATAATTGATTTTGAATTAGGTAATAAAATTACTGGTGCTGGTTTTCCTGTATATAAAGGCAAAGGAGCTAAGCTGCAAAGAGCTCTAATTTCTTTTTTTCTAGATATGAACACTAATGCTGGTTATGATGAAGTTCAAGTGCCGCACTTAATTAATGAAAAATCAGCATTTGGTACTGGTCAATTGCCAGACAAAGAAGGGATGATGTATTATATTAAAGAAGATGATTTATATTTAATTCCCACAGCAGAAGTACCAGTTACAAATATTTATAGAGACGAAATAATATTAGAATCTCAATTACCGAAACTACTTACGTCTTATACCCCATGTTTTAGAAGAGAAGCAGGTAGTTATGGAGCGCATGTTAGAGGTTTAAATAGATTACATCAGTTCGATAAGGTTGAAATTTTGCGAGTGGAGCACCCTGACAATTCTTATACTGCATTAGATGGAATGGTTGAGCATGTAAAGTCTATTATCAAAAAATTAAACCTTCCTTTTAGAATTTTAAAATTATGTGGATCTGATCTAGGCTTCACATCTTGTTTAACCTATGATTTCGAATTGTTTTCTGCCGGACAGAACAAATGGCTAGAAGTTTCATCTGTTTCTAACTTTGAATCATTTCAAGCAAATAGATTAAAATTGAGATTCAAAGATTCTTCAGGAAAGACAAAACTAGCACATACTCTAAACGGAAGCTCATTGGCCCTGCCAAGAGTGTTAGCTACACTACTCGAAAATAATCAAACAGATAAAGGTATCGTCATTCCGAAAGTATTAGTCCCTTACACAGGGTTTTCTGTAATTGATTAATTATGAGAAAGATAAAACCAAAAAAATATTTAGGTCAACATTTTTTGAATGACGAAAATATAGCTAGAAAAATTGTTGAATCTTTATCAATTTCAAATTATTCAAATGTTCTTGAAATAGGACCTGGAACAGGGGTTTTAACTAAATACTTAATTGAAAAAAAGATTAATTTAAAGTT
>MEHZ011400466.1_pt1 | contig 11647 bp, 8 predicted proteins | sample 897221 | NCBI WGS metagenome assembly MEHZ01 (sample SAMN05514161, study PRJNA337945) | marine metagenome | isolation source: marine surface water | place: Arctic Ocean | collected 2007-12-13 | reverse complement strand
CGGCCTCCTCAAAATCAAAGGAGAAAAAACGAACAAACGCAAGTAACCCATTTGCCCAGTTGCCCCCTGATCGGTCGCCAAGCTCAGCGAACTCGCTCGCCGCAAGATGCAGACGCTTCTCACCGAGTTCGACGTCGCCGGAAAGAAAGGCAACCCAGGCCTGGTGCTGTCTGACCCATGCTCGGCCCCGACGATCGCCCAGCTGCTCGGACAGCGCTTCAGATTCACCGAGTAGCCAGTCGGCGTCGCCGAGTGATCCCCCGAAGACTTCGGCGAAACCACGTTCACGAAGTGACGCGGCCAACTCGGTGTCGTCACCCAATTTTCGGAAGATGTCGACGCTGTGCCCGAGCTCGACGCGCGCTGCATCAAGGTTGCCACTGATTTGTGCGAGCTGGCCGAGTAGACGACGGGCAATTCCTTCGTGCCGAGCGTCGCCAGCAGCGATTGCCGCTTCGAGTGCGTTGGCAGCGTCGGCTCGCGCTGCGTCGGCTTCACGCCGACCAACCAGTGCCTCGGAACGCAAGAGCACCAGCTGACGGGAAACTTCAGCACTGTCCGGACCGAGGTCCAGGGCGCGCGACGCATGCCGGATTGCCTGAGCGAACGCTCCGACGTTGAGCGAGAGCTGTGTTGCCTGCGCCAACAACTGAACCGCACGAGACCTCGTACCCGGCAACACACCTGCGACCGGCCCGATCTCGCCCATCAGCTCGGCCGTGGTCGCCATGTGGTGGGCAAGCAACTCAATTGGGACCCTTGGCATGTCGCCCATTACCGCTGCGACACCTGCGTGGCGTTGCGCTCGAACCAGCTTGGTCAACATCTGGTAGGCGACCTCGCGCACGACGTCACTGCGGAAGTGCCACCACCCGTCATCGAGTTCGAGTAGACCTTCTGCCTCCAGAGCAGCAACGCCGGCCGGCTCGTACGACTGGCCGAGCGCCACGGCAAACTGCTCCAACGATCCCAGGGGGCCTCCAGCTCCGAGTACAGACGCATTGTCGAGAATCGAACGTTGGCCAGGAGGCAGCCGATCAAGTTGTGCAGCGATCAGCGCGCGCAGCGAACCTGGCAACTCCGTGCTGTCTGGAGTCGACTTGGCGAGCCCAGCAAGCTCGGTCAGGAAGAGCGGATTGCCGCCGCTGCGTTCGTACAGCTTGTCGGCGAGTACACCGTTCAAGGCCTCACCGAGGATCGCCGACATGAGATCGTCAGCCTCGATCCGTGACAGCGGATCGAGTGGCATCCGGACGGTGACCGGGTGGTCAGAGGCTGGGGGCCAGTTGGTATCGACGTCATCGCGCTGCGCAGTGACGGTCAAGAAGGGCCGATCGACGAGCGCCCGCGTGATGCGGTGGAGTAGGTCGATGAGAAGGGGGTCGGCCCACTGCAAATCGTCGAGCCAAAGGACAACAGGGCCAGACCTCGACCGCCGCCGGAGCCCCTCGACGATGAGGCTGAAGAGCATTTCGCGTGCTTCGCTCGGGTTGACGTCATCGAATGCCGACGAGTGCCCGAGCATGTGGAGTGCAGCATCAACGAACCGGTCGAGCGACGGGTCGTCAGCGAGGAAGTCGTATCGGGACACAGCTCTCGACCGAGCGAGGGAGCGGAGCTGATCGGAGGGAAGAGAAGGGTCGAGGTCGAGCCGTCGATAGAGCGCTGTGGCAATCGGCGCCCACACGTTGTTTTCGCCGTATGGCGCACAGACCCCGGCAAAAATCGTGACACGCCGACTGGGGAACTCGTCGAGTAGTTCATTGACCAGCCGCGTCTTTCCTGCACCTGCCTCGCCCGTCACCGATACGACACCCGAGCGGCCGTTGGCGACCATAGCCATCACCGACTGGAGGAGTTCGCGCTGCGGACGTCGCCCGACGAACGGGACCACGCTGCTCGCGCCCGACCGCGGCAGGCGTCGCTGACGGCCCAGCACGTTCCACACCTGCTCGACCTGCTCACGACCACGAACGGTGACATCAGCGAGTTGCTCGCGCAAGATCTCGACACTCAGGAGCGCAGCCGTGCCGTCACCGATGTACACCGATCCCGGCGGCGCAAGCGACTGCAACCTCGACGCGAGGTTGACCACATCACCGAGCGCCGTGTAGTCGGCTGTTCCAGCGACCGAACCAACCAGCACCTCGCCCGTGTTCACGCCAATGCGAAGCTGGAGTTCGCCATCGCGATCCAACTGGCTCCGCGAGAATCGTTCCAGCGACGAATGCATCTGCATAGCGGCACGGACAGCCCGATCGGGGTCGTCCTCGTGAGCCACCGGAGCACCAAAGATGGCAAGAATGCCGTCGCCGAGGATCTTGTCGACGCGTCCACCGAACGCAACGATGTCGGCGACAAGCAGCTCGAACGCTCCGTCGATGAGGCGCTTGACCTGCTCGGGGTCGAGATGCTCGCTCATCGCCGTATAGCCGACGAGGTCAGCGAATACCACCGTGACCACGCGACGCTCTTCGGTCGCAGCACCAACGACCTCGTGCCCACAGAACGGACAGAACCGTGCGCCGTCAGGAAGCGGCCGTGAGCAAGAGACGCACGCCATCAACCGGTGAGCGTACGGCAATCCACCCCACGGGGGATCAGTCGATTCGTACAAATGGCTAGCGTCGTCCGTTGAATGGCTGTCATCAGTGAGACCTCAGCTGCAATCGGCCGGCCCATCGGCTGGTTGCGGACGCATGAACGCGCTGCCGACGCACTCCTCGCACTCTTGATCACGTCGCTCAGCGTCACCTTCCACTTACTTGACCTCGATACCGACGACAAGTTCCGCAGCGCCACGTGGTGGACCACCCTCCTCATCATCGCTTCGGTGCTCCCTGTTGCTTGGCGGCGCGGCGCGCCGATCACCTCGGGGTTATTCGTCGTCGGTGCCCAAATCGCGGCGGCCTTACTCGACATCGATGGCACCGGGTTCCTCGGCGTCGTCATTGCGCTGTATGCAATCGGCGCACACTCGGCCGGCCAGCACAGAACCAATGCGCTGTGGACCATCTCGGTGGCTCTCGCACTCCTGTTCATCACAGGAGTCGCCGTTGGCGAACTCGATGTCGGTTCATTCGCCAGTTCGACCGTCATCCTGGTCACTGCCTTCGTGCTTGGCGACAATCTGCGACGCCGGCGCGAGACGGCCAACAGCCTGATCGAGCGCGCGGAACGAGCCGAACGCGAACATGCCTTGGTCACCCAACAGCAGATCAGCATCGAGCGGACCCGGATAGCTCGCGAACTCCATGACATCGTTGCCCATTCGGTCAGCGTTATGGTGATCCAGGCCGCTGCTGCACGTCGCAACCTCGCCGCCTCCCCCGATGTCGCGACCGCCGCGCTCGACAACATCGAAGCCACCGGCCGCGAGGCCATGAACGAGCTGAGGGGCATCCTCGGCGTTCTTCGAGCTGACAGCAGGAGCGTCGAGAGTGCCGACAGACGCGCACCGCCGCCCTCGATGGCAGAAGTTGCGACGCTCATCGAATCCGCCGGTGACCTCCCGATCACCCACTCGATCTCCGGTGATCTCGATGACCTGTCAGCCTCGGTCACTCTGACCGGCTACCGAATGCTGCAAGAAGCACTCACCAATGTCCGGCGCCACGCCGGGCCGGTGACCGACGTCCGGCTCACCATCGAGCACGCAAATGGGCACCTATCGATCGTCGTTGTCGACGACGGTCGCGGCGCTGCCGCTGACGATCTGGGGCCGGGCTACGGCATTGCGGGCATGCATGAGCGGGCCCTGGCCGTCGCTGGGTCGGTCAGTGCCGGCCCACAACCGGGCGGTGGCTGGCGGGTACACATCGCACTCCCGACAGCGTCGAGCCCTCCGACGAGTGCCAAATGGCCGTCTCGCTCCGGCGCCGTGCAGGTTGACCGGTGATCCGGGTCATGCTGGTCGATGACCAGCAAATGGTGCGCGCCGGGTTTCGCATGATCCTCGAGGCCGAATCAGACGTCACGGTGGTCGGCGAAGCCGCCGATGGGGTTGAAGCTGTACAAATGGTCGGACGAGCCAAGCCCGACGTGATCCTGATGGATGTCCGCATGCCCAAGATGGACGGCATCGAGGCGTGCGAGATCATCTGTGCCGACGCCACCGTCGCGGCCCGCGTGATGATGCTGACGACATTCGATCTTGACGATCACGTGCATGCTGCACTGCGCGCCGGAGCCAGCGGGTTCATCTTGAAAGATGCACCAGCCGAGCAGTTGATCGACGGCATTCGAATCATCGCCGAGGGAAATGCGCTGCTTGCTCCATCGGTCACCCAGGCGCTGATCGACGAGATCGCTCGGCGACCAGTCGGCCAACCCGAAGCCTTCCCCGGTATCAACGAACTCACCGACCGTGAACTCGAGGTCATCAAACTGATGGCGCGCGGGTTGTCGAACAACGAAATTGCCAAAGAACTGTTCCTCGGTGAAGCAACCATTAAGACCCATGTCGGGCGGGTCCTTGCCAAACTCGGCGCCCGCAATCGCGTGCAAGCTGTCGTTGCCGCATACGAATCTGGGCTGGTTACCCCCGGAAGCCAGTAGCAGGCACATCACTGCGCCATCAACCCGAAGGGTGACGGAGAACCACCCGAGAGTGGACGCCGTCAACTGCCGTGTCCGGCACGCTTTTGAACATGACTGCTGCAATGCCGAGTCCTGCCCCTGATGCGCCGAACGCGCCTTCGCCGATCGCCGCGGCTGGCGCCGTCGACGCCAGCAAAATATATGGGAGCGGCGATTCCCAAGTGAAGGCGCTCGACGACGTCACGGTCGCCTTCGAGACCGGCAAGTTCACGGCGATCATGGGCCCGTCGGGCTCAGGTAAGTCGACGCTACTGCACTGCTTAGCCGGGCTCGACACGTTGACATCCGGTGCCACGTACATCGGCGACAAGTACCTTGCGAAGCTCGGCGACAAGGAGCTCACCGAGCTTCGCCGCACCGACGTCGGCTTCGTCTTCCAGGCCTTCAACCTGATTCCTACGCTCACCGCTGAAGAGAACATCAAACTCCCGATGATGTTGGGCGGCGAGACCGGCGATGCCGCCTGGATCGACCAGGTCGTCACTGCCGTCAAGCTTGAGGGCCGTTTGAAGCATCGGCCCAGTGAGTTGTCCGGCGGCCAGCAGCAGCGTGTCGCTGTCGCCCGCGCACTCGCCTCGCGGCCCAAGATCATCTTCGCCGACGAGCCAACCGGCAACCTCGACTCCGAGACCGGTGCCGAAATCCTCGATTTCATGCGGCGCGCAGTCCGCGAATTCGGTCAGACCATCGTAATGGTGACCCATGACCCAAGTGCCGCGTCGTACGCCGACCGTGTCGTCTTTGTTGGCGACGGCAAGATCGTCGGCGAACTCAACAACCCGACCGCCGACCAGGTCATCGACCAAATGAAGCAACACGGAAGCTGACATGAGTTTCTCATCAACTGCGCTGCTCGCGCGTAAGAGCATCCGCGCCCGACTCGGACGCACCATCGCCATCGCCATGATGATGACCGCCGGAGTGTCATTCGTCGTCGGTTCGTTCGTTCTCGCCGACAGCCTGCGGGCCACATTCACCGGCCTCTTCGACGAACTTGTCTCAGAGGTCGACCTTGAAGTTCGTGCCGCTGTTTTCGTCGATGGCGACGGCAGTCGGGACCCGATCGCTGCGACGATCGCTGACGATCTCCGAAGTATCGACGGCATCGAGGTCATCGAGCCCTCGCTCACGAGTTTCGCGCAGCTCCTCGATCAGGACGGCGACATCGTTGCCACCACAGGCGGCCCAGCACTCGGTTTCTCCTACATTGGCGAGGGGGGTCTGCAGGGCGTCACGTTGAAAGACGGGCAAGCCCCGAGCGGTACAAGTGAGGTCGTCGTCGACAAAGCTTCCGCTGACCGCGTCGGGTACTCGGTCGGCGACACCATTGGCTACCTCACCGACACCGGCACGCATTCGGCCACGTTGGTTGGCACGATTGGCGCAGCCGATTCTGACGGTTTCCTTGGAGCCTCGGTGGTTGCCGTCGACATTCCGACCGCCATCGAGAAGTTCGGTTCTGGCGGCAAGGTTGACGCCATCGACATCCGGCTCGCAGACGGCGCAGACGCAGCTGTCGTCCAGGCAGCCATCGAAAACGTGATCCCTGCTCGCGTCGAGGTCGTTACCGGCGAAGTTCTCTCTGCCGAGGGCCAAAGCGACGTCGACGGATTCATTTCTGTCTTTGGAACAGGCCTGCTGATCTTTGCCTTCATCACGACATTCATTGTTGCCTTCATCATCAACAACATCTTCCAGATCACCATCGGGCAACGCCTGCGTGAGCTCGCACTACTTCGAGCCGTGGGCGCTTCCGCCAAGCAGGTTCGCCGCATGATTGTGGCTGAGGCCTTCGTCCTCGGCCTGATCGCCACTGGGCTTGGCATCCTTGGCGGCATCGGCGTGTCGCGCTTCATTGTCTGGGCGTTCAACAAGGCCGGTGCAGGGTTCCCCGACACGTCGACGATCCTCGAACCGAGGACGTTCGTCGCCGCAGCTGCGGTCGGCATCGGCGTCACGATGCTCTCAGTCTTCGTCCCGGCCCGGCGCGCCTCAACGATCCCGCCGGTTGCCGCAATGCGTCCCGAGTTGGGATTTGACGCGTTGAAGAAGCAGCAGCTGATCATCGGCGCTGTCGTCACCGCCGCCGGCACCCTCCTGCTCATCATCGGGCTGTTCGTTCAGCCAGGCGCTGCTGCACTCTGGGCAACCGTCGCCGGCCTCGGCGCACTGGCCCTCTTTCTTGGCGTCGCCAGCGTCTCGTCGACGATTGCTCCGCCAGTGACGCGTGCAATCGGCTGGCCAATTGCGAAGCTCTTCAAAGTGCCTGGAGTGCTGGCTCGCGACAACGTCGTCCGCGCCCCAAGGCGGACGTCGTCGAGTGCTTCAGCACTCATGATCGGCGTTGCCCTGGTGAGCGCTTCGGCCGTCTTTGCTTCGTCGTTGCGGGCCACGATCACCGACGTTCTCGACAATGCGATCACCGCCGACTACATCGTCACCGACCCCAATTTCTTTGGCCTGTCGCCGGCAGTGGCAGAGGGGCTTGATGCTCTCCCGGAGCTGGACGCCGTCACGCCCGTCCGCCAGGCCAGTGCGCAAGTCGATGGTGAATCGAAGAGCATCGGGGCCATCAATCCGGATGCGTTTGACAAATTGGTGGACCCCGACCTGCAGAAGGGGGCAATCGCCGGCCTCGGTCTGAACGAAGTGCTGATTCACACTGACCCAGCGAACGACCTGGACAAGCAGGTCGGCGATACGGTCAACGTCCTTTGGCAGAGCGGCGGAGTAGGAACTCTGACTATCGCTGGCGTGTACGGCAACGCGACATTCGGCAACTGGCTGATCAGCCTCGACACACTCGACGCCGTGAGCGATGCCCCCGCACGCGATCTCTTCATCATCGCCAAGCTTGCTGACGGCGTCACCGCAGCCGAAGGCGACGCTGCGGTTGCAAACGCCACCGCTGAATTCCCACAGGCTGATGTTCAAACAAACGCTGAATTCCGCAAGAGCCAAGAAGACCAGATCAACCAGCTGTTGCTGACAATCACCATCTTGCTGTTGATGTCAATCATCATCGCCGTGTTGGGCATTGCAATCACCCTTGCGCTCGGTGTCTTTGAACGGACCCGCGAAATTGGGCTCCTTCGAGCGGTCGGCATGAACCGGCGCCAACTCCGACGGTCGGTCCGCTGGGAAGCAGTCATCGTGTCGTCCTTCGGTGCGGTGGTCGGCATCGTGCTCGGCACCTTCCTCGGCGTCATCGCCTCACTCGCCGTGCCAAATGACGTCATCAGCAAGCTGGCTTTCAACCCTGCGATCATCGTGGTGGTCATGGTCTTTGCAGTGCTCGCTGGCCTCGCAGCTTCGCTTTACCCGTCGTTCAAGGCAAGCAATATGGATGTGCTCGAAGCAATCGCGACCGAATAAGCAGGCAGACTCACTCCATGGCGCTCGACATTGATCAGCTCGACGACTCCGTCATGGAGTTCCTGACGGAACGGCATCTCGCGACACTGACGACCTTGCGGACTGACGGGTCCCCGCATGTGGTCGCGGTCGGGTTCAGCTACGACCCTGTTGCCCAGGTTGCTCGGGTAATCACCTGGGCAACTTCGCAGAAGGCCATCAACGTGGGGCGGATGGAAGCACGAGGCCAGCATGCTGCGGTCTGTCAGGTCGATGGAGGCCGCTGGCTGACCCTTGAGGGCCCGGTTCGCCTCGTGACCAACGACGTGCAACCCGGCATCGACGGCTACACAGCCCGCTATCAGCAACCTAAAGAACGCGACGACCGGGCCGTCCTTGAAATCAAGGTCACGAAAATCCTCGGCCGCGCCTGACTGCTACAACCCCTCGGCCTAATGGCGCAACCGACTCTCTCCACGACAATCCACCGCGAGCTGCATGTCTGGCAATGAACGTCACGCGCTGATCGCACCCCGATCGTGTGATCTGCGAAGGTCGAACGAGCCAGGTTGGGAAGCCAACCCCACCCCTCAACTGATCCTGGCTCAGCGGTTCCAGGGGAGGGAGGCGAGGTAAATCTGGGCCGCTGGATGCGGGTCCGTCGGCGTCTCATCCGACCGGGCGGCCTGCTGCGGGCTGAGATGGTTCTGACAGCCCCGACACCAGTACAGAATCCGGCCATGTTGACCGAGTGGCCGACTGTCGATGGTTTCGCCGCACCGCCGGCAACGCTGCCCGTTCCGCCCGTAGACCGCCGTCGTGCACCGGTTCGAGCGAGCCAGGTTGGCCCGCAACATCGTGGCGGCCGTATTGACAATGCCAACCGCATCGTGCTCGGACAACGCGTCAACCCGAGCGAACGGACTCAGCTCTTGGGCCCACAGCACCTCGCAACGATGAACGTTGCCAACACCACTCATCACTCGCTGGTCAAGCAGGACTTCACCAATCGGAGCCGCACCGTCTCGATACGACAAAAGCAGGTTGACAACCCCACCGAGGTCGGTGGCGGGCTGACAGAGATCGGGGCCGAGGCGCCCCATTCCTGGGTGGCGTCGCTTGTCGGGCGTGCGGTACGTCTCGACGGTCGGAGCATTGAAGCACACGGCGACCCAGCCATCGACTTCGATCGCTACGGCCATCTGGTGGTGCGGCTTGTGCCACTGCTCACCTTGGCGGTAAACGTGCCAAGAGCCGGTCATTCGGAGATGCGTATGAAGCACAACATTGTCGTCCCACACCGTTTCGACGTGTTTACCGTGGCTCTCGATCCGTTCGATCACTCGCCCGGCCTGGGGCGTCGGACCAACCAGGCGTGGAGCATCGAATCGCACCATGGGCTTGCCCGCGAGCGCTGTTCTCAGCGCACTGACGGTCCGGTGAATTCCCTCTCCATTCGTCATATGTTGTGAAATATTAGACCCTTAACAGGTCGACGCCAAGGTTCATTCTCGTACTACTCGTTTGAGTTTGAGCGCTGTCTAGGGCAGCTTGCCGACATGAGCAAGGGCAAGACGGATCAGGCGGTCGTGACCGCTGGTCATCTCCAGCACGACGTCGTCACTCACGGCTTCTTCGGGGGTGAACCAATGAAGGTCGAGCGCCTCTTGCGTGGGCTCGCATTCGCCGTCGACTGGGACGACGTAGGCCAGGCTGACCGCATGGTGACGCGGGTCGTGGAAGCCTGACACCGAAGGGTCAGGGAAATACTCGGCAACGGTGAACGGTGTTGGGTTGGCCGGCACCCTCGGAAGCGCCATGGGGCCAAGATCCTTCTCGCAGTGACGCATCAGGGCTTCGCGCACCCGCTCGCCATAGAGCACACGGCCGCTGACGACCATCCGGCTGATCGATCCACCGGCACCCTGACGGAGCAGCATGCCAACTTCTTCGACGTTGCCCATCCCGTCAACGCGCACCGGCACGGCATCGACGTAGACAATTGGCATCCGCGACCGAACAAGTCCGAGTTCGTCCTCGGACAGCCAGGCATTGTCGGTCTGTGTGTCGGCGGCGTCGATGTCAGTCACGACAAGAATGATCCCACGGTTACCCCGCCAGACCGAGGATCTCGGCTGACGTCACAGGACCTCGTCGCCGCAGGTTCGGCCCATCACGCTGTGTGTAAGGCTGATTGAATGGACTTCGACCGGAAGCGCTGGGACGAACGCTGGGCTGCGGCGCCCGATTCGGTCGCGGCAACGCCTCCCGACGTCATCAGCGCACACCCCGAGCTACTCGACGTCATTCCGGCAGCCGGGCGGGCGCTCGACATCGCGTGCGGGCCCGGTGCGCAGGCCCTCTGGCTAGCTGAGCGAGGCCTAGCAGTCACCGCACTCGATGTGTCATCGGTTGCGATCGATCGGTTGACCCGCGCCGGCCAACCACACGGCCACCGACTCCGAGCTGATGTTTGGGACACTGACGAGGGACTGCCGCCAGCATTCAACGATCTTGCGGTGATCCTTTGCCAGCGATACCGATCCCCGGTGCTCTACGGCCAGCTCGTCAGCCGCCTCCGTGTCGGCGGAGTACTGATCTTGACGGTGCTGTCAGCGGTTGGCCTTGAGGGCCAGCCTGGTGCATTTCACGCCCCAGCCGGCGAGCTGATCGATGCGTTCAATCGAGGCGGCGTCGGCGTACTACTCCACGATGAGGCCAACGGCCAGGCGTCGATCGTGGTCCGTCGAGAGCACTGACTCAGTAGACGTTGCCGAGGATCACGTCACGCAGCGGTTCGGGCCCGACCGGACCTGCTTCGGTAGTCAGCAGGAAGTCAATGAGTACCTTGGCGAACCGCTCTGGGTCTTCGACGTGTGGGAAGTGGCCGAGCCTGTCCATAATTTCAAGTCGACTTCGTCCGATCTCAGCATGCGCTGCGTCAGCGTGCTCAACAGGGATGATGCCGTCACGATCGCCCCACACGAGAAGCGTTGGAACGCGTGCTGCCAGATACAGCCGATCGGTGGCATTGACCATTTGCCCGCCGGGTTCGATTACGCCACGCATCGTGCGGATGAACGCGCTTCGATTCGGTGCGCCGGCGAGCGACGAATATCCCCGCCACAACTCGCCGAGGCGCTTGTTGAGGAACCCGCTGCGGCCAGCAAATCGGCCCATGGCGGTTCCGAGTTCAACCATCGGCTTCAGAAAGCCAAACGGCATCACGTACTCGAAACCAGGCAGCGTGAGCATCCTGAGCAACCAACTGACCTCCCGCCCGAGCCCACCACTGCCGACGAGGATCAGACGGTCAAGCAGCTCCGGATGTTGGTAGGCAAGCTGCATCGCCACACCGCCACCGAATGAGTGACCAACAATGGTGACGGTCTGAACGTCAAGAACTGCGAGGAGGTCGCTGAGGCCGCTTGCGAAAGCGCCGTGGGAATAGTCGCCGACCGGCTTGGCCGATTCGCCATGCCCGAGCAAATCGGGAGCAATCACATCGAACTGCTCTGCGAGCACGGGCATAACGGCATCCCAGGTCTTGGAACTCCCGGCGAGCCCGTGGATCAGCAGGATTGTCTGCGTGTCGTCCGTCTGATGCGTCGGGCCCATCCTGCGGTACCCGACGGCGTGGCCGTGGATCGACACGTGGTGGAGCGGAGATCGCTTCATCTGTCCAGTAACGCGG
>MEHZ011502754.1_pt1 | contig 11654 bp, 10 predicted proteins | sample 897221 | NCBI WGS metagenome assembly MEHZ01 (sample SAMN05514161, study PRJNA337945) | marine metagenome | isolation source: marine surface water | place: Arctic Ocean | collected 2007-12-13 | reverse complement strand
ACAAACCAGATGACAAAGATTCTGGTGCTGGTGGAATGCCTGGTGGAATGCCTGGTGGAATGGGTGGCATGGGTGGCATGGGCGGCATGATGTAGCCTGTCCCATCCGGACTATTTGAGAAGGGCCGCACAATTGTGCGGCCCTTTTTCTTTCTGTGTTTGTTCCTGTGGTCAGGGACAGCGCGGATGTTTGCGCTCAGTCCTCTTCGACAGCACGGATGATTCCGGCCTGATCAAGATCCTGCCAGCCGCGATCAAGCATTTTTTGCCAAAGCTGCAGGTTGGTTTTGGTTGAGACCAGATCGAGGTCTACCTGATCGGCCAGCTCGAGGGCCTGGAGAATATCTTTGTGGTGAACCGAGGCACGTCCACCCGGTTCGAAAGCTCGGTCGACCATCCGTCCGCCATGCAGGTCGAGCACCCGTGATTCTGCAAATCCTCCTAGCAGGGCGGTACGCACCTTTGCCGGGTCCACCCCGGCGCGCGCTGCGAGTGTTAGCCCCTCGGCCACAGCCGCAAGCGTCATGCCCACGATCGCCTGGTTGGCGGTCTTGGTTACCTGTCCGGCACCAATGTCGCCGATATGGGTGATGTTTTCACCCAGCACTTCGAAAACCGCCATGGCGCCGGGTAGGGAAGCTTCGTCGGCACCTATCAGGATGGTCAGATTTCCTGCTTCAGCTCCGGGGGTTCCGCCCGATACCGGTGCGTCTATGTAGTGGGCTCCGGCAGCCTTGACCTCCTCGGCCCATTCCCGGGTCTCGCGCACTTTCGTGGTGCTCATGTCGATGACACTCTTGCCCGATGAAAGCCCGGCAATGACGCCGTCGGGTCCATGCAGAACCTTATCGACGGCGCTTGTGTCCGTGACCATTAGAATTGTGATGTCGCTGACTTCTGCGACGTCACGCGGTGAGGCCGCTGTCGACATGCCTTCGCCGGCGAGTTCTTCGGCGGGGCCCGGGCTGCGACTGGTCACGGTCATCGCCGCGCCGGCGGCGTTCAGGTTGCGCGCCATCGGCTTGCCCATCAGGCCCAGCCCGATAAACCCGATCTTTGTGCCGTCCAAGGTTCCCATGATCGCGGCTCAGGCGGTCGCGTAGCGGGCGCGGGCGGCGCGTTCGATGGCGGCGGCGTGGAGCCGGTCGATGTCGAGGGTGTGCCGGATCATTTCCAACAGGCGCAGTTCTTCCTGTTCGGCCTTCTGGTCAGCAATCGCGATATCGCAGGCCAGCACATAGGCTGTCTCACAAAGATGGTCTGGCAGCGCGTCGCGGATTTGACCCAACGCTTTTTCCAGGCCGTTTTCCTGGGCCAGGACGTCGGCGCATTCACGCGCGACATCGCCCATCTGATCTCGGTCGAAACCCGAAAACACGGGAAGCTGACTGACGATTTCGCCAATTCGGGAGATTTCCGCGTCGCTCATCTCGTTGTCGGCAGCGGACATCATGACCATGGTGTAGAGGAGGGCGGTCTGGGCTTCGATCATAGTTTGGCGGTCCTTGTGTGGGTTGCCTTGGTTAAAGCGGGCGCTGGGCATGACGTCAAGCCGAGCGCCGGGAAAGAGTTTTGACGGGTTGAACGGTCGACAGCGCCGGTGGGTCCAAATATAGGTTGTGCCTATGTCTGCTGTCGTCAATGTCGCACTGCCAGTTTTTGCAATTATGTTTGTAGGTTTCCTGGCCGGTCGGTTCCGGATTTTGGGCGAAAGCAGCTCAGAATCCCTCAATAGCTTCGTCTACTGGTTCGCCTTGCCGCCGGTGTTGTTCCTGTCGATGGCGACGGTGCCTCTGACGGATATCTTCAACTGGCCGTTCATCTGGACTTATATTCTGGGCATGGTGGTGATCGCGCTGCCGTCGATCCTGATTGCTAAATTCCTGTTTCCCAACAGTTTTGCCGGACTGACCCTGCATGGGCTTACCGCGATATTTGGCAATACCGGCTATATGGGCATTCCCCTGTTCATCGCTGCCTATGGGGTGGCGGGTGTTTTGCCGGCTGTAATCGCCACGGCAATCAATTCAGCCCTGGTTCTGGGTCTTACGGTCCTGTTCGTGGAAATCGGCAGCGGATCCGGGCATTCCCCGTTGCGGGTGGTCGGTGATGCGTTGCTGGCGGTGCTCCGTGGGCCTCTGTTTCTGGCGATCGTGGCCGGTATTTTATGGTCGCTATCCGGGCTGGGTCTGCCGGTCTGGCTTTCGAATTTTGCCGAATTAATGGGCGCGGCGTCGGGGCCGTGTGCGTTGTTCGCCATGGGGCTGTTTCTGGTCGGCAAACCCATCACGACCGGGCTGGGCGAAGTCAGCTGGCTGGTACTGGCAAAGCTGTTCCTCCATCCTCTCGCGACCTGGTGGTTTGCCGTGCAGGTGTTCGAGCTGGATGCGGAATTCACCCGCGGCGCGGTTTTGATGGCGGCCCTGCCCACCGGCGCTCTTTCCTTCGTGATCGCGCAGAAATACGGAATATTCACGCAGCGAAGCTCAGCGGCCATTCTTGTCTCTACTGTTCTTTCGGTGGTGACGGTCAGCGGCCTGCTGGCATTCTTCGGTGCGGCTTAAGGCGCGAGGAACGCTTCCGTCGCCTCGATTGCCTCGACCAGGCCCACCCGTTCTGGCACGACGGTTTCGGGGAAGGCGCCAAACAGCCGGGTCGGGGTTGCCGCATCGAGCACCACAAACACCCCTTTGTCATCGCGACGCCGGATCAGCCGGCCATAGGCCTGGGCGAGACGCAGCCGTGCGAGCATGTCGTCATAGGAGCGGCCGCCAAAGGCATCCCGACGGGCCCGGTGCAAAATAGTTGGGCGTGGCCAGGGAATACGGTCGAAGGCTAGCAGCTGGAGCGAGCGGCCTGGAACATCAACGCCGTCGCGCACCGCATCCGTGCCCAGCAGGCAGGAATCGGTTTCGGCACGGAAGATATCGATCAGGGTGGCGACGTTGAGCTGGTCCACATGCTGGGCATAAAGCGGCAAACCAGCCGCATCGAGCGCGTCGGTCATGCGTGCATGGACCTGACGCAGCCGGGCGATTGAGGTGAACAGGCCTAATCCACCGCCGCCTGCAGCGAGGAACAATTCGCGCATCGCCGCGGCCACCTGATCTGCATCGTTGCGTCGCACATCGGTGACCACGAATACTTTGGTCTGGGTGCCGTAGTCGAAGGGTGAATCCACCCGTGCGCGGATGGCGGGTTTTCCAAAGTGAATCGCGCCGGTGCGGGTTTCGGCGGTGTTCCAGTCTGCCTCAAGATCGCCGGTGCGGTCGGTCAGGGTGGCCGAGGTCACCACCATGCCATGGGCGACCGGGGCCATCGATGCCGCAAACGGAATCGTGGGGTCGACCCAATGGCGATACAACCCGGCGTCGATTTCGCGGCCGTCGATCCGTTCGACCTCCATCCAATCGACGAAGTCATCGGATGCTGGTTCGTTGACTCCGTCGAGCATGTCGATCCAGGCGCCAAGCAGCACCTCGGCCCGGCGCTGCAGGGCCCGGCTAACGGCTTCGATTCGAATTCGTACCGAACTGTCGAGCTCATCGGCATCGGTGTCCAGGCGTCGGAGCAGGCGGGCGCACAGCTTGCGCAAAGGGGTCGCCAGAGCAACGAGGGCGTCGCGCAATTCGTCCGCCGCCCCGGGCAGTTCTTCGGCGGGCGGGCGCACATCTGTTTCGAGTGAATAAGGCCCATGGTCAGCAGGCGCGCGGGCATAGACCTGTTGGCGGCACTCACCGAGAAAGCTCTCGGCAGCCCCATCCGGAGCACTGCCCGACAGGCGGTTTAGCCAGGCGGGGGCGGGCAAGACCTGGGCCGCTTCAAGGGCGGCGGCGAGCGCCTCAATAGCTTCGGAATCGTCCACCGCGATCAAATCTTCAGCGCGTTCCCGCAAGCCCCGTGCACGGCCGCTGGAACGGCGTCGCCCGGTTCCCTCATTGCCGAGCAACCAGCGCCGCAGCTCGGCCATTTCACGGCCACTCAGATGGGCGGCGAATGCTGAATCTGCGGCGTCGAAGACATGATGGCCCTCATCGAACACATAGCGTGTGGGCAGGCTGCTGTCGTCGCCGCCGCCCATTGCGGCCTGGATCATGACCAGAGCGTGATTGGCGACGACCAGGCGCGCGCGCCGTGCCTTGCGTACGGAATGTTCGACGAAGCAGCGGCTGTAATGTGAGCAGGCGGAGTAGATGCATTCGCCACGCCGGTCGGCGAGGCCAAGGGTTGCGCCGACCCCTACCAGGTCGACCAGCCAGGCCGGAAAATCACCGCCGAGGTCGCCGTCACGGGTGGCCTGCACCCAGCGCGCGGTCAGCGCGACACCGACCGCATTGCGGCGCTGCAGGGTGGTAAAGCGTCCCGCAACTTCTTCGAGATTGAGCAGACACAAATAGTTCTCGCGGCCCTTGCGGATGACCACCTGGCGCGCCTTTGTCTCCGGGTCGGGATAGAGATGGTCGAGCTCCTGGTCGATCTGCTGTTGCAGGTTTCGCGTGTAGGTGCTGATCCAGACCGGCCCGGCGTTCTTTTCCGACCAGACACTGGCCGGGGCGATATAGCCCAGGGTCTTGCCCGTGCCGGTCCCGGCTTCGGCCAGGACTACACTGGGGGTGTCAGGGGCGGTCGGCGGTGCGAAGGCTGCCGCAGCTGCGCCGGCATAATCTTGTTGACCTTTGCGGCTTTCGGAATCGCCGCCGAGCAAAACGGCCAGCCTTTCGCGCGCCTCGTCATCGGAAACCGGGTCATTGGCCGGCGGCGGTTCGGGAGCGGTTTCACCCCATTCGGGCACCTTGCGCCAAACCGCGAGCGCGCTCGTGGCTGCTGCGGCGCCATCATCTGTTAGCGCGTCCGTGTTGAGGGCGGCCAGGACGAGGGCTCCCCACAACCATCCGGCGCGCTGCAGTGCTTTGGCGATGGATATCAGATCTCCGCGCTCATTATAGTTGGCACCGATATCGTCGAGCAGCGCAGCGGCCACCGCCACAAGGGTTTCGGCATCTTCCACATCGTCGGGCAATTCAAGCGCCAGAGTGCGGGCCAGACCGTGAATTGTCGGCAATGTGAATTCCGCGGGCCGGGCAAAGGCAAACAGCTCAAGCACGTCATAGCCGTCAATATGTTCAACCCCGAGACGCCGTGCGGTGGCGGGCGCGTGACACAGGATCGGAGGTGCCGCCTGCGCCATCCGCACGGCTTCATTGGCGGCTAGCACTTCGATCTCACCGCCGGCGGCACGCCAGGTGGCAAAGGACCGGGCGGCGATCAGCGCGGGCAATTCGTGGGACAAAGGCGATGCGTTAGACATTGCCGCGACCATAGCCGGACGCATCCGAATCTCTAAAGTTTTCCGAAACTTTCTGGGAAGTTTGGGGCAAAGCCTTCGCGATACAAGGTGACCCGGTGGCATGGAGGTTGGATATTCAGACCCACGGACCTGTTTTCGTTCCGAAGCAGGTCTGTCCGCACATCCAGGAAGGAGTAACGGACATGAATGTTAGTTCAAGCGCCGCGGTCTCGACGGTGGTACCGCAAGCAACAGCCGCTGGATCGGGGCAGTCCTCGGGCCAGAACTGGGCCGGGGACAAGCCGGCGCCTGAGCCTGCGTCCCAACGCGTCGATATCAAGGTCTGAAATCTCCGGGCGCATGGTTGCGCCCGGTTGACCTGATTTCGCCTCGCGCCTAGGTTCCGCCCGAATTCACATGCGAACCCCTACAGGCGCAAATGGCGATTGATCGCGAGTTGGTGCAGGCCGCAAAGGCCTGGCCGTTTCAGGAAGCCCGCTGCATTGTTGAGCGGCTGGGTGGCGCAGATGCGTCCCACACCCCCGACAAGGGCTATGTGCTGTTCGAAACCGGCTACGGCCCGTCCGGGCTGCCGCATATCGGTACGTTCGGCGAGGTCGCCCGCACGACCATGGTTCGCAATGCATTTATGGCGATGTCGGACATTCCCACCCGCCTGATCGCGTTTTCCGATGATATGGACGGACTTCGCAAAGTACCCGAGAACGTGCCCGAGCAGGAGATGCTGACCGAACATCTCGGTAAGCCTCTCACGGCGGTGCCGGACCCGTTCGGCACCCATGACAGTTTTGGCGCTCACAACAATGCCCGCTTGCAGGCATTCCTCGACACATTTGGCTTCGACTACGAGTTCCGCAGTTCAACTGTCGCCTACCGTGCCGGGGAGTTTGATGCGACCCTGCTGAAAATGCTGGCCCATTATGGCGACGTGATGAAGGTGATCCTGCCAACCCTGGGGGAGGAACGCCAGGCGACCTACAGCCCGTTCCTGCCGATCTGTCCGCGCACTGGCGTGGTGTTACAGGTGCCGATGGAGAAGGTAGACCCCGAAGCGGGTACGATCGTCTATCGCGACCCCGAAACGGGTGAAGCGATTGAGACACCGGTGACCGGGGGCGCCTGTAAGCTGCAGTGGAAGGCTGATTGGGCGATGCGCTGGGTGGCGTTGTCCGTCGATTACGAAATGTCAGGCAAGGATCTCATCGATTCGGTGAACCTGTCGGGTCGTATCTGCCGAATTCTTGGCGCCAAGCCGCCGGTCGGACTGACCTATGAGCTTTTCCTCGACGATAATGGTGAAAAGATTTCCAAGTCACGCGGCAATGGCCTGACCATCGAGGATTGGCTGACCTACGGCCCGCCCGAGAGCCTGTCTCAGTTTATGTTCGCCAAGCCGAAGACCGCCAAGCGGCTGTTTTTCGATGTGATTCCGAAATCCGTCGACGAATACCTGACCCATGTCTCGCGCTACCCCGTGCAGGAACCGGATCAGCAATTGCAGAATCCGGCCTGGCATATTCACACCGGCGACGTTCCGGCCGCGGGCGCAGATCTGTCCTTCGGGGTGCTGCTCAATCTGGCTGGGGCCTGCAATTCCGAAGACCCGGCCGTGCTTTGGGGTTTCATCGAGCGCTACGCCGCCGGGGCGAACCCGGTGAACAGCCCGATGCTCGACCGGCTCGTTGGCCACGCGATCGCGTATTACCGGGATTTCGTAAAGCCGACCAAGCAGTACCGGGCTCCCACACAGGCCGAACACGCCGCCTTGGCGGACCTGACCGCGCGCTTTGCAGCCCTGCCCGATGGTGCGGATGCCGAGACCATGCAGAACGAGGTCTACGCGATCGGTCAGTCGCATGAGTTCGAGCCGCTCCGCAACTGGTTCAAGGCGCTTTATGAAGTGTTGTTTGGCCAGAGCCAGGGACCGCGCTTCGGCTCCTTCGCCGCGCTTTACGGCCGTGATGAAACGGTCGCATTGCTGAATCGGGCGCTCGCCGGGGAAGACCTCAGCGCGTCCTGATCAGGTCTTTGAGTGCGCGAAGTCCCAATAGAGCTCCCGCGCCCGGCTGTAAATCGGTCCCGGCTCCAGAACCCGGTCCTCAAATTTTGTGACCGGTTGCACCTTGCCGTAATTACCTGAATTGAAAATCTCGTCGGCGGTATGAAGTTCGCTCACTGTCACCGTACGTTCCTGCACTTCGATGCCATCATCTCGCATCAGGCCGAGCAGGCGCTGGCGGGTGATTCCTTTCAGGAAAGAGCCGTTGGGCACCGGCGTGATCGCAACCCCATCTCGGACAATCCAGATGTTCGCGGTGGCGAATTCGGCCACATGGCCCAGAGTATCGAGCATCACTGGGTTCTGAAACCCACGCTGGCGGGCATCGATGATGGCGCGCGAGGAGTTGGGATAGTGACACGGGGATTTGGCGTCGGTGGGTGAGGTCTCGTTGTTGGGTCGACGATAGGGGCTCAGGCAGGTGGCAAACCCGCCGCCCTGTGCCATGGGAGAATCAAACACGGTAAGCACGAACCGGGTGCTATCCGGATCGGGGGCGATCAGGTCGATCCCGGCATCGGCGTAAAGCATCGGGCGGATGTAGAGTTCCGCATCTGGTCCAAAACGGCGCACACCCTCGAGGCCTATTTCCATGATTTCACCCACGGACACCGGGGAATTAAGGTGCATGGTCTCGGCCGAGTTGATGACGCGCTGGCAGTGAAGGTCCAGGTCCGGGGTCACGTTCTCAAAGGCCCGGGCGCCGTCGAAAACGATCGAGCCTAGCCAGATGGCGTGAGACGTGGCACCGATCACAGGTACATTGCCGTCATGCCAGTCGCCGTCGACATAAGTAAGTGCGGCCAAAATTGTACTCCAATGTGAATATGAGACCGCAGGGTACCTTTTTCACCGGGTCCCCGGCGACCCCCCCTCTTTACGTCGGCATGCGGTGATCGCATATTCCCCCCATGGCTATTCTCAAGATCGCCCGTATGGGGCACCCGATTCTGCGCGTCCGCGCTTCCGACGTCCCCGACCCGACGGCGCCTGAAGTCGCCCGGCTGGTCAGTGCCATGGTGGAAACCATGGAGGATGCGGACGGCACCGGGCTGGCGGCACCCCAGGTGCACATGCCGTGGCGGATCGTCGTCTACAAGGTGGAGGCCGAACGCGCCGAAGATGAAGACGGTGAAGATGGTGACGGCGCCGAATCATTGGGTGTGCCGCTGACCGTTCTGGTTAATCCCGTGGTCGAGTTCCTCGATGAAGAGACCAGCCTGGGGTTTGAGGCCTGCTTGTCAGTTCCCGGCATGGCCGGACCGGTGCGCCGCCACGAAAATGTACGGGTGACCTATAAGACTCTCGAGAATGAGGACATCACGTTTGAAGCCCACGGCTTCCACGCCCGGGTACTTCAGCACGAATGCGACCATCTCGACGGCATTCTCTATCCCGCGCGGATTGAGGACATGTCTCAGTTCGGCTTTGTCGAAGAGCTCGGCCGGGCCCAGGCGGAAGGGGACGACGATGATGTCGGCGACAAAGATGACGAATAGTCCGGACTATCTCGCCGCAGAACGCGCAGAAATTCTTTCCGCCGTGTTGCCCCATGTGCCCTTCGAGGGCTGGTCGCTGCATGCTTTGCGAATTGCTGCCGAGGATGCAGGCTATGACGCGGCGATGGCGGCCCGCACTTTTCCCGGCGGTGTGGCCGAGATCATCCTGTATTGGAGCCAAACTGCCGATGAGCAGATGGTGCAGGCCTATGCGGCCGCCGACACGAGCGGAATGCGGTTTCGTGAGCGGATCACATTTTTGGTTCGTGCCCGGATTGAAGCTGTTGCGGCACATCGCGAGGCCGTGCGTCGGGCGCTAACCCATGTTACCCGCCCATCAAAGGCGCGACGCGGCATTCACGGGCTATACGCGACGGTCGATGCGATGTGGTACGCGGCCGGCGATCAGTCGACGGATTTCAGTTTTTACACCAAACGCGCGACCCTGGCCGGGGTCTATGGCGCGACGCTGCTGTTCTGGCTTGATGACCGGTCAGACGAGGCGGTCGAAACCTGGGCCTTTCTGGATCGCCGGATTGCGGGGGTGATGCAGATTCCCCAGCGCCGTGCAGCCCTGCGTGGTGTCGGGCGGTATGTGCCTGACCCGAAGCGCTTTGCTCGGATGCTGTCTGAGCGATTGCGCGAAGGCGGTGCCCGGTAAGGGTCGGCCTTCTAGTCGCCGACAGGTTTCCTGAGAAACGTGACATGGCCCATTTTCCGGCCGGGGCGGGTTTCCGCCTTGCCGTAGAGGTGCAACTTTGCTGTCGGGTCGGCCAGATATTTGGGCCAGTCTTCGACGTCATCCCCGATCAGATTTTTCATCACCGCATCGCAGCGCCGCGACGGATCGCCCAGCGGCAGGCCGCAGATGGCGCGCACGAGTTGTTCGAACTGGCTGGCGTGACACCCGTCGATTGTCCAGTGCCCGGAATTGTGCGGGCGCGGGGCGACCTCGTTGACCAGCACATCTCCGGCACTGGTCACAAACATCTCGATGGCGAGCACGCCGACAACCGCAAACCCTTCGGCGAGACGGTTCGCGATGTCGATCGCCGCGTCGAGGGTGGATTGCGGCAGCTGGGCCGGGACAATGGTCTTGTCGAGGATATGATTGGTGTGTCGGTTTTCCACCGGCACGAAGGAAGATGTCTGACCGTTTGTACCGCGCGCAACGATGACGGAAATCTCGCAGTCGAAGTCAACGTATCCCTCGAGGATCGCGCCATCTGTGTCCGGTCCGGCTCCGCAACTGGCCCAGGCGGCATCCAGATCGGTCCCGGTCTTGATCGATACCTGTCCCTTGCCGTCATAGCCAAAGCGTACGGTTTTCAATACCGCTGGCGTACCGATCTGGTCGACGGCGGCTTGCAATTGCGCCACTGAAGCCACGGCCTGAAAGGGCGCCGTTGCGATGCCCAGACTGTTGGCGAAGGACTTTTCTTTCAGCCGGTTTTGGGCGGCGGCCAGCACGGCCGGTGCCGGGTGAACCGGTGCCTTTCTGGCAATCCGTTCCAGGGTGGCGATCGGCACATTTTCGAACTCAAACGTGGCGACATCGATCGCGCCTGCGAATGCGTCAAGTGCGGTCTGATCGTCAAAGGCCGCAATCGTGGTTTGTGTAGCGACCTTGGCTGCGGGCTCGTCGGCGCTTTGGCAGAAGACGTGACACGTATAGCCGAGATTGGCCGCAGCGAGAGCGGTCATGCGGCCGAGCTGGCCGCCGCCGAGAATGCCGATGGTTGCGCCGGGCAGAACCATCGGGCCCTTATTTTGGTCCGTCATCGGTTCAGGTTTCGGATTCGGGTGCGTCTGCCACGGCATTAGTCTGCGCCGCACGCCACGCATCCAGCGCCTCCGCCACAGCCCGGTTGTGCAGGGCGATGACAGCAGCAGCCAGCAAGGCGGCGTTGACGGCTCCGGCGCGCCCAATGGCGAGTGTTCCAACAGGGATGCCGGCGGGCATCTGTGCGATCGACAGCAGGCTGTCCATGCCTGAAAGCGCCTTGCTCTCGATCGGGACCCCGAATACGGGCAAGGACGTCATCGCGGCGGTCATGCCCGGCAGATGCGCGGCGCCACCCGCGCCGGCAATGATGACCTGGAGGCCACGTTCGCGGGCAGATTGCGCATAGTCGCGCATCCGTTCGGGGGTTCGGTGGGCTGAAACAATCTTCACGTCATGGGCAACACCCAAGGTTTCGAGTGTGTCGGCGGCGTGATGCATGGTCTCCCAGTCAGACTGGCTTCCCATAATAATTCCGACTTTGGCGGCGTCGGTCATCGCACATGCTCCCTGGGGCGGCTATGCCCGGAAAAGCGGGCGATTATAGAACCGGGGCAGCCTGTGGCAAGCACCCAGACATACTTCGTTAAGAACAGCGCAAAACTGAAAACATTTGTTAACCATTGTTGGAATAGGTTGTAGCTGCGTATTTTGGCCTCATCCGCGTGGTTGATGGCTTGTTTATTGTGACTTCGACGGGACCGAATATGAAAGGGGGTACCCTTGTGCAAGAAAACCCCATAATCTGTGGATTTCACGCTTTACAAACTCTATTTCCTAATACAAATTCTAATACATGGCAGACACCAAACACCTAATAAAGCTGGATGGCTACTGGCATTTCCAGAGGCGCATACCGCACAGCAAAAAGTTCCACCGAAAATCACTGAAGACCAAAAGTCTGAAGCAGGCACAGGCTAGCCGAGATAATATCTTGTCCCGATGGGACGAAATTGCAGCCGAGACGCAAAAGCACAAAAACATATGGGAACTTAGAAAATCTTAT
>MEHZ011569314.1_pt1 | contig 11662 bp, 6 predicted proteins | sample 897221 | NCBI WGS metagenome assembly MEHZ01 (sample SAMN05514161, study PRJNA337945) | marine metagenome | isolation source: marine surface water | place: Arctic Ocean | collected 2007-12-13 | reverse complement strand
AGTAGCCCAGTCCGACATCAAGACATCATTATCACCGTCCTGATCTACATCCATAATTAGAATGGTTGTAATCCAGTTAATGTCAGCAATTGGCCATCCTTTCCACTGGTCCGAATTGGTATAATCCGGATTCTGCGGTGCTTGGTACCATAAAAGCTTGCCGGGTTTGCTGTCATTCTTAGACCCGGCCACGATATCGTTCGCACCAGAACCGTCTATTTGCCCAATAGCCACCTTTATGAAGGGCAATTGAATGGACGGAACAATCGATGCACTTTTCCAAGAATCATTATTGAAGATGTCACTCCTGTCTACAAGCCAGTGGATGTTGACCTTCTCATTGCGATTTTCGGTGGCGCTAACGACGGCGTCAATTTTTCCGTCGCTATTAAAATCGGCGAATTGTGCATCTTCGATTTTCCGAACATCTAGTCCGACGCTGATGTTGGTCCGGTGCCAATTCTCCAAAACATTGGGCGCCCCCGGATTCTCATACAGCGCCGCGCGACCGGATTCTTCCCATCCGACAACCAGGTCTACGTCACCATCTCCGTCGATATCATTAGCATCGACACCATCGGCCCCTTCAAATGTGTTGTCAATTGTATGCATGGGCCAGTACGCAGTAGTGTCAGGCTTTGAACTGCAAGCACTCACCGCAAACGCCGTTAGTGTAATTGCTATCAAGGATCGTAGAGCCTGAATTGTCCCGCTGGCAGTTTCCGTTTGGAACCCATTGCGTTTTAGAGTTTTCATCTGTGAATTAACGTGTACGCCTAGTTGAGAGTGGCCCTTATCCTACAACTCATACGGGTCCATCTTGCGGTTATTCAGCGGCGGGCTTTTGCCGTTGCCGCCAGTTCATCTGTCAACACCTTGCCGCCATTAATTCGATCAGCTAGCACTTGCTTTCAGGCGCTGGTATAGCGCCATATTCATACGTTCGAAGGCTGCACGAGTGTATTCTGCGCGCTTCTCTCTTTGCGGCAGTAGCGCTGGGATAATGCCCCTGAATTCTTCATAGTGGTATAGATCTGTATTTCCGTCATCACGGGGGTATAGCTCAAAAACATGCCTCGTATCAAAGAGCCCCTGAATGCCCAGTCGGCCCGTCCAGTAAAAATCACTGTTAGCTGAAATCTGACCCAGCTGCGCCGTGAGCTCGAGCGGTTCAGGAAAATTTTCGTCCACAAGGGTAAATGAGACGCTCTCTCCAGAGACAAATTTTGCTTCAACTCTGGGTAAATACGGGTTCCAATCGGGATAGCGTGCAAAGTCAGTCAATACGTCCCAGCTTTTCTCTGGGCTGGCTGGAAGCACTATCTGCGTCTTAATGGTATACAACGGCGGGACGCGAGTGGAGCCAAAAAAATACAATCCTGCAAAGACGACTGCGATTGCAATTGTGAAAATCAGGAGCTTTTTCTGTTTCATTCTTTATTATCCTAGCGGTCGACTAATTATGCCTTAAATAGGTACTGACAAGTTAACTTCTTGAGTCCAAGATAGACCAGCCCCACTATCTCAAGCAATCGCCCGACTCCATTCTTCGAACCCACTGACCCAGAACACGCTGCGGGGGTACGGTGAAGGTTACCGCTTGCATTGAAAATCAGGACGTCACTGAGCGTGATTCTGGATCACCTGCGAAGGAAGGTACACGATACCCCTGTTCGGCTGATTCTGGCACCGCCCGCAAGAGCCTCACCTGCTGTCCCTTTTTGCGAGAAAGGGCCGGAGCAGAATACGGGTCGCCACAATTCAATCAGCAGGGACACCGCTGATCATTGAATTGGCATGGCTTCCTGTGAGTTGCCAGCTGCAGTCGACCCTTCGAACCGAGCAGCCAGCGATGTACTGGGCTCCGCTTGCGCATATAGAAAAAGCGTCACACAGGTGTTATTCCGAATGGTAAAACATATCGTTTTTTGGAAATTTAAGGACAGTAAAGCCGGGCCGCACAGGAAATAGTAACTGGAGCGAATCTGTGAGACTTATCGGTATTCACAGCACGACTCTAATAATAGTGGCCAGTTACCTTGCCAAAGCCCTCCGTTGTGCATCGACACAAAAGAAGACACACAAGAAGTTGGCCGAATATGATTCCCTCCCGTTCAGCGCCCCATCTTAAAATCAATTTCCTAGGAAGGTGGAGACGCCTGCGAAAAGAATAGCTCCCCCGCCTGCACGGGTTCCGGTAGCCAGCACAATTGCTGGGTGGGCTCACCTGCTGCAGCGCAGTCGAACGCTTTGTTGAGAGTGCGAACTGAATCTCTCTCCCCCAGCTCAACTCCTAATCATTACGGTGGTGCATCACTATGACAATAAGCAGATCGTTAACATCCGCCCTCGCCCTGGTTATTTATGGCAGCGGCGCTCTGGCCCAGAATCTTACGCTAGAGGAGGTGACCGTCACGGCTCAGAAACGGACAGAGAATCTGCAGGACGTGCCAATCTCTATTATTGCCGTGAGTGGCGAGAAAATCGACAATTTCGCCATCCTGGATCTTCAGGAGCTCACTCAATACGTGCCTAATGTGACTATTAATAATGGTGCAGGGACACCGAATTTGTTTATTCGCGGAGTGGGTTCGGGCACCAACGCTGGCTTCGAGCAGTCCGTAGGTCTGTTTACTGACGGCGTTTACGCCGGGCGCGGCGCGCTTGCGGCTGTGCCGACGACCATGGATCTGGAGCGTGTAGAAATTCTCAAGGGGCCGCAGGGTAGCCTTTTTGGCAAAAACACTGTCGCCGGTGCTATCAGCATCACCACCGCAAAGCCGACCGACGAATTTGAGGGCATGGTAGGGGCGCTCTATGCGCCCGAGGATGGGCAGCAGGAGTACAACCTTCTGGTGTCTGGCCCGTTGACGGACGATCTGGCGGGCCGCCTGGCAGTGCGTTACAGCTCAATGGATGGCTGGTGGGAAAATGTCATCACCGGCGCCGAGGGCCCCGACAACGATAACTGGTATGCCCGTGGCAGCCTCCGCTGGGAGCCCACCGATACGTTGGAGATTAACGTCAAATACGAGTACGGCGACTTTGACCGTAAATCTCGACCTACCGTCGTGTACCAGTCTGATTTCGAAGGTCAGGAGAATGCCTTCGGCATCGTACCGTTTCCCGTCGTCTCGGATCGGGACAAGGGCGCAGGCGATGTTAATGGCGTCAATACCAACAAGACTGACGTCTTCGTTGCGACCGTGAACTGGGAGTTGGATTTCGCTACCTTGACCTCGATTTCCGCCTATTCCGGCTACGATATGGAATCCGGAGGGAACACGGACCTGAGTGCGGCGCCGGGCCTTGCCCGCACGAGGTCGGAGGACTATGAGCAGTACAGCCAAGAAATCCGTTTCGTCTCGCCGGGTGGTGAGACGATCGACTGGATCGCTGGCGGTTACTATCAATACAACAACCTGAATATCAGCTCAACCTATCAAGCCCTCGATTTTGCGCAATCGGGTCCGATCAGTGTACCGCCGCTGTACGCTGACCTGCAGCGTTTCCCGTCCGTACCCTCCAAGTTCGATCAAGATTCCTACAGCTGGTCTGCCTTCGGTCAGGGCACGTGGAACTATACGGAAGCTCTGAGGTTTTCCCTCGGTGTTCGCTACAGTGACGAGACCAAAGACCTAGACAAGGTCATCGTCTCTGACGGCTTGCAGCTCAGGGTAGGAGACGACAGCTTTTTATTCGCTAATCCGATCAATAACCAGTTGATAGCAGATGTTCGGCAGCACAACTTTACCGGCCTCAGTCGTGACGAGGACAAGTGGACCTTTTCTGCTATCACACAGTGGGACGTCAGTGATGACGCCATGCTCTACGCCAGTATTAGCACCGGTTTTAAGGCCGGTGGCTTTGATGAGGCCTATAGCGGAGCTGGGTATGAGATCCGTCTGGCGAATCCGGTGACGGGGGAATTGACCGGTGAATCGGTGCCGGGCAACGAGCCCTCGATTTTGAATTATGACGACGAGACGGTAACGGCTTTCGAGGTCGGCGCCAAAATGCGCCTGTTGGAAAACGCGGCGGAACTGAATATTGCGGTGTTCCGGTCGGAATACGACAACCTACAGACCAGTTCGCTGGTGGGCGATGTGTTTCGGGTCGGTAACGCAGGGGCAGCCATCAGTCAGGGCGTAGAGGTTGATGGCCGCTGGCAGGCGACGGAAAGCCTGTCTTTCGGCGCCGCCGTGGCCTACCTCGATGCCTATTACGATGACTTCACCGGCGCCACGTGTACCATCCCACAGGCAGCAGACCCAGTGAACAACCCCGGCTGCCTGCTGCCAGATGGCAGTAATATTGCCCCCAGCCAGTCAGGTGGTCAGAATCTAAAAGACGAGACGCTGTTGTTTGCGCCAGAATGGAGTGCGACCCTCACCGGCCGCTTCGTGATGCCATTGGGTGACAACTTGGTACTGGTCAATAGCCTAGACATGAACTACGAGGATGCGTTTTACTCAGCGCTGGACCTAGATCCCAACACCAAGAATGATGGCACCACGATATTCAATGCGCGCATTGCGCTGGCCAACGTGGATCGCAGCTGGACCGTCGCACTGATCGGCAAGAACCTCACTGACGAGAAAAGTAATATCTGGAACAATGACGTGCCGATTACGAATTCCAACAGCTATTTTGGTTTGCCAAATCGACCTCGTTCCATTGCGGTGCAGGCACGCTATCGTTTCTAAACCGGAATCTTTAGTCGCGAGCCTGCGCGAAGACGATGAAACAATGCATTTCGAGTGGGCTCGGTGTCTGCAGAAATATCAGGAAAGCACAGTATGTTGAAGAAAATCGGCGTCGGTATTATTGTCCTGCTGCTCGCGGTCGCGGGTTTGATTTGGATCAAATTAATTATGCCCTTGCAGGCATCAGCAGATAAAAATGGGCCGGCAACCGCCGCCCGCGACTATGCCTTGCAAGACGATAGCAAGGTCACCCTGCCCGCCCCACAAGCGGCTATTTATCAGGCGGCACCCAATCCTGATATGAATCTGTACTGGGGTGAATTGCATGTGCACACAAGCGAAAGTTTTGATGCCACCCTATTTGGCAACACGCTGACTATTGACGACGCGTACCGCTTCGCTAAAGGCGAGCCGTTAGATAGCCCCGGGGGGCAGGTCATGCAGCTTAGCCGCCCACTGGACTTTGTGGCGATCACCGACCACGCAGAAGGGTTTGGCACCCGCACCCACTGCGACAGCCCCGACCTCTCGCTTGCGGAGCGTGCCGCCTGCTGGCTGGCCAACGAGCCTAACCCCATGATTTTCCAAATCCTGACCAGCGCTGTGCGCGGCACCGCAGCCCCCGGCGACCCCTCAAAACCTGCCGGCGTCTATCAACGCACGTCCCGCCAGTCGCCTAAGCCCGGCGCTTTTCCTACCTGTAGGTTTGGCAAAAACACACTCGAACGGTGCTATCAAAACGCCAAGAATGATTGGGCTCGCTATGCGGATCTTGCCGATAAGTACTATGAACCGGGTGAGCTGACCACGTTGATCGGCTACGAGTATTCACCAGCACTGCCCGAACAAGGCAAGCACCATCGCAATGTACTCTTCCGCTCCAACACGGTGCCTGAGCGCGCCCTTTCAAGTCTGGATGTGCCCAACGCCATTGAACTGTGGAAGGGACTGGAAGCCAATTGTGGCGAAGGTTGTGACTTTCTCACCATGCCGCACAATCCCAACAAGGCTTGGGGCCTTACGTATTCGCGCTATACGTGGGACGGACAGGAATACAGTGAGGCTGACTGGCGCCTGCGCCAAAAGCGTGAACCGCTGGCAGAAATATTCCAGGTCAAGGGCGCACAGGAATGTGCGCTCGGCGTGGGCGCGACCGATGAAGAATGTGCCTTTGAACAAGTGTTTGACCCCTGTCAGCCCGGCGAAACCACCGGCTGTGCCTTTAAAACCGGTTTTGTCCGCCAAGGACTTAAGGTCGGTCTGGCGCTTGATAAAGAGCTGGGGTTTAACCCTCTGCAATTCGGTTTTATCGCCGCCACTGACAGCCACAACTCCAACCCCGGGGATGTAGAGGAATGGGACTTTCCCGGTGCGGTGGGCGCGGTCACGTCTTCGGCGGCGCGGCGCTTGAGACCGACCGAGGAAACTGCAGCTGCTTATAAAACCATTCTAAAATTCAACACATCGGGTGGACTAGCGGCGGTTTGGGCGCCAGAGAATAACCGTGAAGCGATCTTTGATGCGCTTGCCCGCCGCGAAACCTATGCGACATCTGGCCCGCGCTTAGCCGTGCGCTTCTATGCAGGTTGGGGTATTGATGATGCCATTATGGACGTCCAAAACCCGTTCCAGTCTTTAATGGGCAACGGCGTGCCCATGGGTGGCGTACTACACGTACCCCAAAATTCTGATGCGGCGCAGCGACGTTCTCCCGGCTTTTTTGTCTGGGCGACACGCGATCCAATCGATGCCCCATTGCAACGGGTGCAAATGATTAAAGGCTGGATCGATGCTGACGGTCAAACCCACGAGAAGGTCGTTGATATCGCCTGCTCGAACGGATTAACCGTTGACCCAATAAGCGGCCGGTGTGCGGATAACGGCGCAAGTGTCGATGTCACTACCTGCAACTTCAGCACGAACTCCGGCGCCGATGAACTGAAGACCGTCTGGCATGACCCAGACTACGATCCAAACCGCGCTGCCTTCTACTATGTGCGTGTGCTGATGAATCCGACCTGTCGCTGGTCAAGCTATGACGCCATCCGTTTAGGACGAGAGCCCGACCCCCGGGTCCCAGCGACCATCCGAGAGCGGGCGTGGACCAGCCCTATCTGGCTTGATCCGGCTGGATAAGTCTGGCGGTTTTCTCGGAACGATATGTCGGCAGCTGTACTTTTTCGGTAATCAGGAATAAGGCCCTATGATTTTTCGCATTGCAATGATTGTCGCTTTCGCCCTAATGGCCGGTTGCTCTGGCGACTCACAGGAGGCGCAAAAACGTGCAGAGGCGCGAGAATACTACCGCACGACCAATACAATCATTCCAGCGAGTGATGAGATCATAACATTCCCGGCACTGCCCATGCCCGATGACAGCCGCCCTGCGTCTAACCCCGATCGCAATGCCTACTTTGGCGATCTGCACGTGCATACGACGCTGTCCTTTGATGCCTCTGCTTTTGGTACCACCGCCTCACCTGCCGATGCCTATCGTTACGCGCAAGGTGAAGCGATCAAGCACCCCGGTGGATTTGAAGTGCAGATGGCACAACCGCTGGATTTTTATGCCGTGACTGATCACGCGGTCATGCTTGGTCTGATTAATGAAGCCGAAGATACCAGCACCTCGGTGTCGCAATATGATTTTGCAAAGCCCTATCACAACATGAACGAGTCGGTGGGTGGCGGCCTATTAGATTTGGCCAAAAGAAGTAAAGTGTTTAGTAACTTTGTCAGCGACGTCGTGGCCAGCCTCCTCAATGGCACGATCAATGATGGGGTCGTCAACGACGCTCTCAAATCCGGGTGGATACAAACGGTTGAGGCTGCGAATGAAGCTTACAAGCCCGGTACGTTTACCACTTTTGCAGGGTACGAGTTCACCTCCTCCACAGACGAAAGAGAGGCTCTGCATCGCAACGTGATTTTTCGAGGTGCCGAACGCTTACCCGCGCAGCCTTTCTCGAGGTTCAACAGCATGAACCCCGAAGGGCTGTGGGACTGGATGGATGCGTTGCGCAAGCAAGATATAGAAAGTCTAGCGATACCGCACAACAGTAACGGCTCCAACGGTGCCATGTTTATGTTTACCGATTGGGCTGGCAACGCCATTGATCAAGAGTACGCAGACCAACGCATGCGCAATGAACCGTTAGTGGAAATCACGCAGGTGAAAGGCACATCGGACACCCACCCGCTACTGTCGAGGAATGACGAATGGGCCAATTTCGAAATTTTTCCACTGCGCACCTCTACCAGAATTCCCAGCAACCCACGCGGTAGCTATGTGCGTAACGCCTGGCTACGCGGATTGTCCATGGCAGACAGCGCCGCAGCCAACCCCTATAAATTCGGCGCTATTGGCTCCAGCGATACGCATACGGGCGCAGCCTCGCTGCAGGAAGACAACTACTTTGGGAAAATTGGGACGTTTGATGATACCGCAGAAAAGCGCGGGTCTATACCGGCGAGCTTTCTTTACGGCACGCTGGTCAAGCTGGCCGCGCCCGAAATGGTGGAAGTGGTAGACGACCAAACCTACCTTGATTTTTCAGGCTACAAGTATTGGGGCGCATCTGGGATTGCCGGGGTATGGGCCGAGGAAAATACCCGCGAGGCTATTTATGATGCACTGCGTCGCAAAGAAACCTTTGCCACCAGTGGTACACGGATAAAAGTGCGATTTTTTGCCGGTTACGCACTCAATAATGCACCGTTGGATAGCCCTGACTTAGTGAGCACTGCTTACCAGGATGGGACCACCATGGGTGGCACCCTGAAAGCAGACGGTGATCGCCAACCCACCTTCTTTACCTGGGCTGTCGCCGACCCCAACACTGCGCAACTACAACGGGTGCAAATCATAAAAGGCTGGCTTGAAGAGGGTGAACACCAAGAGCACGTTTATGATGTGGCGTGCTCAGACGGATTGATTGTTGACTCGCAAACCCATCGCTGCCCTAACAACGGCGCACGCGTAAACCTGAATGACTGCTCTATCACAGCGAATGTCGGCGCCGCCGAGCTGAAAGCCCTGTGGCAAGATCCCGATTTCATATCAGGGCAAGAGGCGTTTTACTACGTGCGCGTATTAGAAAACCCGGTCTGCCGCTGGTCGACCTGGGACGCTATACGCGCAGGTGAAACACCACGCTCAGACCTGTCAGCCACCATTCAGGAACGCGCATGGTCGTCGCCTATCTGGTACAGCGCTGCGGACAACAACAACTTTGTAGATTGAGATAACGATGACTAAACCTTTTGAATCAGTCGATGTGCTAATTGTCGGTGCCGGCCTAGCCGGTATTGGCGGCGCCTGCCAGTTACGTCGCAACTGCAGCGACCGCAGCTTTATGATTCTTGAGTCTAGAGCCACCAGCGGGGGCACCTGGGACTTATTCCGCTACCCGGGGATTCGCTCCGACAGTGATATGTATACCTACAGTTACGGCTTCAAGCCCTGGCGCGACAAATCTACCATCGCCGACGGCCAAAAAATCCTCGACTATATTCGTGAGGCAGCGGCGGAAAATGACGTGGAGCGCCATATCCGCTATCAACACAAGGTGGTGGCTGCCAACTGGTCTTCGTCCGAAAAACGCTGGCTGGTGACTGCCGAGCGCGGCGGCTCTGGTGATGGCAGTGGTGAATCAGTGACGATCAGCTGCAAGTTCATTTTTAATTGCAGCGGGTATTACGATTACGAGCAGGGTTATATCCCTGAGTTTGCGGGTATCGATAACTTTAACGGACAGGTGTTGCATCCACAGCATTGGCCGGAAAACTTAGACTACCACGACAAACGTGTGGTCGTGATCGGTAGTGGCGCCACCGCGGTGACTCTGGTGCCGGCGATGTCCAAGGACACTGCCAGCCTAGTGATGTTGCAGCGCACACCAACGTATATAGCCAGCATACCCGCTGAAGACCCCATGGCGGAGACTCTGGGCAAGTGGTTACCCGATAATTGGGTTTTCCGCCTGATACGCTGGAAAAAAGTGCTGTTTCAGATTTATATCTATAACCTGTCGCGCAAAAAGCCACGACAGCTGCGGAGATACCTGATTGGTCAAGTGCGCAAAGCGCTAGGCCCCGACTATGACGTCGCCACTCACTTTACCCCAGACTACAATCCTTGGGATCAGCGTCTGTGTGCGGTACCCGATGGCGATCTTTTTGCCGCAATACGCGCCGGAAATGCCGAGGTGGTGACGGATCACATTGATCAGTTCAACAGCGACGGTATTCAACTCAAATCTGGCAAACAACTGGAGGCCGACATTGTCATACTCGCGACAGGCCTCAACCTTAAGTTTGCCGGTGGTGTCCAGTACAGCATCGATGATAAGAAACTTGATATAACCGAGCACTTTATCTTTCGGGGGATGATGTTCTCTGATGTGCCTAATATGGCTTTTACGGTGGGCTATACCAATTCTTCGTGGACCCTTAAAACGGATTTAACGGGCAATTACGTCTGCCGCTTACTGAAGAAGATGGATCGCGGCAACTATAGCACCGCGACGCCACGCATGAACGGGACGGTTGATGAAGTGCCACTATTAGATTTCGACGCCGGTTATGTCCTGCGCGCACGGGCGCAGTTTCCCAAAAATGGCAATCGCTTGCCGTGGAAGAACTACCAGAACTACATGAGAGACTTTGTCGGTTTGCGTCTTGGCCGGCTCAATGATGATGAATTGGAGTTTCGTTAACCGTTCTATCTTTAACCATAACTGAATTATTGGTTATCAATCATAAAATGTTAATGCTCAAAAATTCACTATATTGATTCGTTCAAAAACTTGATTCACGCAGCATCAGGGGAGTTTAGGATATGAAAAAAATGCTAATAGTAGTCCTTGGCCTAGTCATTATTGTCGGCTTCGGTCGAGCGTTACTCACGCTACCTGCAGTACAGGATATGGTTCTTGAAAACGGCATAGCAATCATCGCCAAACGCGGCGCCGAGCCGCTTCCGGACTCAGAAAGTCTGAGAGTTTATGTCTGTGGCAGCGCATCGCCGCTCGGAATGGGGCAGGCTCAGGCGTGTATCGCCGTTGTTACGCCGGAGCATTTCTTTCTGATCGACTCCGGCGCCGGTTCTACCGACAATATCAGTCGCCTGGGCTTGCCGACCAGTGAACTGGACGGTCTATTGCTAACGCACTTCCACTCGGACCACATCGCAGAAATTTATGAAGTTAACCTCAACTCCTGGGTACAAGGCCGACCACAGCCTTTGACAATCTATGGCCCGCAGGGTGTTGCTGAGGTAACGAATGGCGTGAATGCCACTTACCGGCAGGATCGGATTTATCGCACCGGTCACCACGGGGAGGATTTGCTACCGCCGGCACTTGGGGTATTGGCGCACAAAACGATTGTTCCAGGCATCATCCTTGACGATGGGGATCTCAAGATAACCGCCTACCTTGCTGAGCATCCGCCCATTCATCCTGCGGTGGGTTATCGTTTTGACTATCGCGGCCGCAGCGTTGTCATTTCAGGCGACAGCAATGTGACCGGCGAGACGCTGAAGATCGTCGACGGGGCTGATCTACTCCTACACGACGCGCTGTCACTGCCAACGGTAACAGCGCTGTCGGAGGCGCTGGGCGCAGTGGGACAGTCTCGACAGTCCAAAATTGTGTCTGACGTCATGGACTACCACGCTTCAACGGACTCCCTGATTGTACTCGCAGAGCAATCGAATGTAGACATGGTGGCCTTCTATCACCTGGTGCCAGTGCCGCCAAATTCTGTAGTGGAAGATATCTTCATACGCGGGGCACCGGACAACTTCCTTCTTACAGAAGACCTCATGTGGTTTGACTTGCCCATTGACAGTGACGACATCATTGTTCATCGACCATGATTTCTAATGCTTAGGAGACAGTTTATGACGGATGACGAGCCTATTCGACTTACAGGGGGAACCGGATCGCCCTACA
>MEHZ011542196.1_pt1 | contig 11677 bp, 8 predicted proteins | sample 897221 | NCBI WGS metagenome assembly MEHZ01 (sample SAMN05514161, study PRJNA337945) | marine metagenome | isolation source: marine surface water | place: Arctic Ocean | collected 2007-12-13 | reverse complement strand
CACATCGGCCATGCCAAGGCGATCTGTCTGAACTTTGGTGTTGCCAGTGAATTCGGAGGCACGTGCAATCTGCGTTTCGATGACACGAACCCCGAGAAAGAAAGCGACGACTTCGTCAAGGCCATCCAGCGTGACCTGCAGTGGCTCGGATTCAACAGCGACCAGGGCGCACTCTTCGCGAGCGACTATTTCGAGCAGCTGTACCTGTGGGCTGAAGACCTGATTAACCAGGGGCTTGCCTATGTCGATGATCAGGACGCCGAAGCAATCTCTGAGAACCGAGGCGACTTCACCACACCAGGTTCGAACAGCCCGTTCCGAGAGCGTTCTACCGAAGAGAACTTGGACTTGTTCCGCCGCATGCGGGCCGGTGAATTCGGCGATGGCGAGCGTGTGCTTCGGGCAAAGGTCGACATGGCGAGCCCGAATATGTCCATGCGCGATCCGCTCATGTACCGCATTCGCCATGTCACGCATCACCGCACCGGCGACGACTGGTGCATCTATCCAAACTATGACTGGGCTCATGGCCAGAGCGATGCCATCGAAGGTGTCACCCATTCGTTCTGCACGCTCGAGTTTGAGAACAATCGCGAGCTCTACAACTGGTTTCTCGACAAGTTGGACCTTCCGAACGGTCAGCCTCGCCAGACCGAGTTCGGCCGTCTAGGCCTGACACACCTCATCACGTCGAAGCGCAAGCTGGCCGCTCTGGTCGAGTCCGGCAAAGTCGAGGGCTGGGACGATGCTCAGATGTCCACGCTCAGTGGCATGCGGCGCCGGGGGTATCCGGCCAAGTCGATTCGCGAGTTCTGTGATCACATCAGCGTTGGGCGTGTGAACGGCACCACTGAAGTCGAACTGCTCGAATCATTTGTGCGCACTGAACTCAACAAGACAGCGTTGCGTCGTATGGCCGTACTCGACCCGTTGAAGATGGTGATCACGAACTGGCCGACCGATGATGACGGCGCCGCTGTCGTCGAAATGCGCGATGTCATCAACAACCCTGAGGACGAAGGCGCAGGTACTCGCCAGGTGCCCTTCAACGGCGAGCTCTGGATCGAACGCGATGATTTCATGGTGGACCCACCGAAGAAGTTCTTTCGGCTTGCTCCGGGCCGCGAGGTCCGACTGCGAGCCGCCTACTTTGTGACATGCACCGAGGTCGTCACCGACGACGAGGGCAACGTGACCGAAGTCCATGTCACCTATGACCCGGAGACGGCCGGTGGCCAGGCGCCCGACGGCCGCAAGGTCAAGGCAACCATGCACTGGGTCTCGGCCGCAACCGCCCTCGAAGCTGAGGTGCGGCTCTATGACCGTCTCTTCCTGTCGGCACAGCCGTCGGGAGGTGGTGCTGATCCGCTCGACGATGTGAATCCTGATTCGATGTCTGTTGTGGCGAATGCCATGCTCGAACCTGGGCTGGCAGACACCCCGCTGGGTGACGTCGTCCAGTTCGAACGTATTGGCTATTTCGCACACGACGCGGACCGCCCGCTGATCTTTCATCGGACGGTTGGGCTGCGCGACGAGTGGGCTCGTATCCAGAAACGCAACGGCTGAGCCAGGTGACCATCACCACTCATCGCCAGAATCTGGTGACACCGAGCCCGATTTTCTACGGGATGGTTTTGGCTACCGTTTTCCTGGGAACAGCCTTGGCGCGGGGCTACCGGTACGACGGTGTCACTCTGTTTCTCTTCGTTGTCACCGGCTGGGCGGTATCTCTTGCATTGCACGAGTTCGGCCACGCGATCGTGGCATACAAGGGCGGCGACCGCTCCGTAGCGGACAAGGGTTATCTCACACTCGACGTCCGAAAATACGGCGACATTAAGACATCACTGCTTTTTCCAATCTTTATTCTGATCATTGGTGGAATCGGTTTGCCCGGTGGTGCCGTCTGGATCAATGTTGGTGCCATCCGATCGCCAGTCATGCGTAGTCTGATGAGCGCCGCGGGGCCTGCTGCATCTGGGCTCTGCGCGTTGCTATGTCTGCTTCCGGTCCGACTGGATTTGGTCCAATCAGAAGGTCTTGTCATAGGGCTGTCGTTTCTTGGTTGGATACAGATCATCGCCATGATCTTCAATCTGCTCCCGATTCCGGGTTTGGACGGCTTTGGCATCATTGAACCCCACCTGTCACGACAAACGCTGCAGTCCATTCAGCCGTTACGTCAGTACGGCATGATCATCATCTTCATAGCGATCTTCTTCCTGCCTCCAGCGCGGGACGCGTTCTTCGGCTTCACTGATTCGATTGTCGAACTTGTTGGTGGATCTGAAGTGTTCTCAGCTAGGGCCCGCGGCTGGTTCGAGTTCCGCTTCTGGGAACGCCGATAGCGCCATGGCTGAGCAGGTTCGTATCGATAAGTGGCTGTGGGCCGTGCGGTTGTACAAGACGCGGGCTTCGGCAAACGAGGCTTGCTCCAGCGGCAGAGTACGTATCAATGGCTCTCCAGCGAAACCAGCTCATCGGGTCAAGATCGGTGACATCATCGTGTCGCGCCGCAAGGGATTTTCAAGCACATATCAGGTTGTCACGGTTATCGAGAAGCGCGTCGGCGCACCCGTTGCTGTCGAGTGTTATGTCGATGAGACACCCGAGGAAGACAAGCCGAAGCCTCGTTCTACCGGCGAGCGCATTGATGCTGCTTGGGCCGAGCGAGCGACTGGAACTGGTCGCCCAACCAAGCGTGACCGCCGCCAGATGGAGAAGTTCACCGACATAGGTAAGAAGCGACGCCGTTAGTAGGACGCGCACTAATGCCGAGGTTGCTCAGCAATCAGCCGTGGCTGAGGGGTTTTTGGGCGTGCACAGGATTTGTTCGTACAACGGCTGCGTGTCGGTGGGTGACTCGAGGTAGCCGATTGGACGGTCGTTGATGTGCAGTTCCCAATGCAAGTGCACTGAGCCATCGTTGTTCGTGATGCCGGCGGCGGCTGTCGACGTGCCAGAGCTGCCGACAAAGCCGAGGGGTGTCCCTCCATCAACGAGGACACCAGGCAGGATCTGCGAATCGATATCGGAGAGATGCGCGTAGATGGTGACCGCCCGTTCGCCACTGTTGAGGGCGTGGTCAATTACGACGAAGTTCCCGTACAGGTTGGCGAGCGTCCAGAACGGCGTATCAAACGCAGGGACGGTTTGCGCAAGTACTGCGTCGCGGTCTTCGGGGGTGGCATCGAGATAGTCATTTACCACGAAGATGATCTGGCCAGCCGCTGCGGACCGAACTACATGGTCGTTTGTGCTGCAGTTGAAGTCGAGGCCGTTGTGGATGCCCGAGCGGTACTCGCGAGGTGCGCCGACAACTAGATTGGGGTTGCCGAATGGCATGTTGCAGCTGGTTATTGGCAACGAGACAACGTCTTGGACCAGCGTTGCTAACCGGGGGCTATCACTGGCGGGGCCAGGGGATCGGCGCAGCGGGTCGCTGCCAAATCGAGTGTCATCAGTGACCAGTTCGAAGGTGAGCACGCCGTTCACCAACTCGTCGTTGATCATGCGTGCACCCAACGAGCCGATGGGGCTTGCTGTGTCGACGAGTTGACCGAGTTGAATGTCTGGATTAATGGTGTCAAGTCCGGCGTAGATCGACGTGACATTGCTGACCCCGTTGAGGGGTCCGTGATCGATGACAACAAATGGCCCATAGGCCCCAGCCCGTAACCACGGACCGTCGTTGCCGTCTGCAATGAGATCGGCCTTGAAGCTGTTCAGAGGTGCTTGCGTGACCCGCATGACGACCCGACCGGGCGCGATCGAAACGGCAGCCTGCCCTGGCTCGCTGCAGACAAAGGTCAGCGCAGGGGTCAGCGATAAATAGTTGTTTGCCTCGCGAGCACGTTCGTCTACGAACGGGCATGAGGCAGGTGCAGACGTTCCCTGGGCACCACGCACAGAGTCGGCGATCTGTTGCCAGTCTCCTCGGGGCCGCTGGAGGACCGGCACCGCTGTGGGTTCTGCGTCCAGGTCGATAGGTACACCGTCGGCAGCACCCGAGATGTTCCCGCCGTCACGCGCCGCTAGGACGATCAGGGTCATGACCACGACCGAGGTGATAAGCACCAAGGCGGCGATCTTTTGAAAACGAGGAAACTCAGACATGGGTGCGGTGGGTATTGCGACACCACATGGTGTTGCTGAACCCACCGCAACGTTAACGGGTAGACCGGATTACTCGCTGCGCTAGCGATCCTTTTTCCAGCCACTAAGCCAACGGTCCCTGACCACCTTGCTATCAAGCTTGGTCGGCCTTCGTGGTTGAGTAACTAACCAGCGACCTGGGCTCGAATGAGGTTCAGTGCAGAGCCAGCATGGAACCAGGCAATCTGATCGTCGTTCAACGTGTGATCAGCGAAGAACTCGAGGCTCTCGCCATCGGTCTTGTGTAACACGCAGTCGACTGGCTTGCCGTCAGTGAGTTCCGATAGGCCGGTGACCGAGATCGTGTCGCCTTCGCCGATCGCACCCCAGAAGTCAGGGTCAGCGAAAGTCAGTGCAAGAACGCCTTGCTTCTTCAAGTTCGTCTCGTGAATACGAGCGAAGGACTTGGCAAAAACAGCATGGCAGCCACGGAAGCGGGGCTCCATGGCGGCGTGCTCACGGCTAGAACCTTCGCCCACATTCTCTTCACCAATGAAGACCCAGTTGAGGCCCTTTTCGTGCAGGCTCTGTGCGATGTCGGGGTAGCTCTTCGTGGTGCCATCGGACGGGTCGAGAGCGAACTCGGTTTCACCGGTGAATGCATTGACCACACCGAGGTATAGGTTGCCCGAAATGTTCTCGAGGTGGCCGCGGTACTTGAGCCATGCGCCCGCCATCGAGATGTGGTCAGTAGTGACCTTGCCCATGCCCTTACCCAGAACAGCTAGCTCCAGGTAGTCCTTGCCGTCCCATTTGGGGAACGGGGTCAGGAGCTGAATCCGATCGCTGGTCGGGTTGACTGTGATTTCGATTTCGCTGCCATCTTCTGGTGGAGCAATGAACATGGAGTCGCCGCTCTCGAAGCCGCCAGGCGGGAGCTCGATTGCTTCGCCGACAACCAGGCTGACCTGCTCGCCAGCGTCGTTGGTGAGCGTGTCGGTCTTGGGATCGAAGTCGACCCGGCCCGACAACGCCATGGCCACAACCGTCTCGGGTGACGTGACGAAGGCGAGTGTTGCTGCGTCGCCGTCGTTGCGTTTCGGGAAGTTGCGGTTGTAGCTGGTGACGATGATATTGGTGGTGCCTTCGGCGCCTTCGCGGTCATCGCGCTTCCATTGGCCGATGCACGGGCCACAGGCATTGGCGAGCACGACGCCGCCGATGGCTTCGAGCGGTTCAAGCATGCCGTCTCGCTGAATGGTACGCATGGTCGCTTCGGATCCAGGCGTGATCATGAACGGGACTTTGGCCTTGAGGCCCTTAGCGGCAGCATCACGAGCGATCGATGCAGCGCGGCTGATGTCTTCATAGCTCGAGTTGGTGCATGAGCCGACAAGTGCAGCTGAGATCTCCATCGGCCAGCCCTTTTCGGCCGCTTCAGCGCCGAGATCAGAGATGGGACGAGCGAGGTCAGGCGTGTGTGGACCGTTGATCAGCGGTTCGAGGGTGTCCAGGTCGATTTCGATGACCTGGTCGAAGTACTCACCAGGATTGGCGAGAACTTCGTCGTCGGCACGCAAGTGGTGCGCTACAGCGCGAGCCGCGTCGTCGATGGCCTCACGACCGGTTGACTTGAGGTAACGGCTGGTCGCGTCGTCGTACGCGAAGACCGATGTAGTGGCACCGATCTCGGCGCCCATGTTGCAGATGGTGGCCTTGCCTGTTGCTGAAAGGCTCTCGGCGCCGGAGCCGAAGTACTCGACGATGGCGCCCGTGCCACCCTTGACGGTCAGGATCTCGGCGACCTTCAGAATTACGTCCTTGGGGGCTGCCCAACCTTTGAGCGTGCCGGTGAGCTTGACGCCAATGGCCTTGGGCCAGCGGACGTTCCAAGGGAAGCCGGTCATGACATCGACGGCGTCGGCGCCACCAACACCGACAGCAATCATGCCTGCGCCGCCAGCGTTCGGGGTGTGGCTGTCGGTGCCGAGCATCATGCCGCCAGGGAAGGCGTAGTTCTCGAGCACGACCTGGTGGATGATTCCTGAGCCGGGTGCCCAGAAGCCAGCGCCGTACTTGGCGCAGACTTTTTCGAGGAAGTCGTAGACCTCGCTGTTGGTGTCGGCCGCGACCATGAGGTCTGTCTTGCCGTCGACTCGGGCCTGAATCAGGTGATCACAGTGCGTGGTGGTTGGTACAGCAGTGAGCGACAGGCCTGCGGTCATGAACTGCAGCCATGCCATCTGTGCCGTTGCATCTTGCATGGCCACACGATCGGGCCGCAAATCTGTGTATGACACGCCGCGTTCGATGCCGGCAGTCTCTGGATCATCGAGATGATTGATCAAGATTTTCTCGGCCAGGGTGAGAGAGCGTCCGAGCTTCTCGCGGCCCCACGCAATCCGTTCGTCCAAGGTGCTGTAGACCTCGTTGACGAGTTCGATGGGAGTTTCGGCAAAGACGGCCATGTCCGTTCCTTCTGTCTAGAGAGGGCTGCGAGCGTGCTCGGTAGTGAGACGCAGGTAGCGGGTTCTCGATGTGATAACTTGTACGATACAAGTCTGATACAAGCTGTCCACAATCATCCGGTTGTTGACAGCAATTTCTTCTCAATCGGCCCTTTAACGGGCCAACAGCTCTACGTTATGGCCCGTTCGTTCCGATACCAAGAGATCGCCAAGGCGATCCGCTCAGAAGTTACCAATGGCGCGCTCCTCGCGGGTGCCTTATTGCCTAGCGAGTCCGAACTTTCAGCCGAGCACGATGTCAGTCGGGTCACCATCCGCAAGGCACTCGAGCAGCTGAGGATCGAGGGCCTGGTCGATAGCCGCCAGGGCTTCGGCTGGTTCGTAGGCAATGAACCAATTCGTCAATCTCTCGACACCCTCGAGACGATCGAGGACCAACTGGCCGAGGCAGGTAGATCGAGTGAGCGGCGAGTCTTGCGGTTTGGCTTTGTGGCTGCCCCGGCCGAGGTTGCTCTGTTGCTGGATCGCGAAGTACTCGAGGTCGTGCGCTTGAATTTGGCTGACGATGAGCCGTTTGCGCATATCACCGTCTGGTGTAAGGCGGCGCTCGGCGCTGATCTATCTCGCAGTGACGTGGAAGAGTCAACCTTTGTGGATCTCTTGATCGGCCGGCTTGGGCACGCCACGCAAGTTATCTCGGCAGTAGCGGCTGATCCAGTTACAGCAGCAACATTGCGGGTCGAAGAGGGTGCGCCGCTGTTGCGTGTGCGACGCGTGACCACCGATCTGACAGGCGGCAATGCGCTCGTTAGCGAACATTTGTATCCGGCCCACCGCACCGAGTTCGAGGTCACGCTAAGTGGGCCAACCGGGGAGTCTGCCGGGCTTCGCCTCGTTGAATAGTTGCGGCTAAATAGACCCGGTTGGACAAGTTCGCAGGAGGCAGGAAATCGGCGGACTGTCACAATAGGAATTACTGCCAGTGGTAGTCGTTCGGATCGACACTGCGGGTCTGTTGCCAGTACTCGAGCATGGTGAAGGGCCAGTTCTGGGCCGTGCGACCGGTGGCGTTCTTGTACCAACTACTCACGTTCGAAACGCCCCAAGCCATCCGAAGATTGCCAGCGTCTACTCGTTCGTTGTAGCGGTCGTGGACCTCCTCTGAAACGGCCATCGAGTCAGCGCCGCTCTCGAGCAACTCCCGGACGCACTCGGTCATGTAGTGCGTCTCGCACTCGCTGAAGAAGATGATGCTGCCGTTGATCACGATGTTTGTGTTGGGACCATACAACACGAACAGGTTCGGCATATTCGGCACAGTGATTCCGAGATAGGCGCGGGCGTCACCGTCCCATTGTTCGTGTAGCTCGGTGCCGGCTCGGCCCGTGACTTTGATGGGCATAAGGAACTCAGACGCAGCGAAGCCAGTGCCGTAGATGAGGATGTCGAACTGATGCTCGGCGCCGTCGGCGGTGACAACACCCTCGGGCGTGATGTGCGAGATGGAGGTGGTCTCTAGAGTGACGTTGTCTTGCTTCAGCGCCCGCGACCACGCACCGAAGTCGAGCACGAATCGTTTCGCTCCCACCGGATGATTGGGCCGGACCTGTTCGAGTAGATCTGGACGGTCGCCAAATTCGGCATCGATGTACATAGCGAGCATGGCGCGAATTTCGGCATTGGTAGCGCTAACTGAATGCTCGATGTCCTCGGTCCAGGAAGGGTCAACTTCGACTGCTGGGCGCAGTCCTTCATGACCGCGCCAAAACATGCCGAGCCGATGCCAGTTGCCGAAGTGCGGCAGCCGGCTGAATAGCCACGTCATCGTGTAGGCGACTTCTTGATCGGCTTGGGGGCGTGGGACCAGCCAGTTCGCTGTGCGCTGGAACACCGTGAGTTCGCCGCATGCCTCGGCGACTGGGGGAATGAACTGTGAAGCGCTGGAACCGGTGCCAATGATGCCGACGCGCTTGCCCTCTAAGTGGGCGTGCTCGGGCCACCGTGCGCTATGCCAGCTTTCGCCTTGGAAACTGTCGCGGCCATCGATCTTTGGGAACACTGGGCGGTTGAGCTGCCCAACAGCGCTCACCACAGCGTTGGCTTGCATGGTGGTCTTGCCATCGCTAGTGGTGATTTCAATCGTCCAGGCTGCGTCAGCGTCACTCCAACTCATGGCGGTGACTTCTGTGCCGAATTTCACTAGACGGCGGACGTCCCATTCGTCAGCGCAGTCGCTGAAGTACTGATGTAGCACGGGTCGGCTCGAGTTGTATTCGGGCCAGTCGAACTTCTGGCGGAACGAATATGCATAGGTGTGGTTCGCCACGTCGACTCGACAGCCGGGGTAGGTATTTTCGAACCAGGTACCGCCGAGGTCAGTGTTCTTGTCGACAACCACTACGGCAACGCCAGCCTGTTGCAGCCGGTGCGCTGCGAGTAGTCCGCTCATGCCTGCACCGATAACCACGACCGAGAAATCGGTATCGGCGGCAGTGCTTGTCTTAGTCCAGCTCGGCGACCGTGGATCGGAGTTGTTCGGTGCGAGCTCCTCGGCCAACATTGTTTGGTAGTCGCCGCTGCGCTCACCTCCGGTTATCCAGTCGATGCCGGCTTCGATGAATGGTGTTGCCGCCGTTGCGGGCTGGCGGCTGTCGCGAAGCGTGCAGAGCCCTTTCATGGCCAAGGCGCGTACCCGCGAGAGTTGCTCGTTGTCCCATCCGCCTTGTTCTGCAAACGGGTTCGACGTGTCGGGACGCAGATCTTCGGGCAGGTAAGCCATATCGCTTAGAGCGTGCGCTAGAGCGGGCAGGATGGCAACGAGTTCCGTCGCTGGATCAGCGAGCAGTGCCGTGATCTCATTATCCTGTTCGGTCACCTGTTGCATGTCCATGCGATCCATCATTGCTGAACCGGTCAGCGGCCAGCGAACCGAGCACACAAGTTGCAGATGAACGGTCTATCTTTATCCCCGATGATCGAAAGTGCCAGCAAGACAGCACTTGCCGTGTACGGATCGCTGGCACCGGGGGAATCCAACCACTGGGTGGTTTCCCGAATTGCAGGGGATTGGGTCGGCGGCACGATCCAGGGCTACACGTTCGATCTGACCTGGGGGCCCGCCGAAGGGTATGAAGGGTTCGTCCCCGATCTAGAGGGACCGGACGTGGCAGTGGCCGTACTTGTATCGAACCAACTGGACCACCGTTGGCGCGAGATCGACGATTTCGAGGGCGTCGGATATGAGCGCCGTTTGCTGCCTGTGCGGCTCGATGACGGACGCACTATTGATGCCCACGTCTACGTGGCGTTGACCGACGTTTGAGGCTTTGTAGATTCCTGAAAAATGCATGTGGGTCGTCTCAAGGACCATTCGTCACCGGTTCCCGGTACTCAACTGACGGCTGTCTTTGAGCTTCTACTTGTAGGGCTCCGATGAGTCGGGCTTACGAGCGGAGCGACTGGCCTCTTGTGCGCAACGCTGGCCTTCTTCAGCACCTAGCCAGGCAGCGGGTATCTCGATAGTGCAGACCGATGGCGGGGGATACTTGACCAGGCGTTCTTTTAACGGGGCCACACTGGCTTCTTGCGTGAACGCCGGGTGCGATCACCCAAAGCCCAGGCACGTTGCCACGAAGATACTTCGGGCCCACTCATCGACGGCGCTCCATGTTGGTGGAAACGTTTGCGGGCTTGCCACCAGTCGGTTGCGAGTTCATCGCCCAGTGTCGCGACCGCTGACTCAATTCGAGCGTTCAGTCGGCGAGTGTTGTCGGTTTCGGTGGGCCAGATCGGGTCACCAAAGATGACGCTTGTGGTCGAAGGCTTGGGCCAACGTTGGCCCTTGCGCCAGATTCGGCCGGTTCCGGCCAGGTAGATCGGAACGATTGGGACGCCACAGCGAAGTGCTAGATAGGCAGCGCCACCTTTAAATGGCTGGCCCCATCCGTCGGGGCTGCGCCCGCCTTCGGGATAGATAAGGATGCTGTTGCCGGCGTTAATGATCTCAGCTGCCTGATCGGCAGAGGCTCGGCCCATCGAGTGTCGATTGATGGGGAATGCCCCGATGGTAAGCGCAGACATAGTTGCCTTCATGCGCTTGTCGAAGAAGTAGTCGGACGCTGCTGCGACTACCAGTTTGTGCCGCCATGGCAAGGGGATGGACGTCAGTAGTAGTGACGTATCGAGATGGCTGTGGTGGTTGGCCACGAACAGCGCACTCTGATCCCGGGGTAGCGCTCGCAGCCGGTCGTAACCCTGACGGTGGGGCTTGGCGATCATCGAGATCGACGGGCGAATAACGGTCTCTACCAGGGCGGTGCGTGCGAGGCGGGCCGACGGCCGCCGAGCCCACTCGGTGTCGTAGTTGGCACCGATATTGCTGGTGTCTTCTGGCATCTCTACTGAGGTAGGAATCGGCGGAGCAGCGTAAGGGAAGCCGAGCCTCGGCAGCCGGAAACCTCGACGAGCCCGACCGACAACGCCTTTAGCAAGAACGGCAACCTTGCGGCGCCCAATCAACGGTTGCGGCACGGCGCTCCTTCCGGCGTAATGGCCAGGCGTGAAGCGCATAGACAATGGGTAAACGTCAACATCGGCGTGACCTAGATGACGTCGGCCATCACGACCGGCGGGTTATGAAGATGGGTGATGGTTGGTTGGGGGCCGACGACATCGCTGGCGATCTCCAGGGCGTCGTTCATCGTCGATGCTGGGGTGAAGCCCATGCGGCGCACGGCCTTGACATCGCCGCCGACGATAATGATGCGAGCGGCGTGGTTCATGGCGTTTGAGCCCCAATACCACATGTACAGCGGGTGGACCCCGTGGTAGGCATAGCTCGTGCGGTAGAGGTGGCGGTACCACTCGTCTTCCGCGAACTGCTTCTCGTACTTGTGCGCAATCTTGTGGCCGTCAGTGGTGTCGGGCAGCACCTGTTCGAAGAAGTCGATGTAGCTGGGGTGATGCACTGGGTGAAATTCGATAGGGGTGGGGTGCGTCATAATGATGACCCCGTCTTTGCGCACCAGCGGCTTGTTCCGGTACATGTTGAAAAAGTACCCGAGACCTAGGCACATAACCAGGATCGGATTCAGGATCGAGTTCACGTTGTA
>MEHZ011574346.1_pt1 | contig 11680 bp, 11 predicted proteins | sample 897221 | NCBI WGS metagenome assembly MEHZ01 (sample SAMN05514161, study PRJNA337945) | marine metagenome | isolation source: marine surface water | place: Arctic Ocean | collected 2007-12-13 | reverse complement strand
TGGAAAACAATTAAAAAATATTGAATATCGAATGCCCAAGGAATTATACGAGTTTTAAAAAAGATCATGCCAGCCGAAAAACTTGGTCAGCATTCCTAAATTCAATCGTACCCTTCAAGCCTTAGGAAAAGAAATAAAAATGATTCTGAAGAGTACCGGGTATAATGAACTCGAAAACTATTTTGAATTTTTAGCCAAAACTAAGCTTTATTTTTCTTCATAATGACCAAGGACAACATTTCACTTTTGATTTTTGATTTATAGACGAAAAACTCATAAATCATGACTTTGCGGTTTCGGGAATAAGAAAAGCCTGTGGTACAGAAATTCGCCTTTGTAGGATAACTATTTCTATTTATGGTTCTTAGTAAGAACGGGTTGCCTAGACTAGGCGACTAGTGAAAATTTACCTATTTTAAGCCACGCAATTAATTGATTTAATGCACGGGCACGATGGCTAATCTTAGCTTTTTCCTCGAGCGTAATCTCGGCAAAAGTAGATGAGCTTTCATTAGGTTGAAAAAGGGGATCATATCCAAAACCACCATCGCCTTTTCTATGTTGTAAAAGTGTACCTTCGCAGGCTCCAGGGAATGTTTCTTCGATTCCTTCTCCGACCAAAGCAAGTACACACCGGAAACGACAACTTCGATCAGAATCGGGCACCTCTTTCATTTCTTCGAGGACCTTGTCATTATTGTCTTCATCATTACATTCCGATCCTGCATAACGAGCGGAAACAACCCCTGGGCTGCCATTTAAAGCATCGATCTCAATTCCACTATCATCCGCCAAAAACCAGGCATCCTTAGGTCCGACTTTTCGTAAGCCATGAGCTTTGAGTAAGGAATTGGCTTCAAAAGTGGAACCGGTTTCCTCCACTTCAGGCATTCCTCCAATCTCCTTTGGTCCATAGACGCGAACCGAAAGCCCTACCTGATCCAGAGCAGTTTGTAATTCATGAAGTTTGTGGGCATTGCCAGAGGCGAGATAAATAGTTTTCATAGGAAGCCGTGAATCAGGCGATCTTCGCCGAGGTTTTGTTCGAGTGTGTGAATCAAAGAATACTGATCCAAATTAGGTGAGGCCACCCCATTTGACTCGTCAAAAACCTTGGGCGAGCGATAGCGAAATAAATAATCGATCTCTCCTGCCTCAAGAAGAAAACGGGCAAGGCTAGCCCCACCTTCGCAGTAAATTGAATTGAGTTGAAGTTGGTCCAGAGTAAAACGAATGGATTCGGGAAGAATTTTACCATTTTCGCAGGAGGGAACTTCAATCAGATGAACTCCTAAATCCTGAGCCCTTTGAACCCGCTCCTTGTCTTGAAGACCTGAGGTGGTCAAGATGTGAGTCCGATCAACAAATTGATCCGAATAAAGTTTTCGAGTGGTGATATCACGATCCAAAGTGGCCAGATGAGAATCCACCACCAATCGTACAGGACACCAAGTCTCCACTTCGATACGGGAAGTCAGGGAGGGATCGTCAATAAGAACGGTACCCGAACCGACACAAATCGCGGAGAAGAGTCGTCGCCATTTCATTACATCAGCTCGGGCTGTATCTTCAGTAATTCGACTGGGTTCACCGAGATTTTCCGTGATCATACCATTTGCAGATTCAGCCATCTTTAGTGCGACTAATCCCTTACCAGTTGTAATCTGGTGATTAAAAATAAAGTTCAGTCTGCTCGCTCGATCTTGGATATTTTTCGGTGCCAGATGAACAGAGACTCCAGACTCTCTTAGGATTTCAAGACCGCGATTAGAATGCTCGGGGTTTGGATCCGAACATCCCACATATACCTGCTTAATTCCGGAGTTAATAATCGCATCAGTGCAGGGTGGAGTTCGCCCGTGAGTCGAGCAGGGTTCAAGGCTGACAAATAAAGTCGCACCCTCTCGAGGCTTTCGTCCGAGTTCGGAAAAGGCTGCGACCTCAGCATGTAGAGAACCAGCCCGTTCATGAAAACCTTCGGCCACGACTTGACCATTTTCCACAATAAGGGCACCCACCATTGGATTGGGATGCGTGTTCCCCCACCCTTTTTTTGCAAGTTCAAGAACTCGGTCAAAAAGAGAATCAATTTCCCCAGAATCAACCATGAGTTAAAGACAAACCAACCGGACAATGATCAGAACCTTCTACTTCAGGAAGAATGTAGGCGTCGTGAATAGAGGTGGCCAAGTCATCTGAAACCACAAAATAATCAATCCTCCAACCCACATTACGAGCCCGGGCACCCGCACGGTAAGACCACCAGGAATAGGCTCCAGTTTTATCAGGGTGTAAATGTCTGTAGGTATCAATAAAGCCTTCGGCTAAAAGATTAGAAAGACCTTCTCTTTCTTCGTCGGTAAAACCAGCACTCTTTCGGTTTGTTTTGGGATTGGCCAAATCAATATCTCGATGAGCCACATTGAGATCGCCACAAAGAACGACTGGTTTCGATTGTCTAAGATCGATGAGATAATTTTTCAGGTCAGGATCCCAAGAATCGTATCGATGGGGTAAACGGGACAGATCACCTTTGGAATTAGGTACATATACATTGACCAAAAAGAAGCCTTCAAATTCAAAGGTGATTGTTCGCCCCTCGCCAACATGTTGGCCATCAGGAAAATCTTCACGAATTGAAAGCGGTTCAGTTTTGGAAAAAATCGCCGTTCCCGAGTACCCTTTTTTTTCAGCGAGGTGATAATGCCTGTATGGATAACCAAAGTCATCCTCCGGGATCACTTCCGAGTTTAATTTAACTTCTTGAAGGCAGAGCAGGTCAGGATTTTTCTTGGCGACAAACTCATCAAAAGTTTTTTTACGACAAGCCCGAAGACCGTTTACATTCCAAGAAATCATTTCGAGGGTTGAATTTTGACTACTCATAAAAATTTAAATTTTGAAAACATAAGATTGGCATTAGTTAAGGAATCTACTACCCATGGTATTCTTTACGCAATACTACAAGAAAAAGAAATTAACATGGCTTCACCAACAGAAATTCGAAAAGGTCGGGTAATGGACTACCAAGGCGCTCCGCACTTAGTATTAGAAATGCTCCACCGCACGCAGGGTAGACAGGCTGGCTTTGTGCAAACAACCCTACGAAATTTACTAAGCGGTTCCACTACAACCACCAAGTTTCGCTCCACTGATAATGTCGAATTTATGCACACCACCACGCAAAAGCTCGAATTTAGTTATAAAGATACTGAAGGACACCACTTCATGGATCTTGAAAGCTATGAGGACACGGTCTTGCCCAGCGAGATAATCGGAGAGGATGATAATTTTCTCGTTGAGGGAAATACCTACGATATTTTACTCATTGATGGAAAAGCAACCCGACTTGAACTCCCTGCATCTGTGGAAGCTACTGTAATTGTGGCGCCCGATGCATTAAGGGGAGATACTGCAGGTAATGTACTTAAACCAGTTACGATTTCCTCAGGAATCTCCATTCAGGTTCCACTTTTTATAAAAAAGGACGATGTGATTAAAATCAGTACCAGCGATCGATCCTACTTAGGGCGTGTGAATTAATAAAAAAGGATGCCTCCTTTTCAAGAGGCATCCTTAAAGATAAATTGAAGAGTAAAACCTTAAGCCACTCGCTCAACTACAAGCGGTGCTGGATTAGGTCTTTTGGGCGCTAAACGATAAGCGGCTTTAAAATATTCCATCGCCAATCCCAAACGTTTCTCGTCGTTGTAATGAATAATCATCAAAGGTTCACCCTGCTTCATTTGCGTGCCGACTTTGCAAAGCTCAGCAACACCTGCTGCAGGATCGAATTTCTGTCCGTCACCATGGGCCAAGATTTGAACGCCACGAGCAAGTTGACCTGCATCAATCGTATGAACATAGCCACGTTTTTGGGCAGGTAATTTCTTCGTGTGCTTGGCTAAAGGTAACTTTTCAGGATTATCAATCACACTACTATCTCCACCCTGATATTCAATAATTTCTTTAAATTTCTCTAAGGCTGTACCATCTTCAAGGTGCTTACGAACTGTCTGCTTGGCCGAAAGAGTCGATCCAGCCACTCCAGCAAGACGGACAATTTCCATTCCCAATTTCATCACTAATTCCTGCAAGTCTTCAGGTCCTTCACCCTTAAGTAAATCAATAGCTTCTTTCAATTCAAGAGAAGCACCCACACATGAACCAAGGGGTTGGTTGACATCAGTCACTAATGCCACGCATCTTCTTTTAAGTGTTCTGCCAACACGAGTAAGAGAACGTGCAAGTTGTTTGGCATCATCTGCGGTTTTAATGAATGAACCTTTACCCCATTTAACATCAACTACCACTCCTTCTGCACCTGCTGCTAGTTTACGACTTAAAGTACCTGCTGTGATAAAAGGAATAGAGGGAATTGCACCAATGGTTTGTCGTAACTTGTACAGAATTCCTTCAACCGGAGAAATCTCATCATTGCGCTCAGCAAAGGAACATCCTACCTTACGAACCTGGGTGGCAAAATCTTCCAAGCCAATTTTAGTGTTTATTTTGGGTATTGCAGAAAGTTTTTCGCAATTTGAAGTCAAAAATTCTTCATCATCCCCATTCATTAAGGGCATCGCCACACCTGCTGCAGCCGCTAATGGTCCAAGAACAAGGGTTGTTTTATCACCAACTCCACCAGTGGAATATTTTTCAATTTTGGGGCGGGAGACATCGCCCATTTCAATCACCTCACCGGAAAGCATCATTTCATCAGTAAAATAAGCGGTTTCCTGTGCAGACATTCCTTGAAAGTAAACTGCCATTACCCACGCAGCTTGTTGATACTGAGGCATTTCTTCATCTAGAATCGAATCAACGAGAAAACGAACTTCATCATCAGTATACTCGCCCCCATCTCTTTTTTTCTCGATTAAATATGAAAACGATGGAGTGCTATTTTTGGAGCTTATGGCTTTAGGCATGAAGATTATCCTTTCGCGATGTTGGGGGGTGGTGTAGAGGGCTAAGATTGTTTTATAGTTAATTAGTACAAATAAGTCGAGTCTTTTATTCTAAGTGGTACTTGACCCTTTCTATTAATATGCTTGGATTACGCACCATGTTTATTGAATTTGATTCTGGAGAAGAAATTGAACGAGTAATTCGCTCAGTGACCACTAAGAGTGCCCTATTTGGTGAAGACTTTGAACCTCAAGTACGTTCAGCAGATGAAAGGTTTGGCGATTTCCAGGCAAATGGCGTGCTCCCATTTGCCAAAAAAGCCAACATCAATCCTCGAGAGCTAGCTCAGACCTTGATTGATGCTCTCCCTGAAACTGATCTTTGGGAAACTAGTATCGCTGGTCCTGGATTTATCAATTTCAAGCTTTCATCGTCTTACTTTCTTAAATGGATTGAAAAGTTTGCCGATACAGAATCAATCCAAAAAGCCGCGCAAACTGAAAAACCTCAAAAAGTGGTGGTCGACTTCTCCTCTCCCAACACCGCCAAGCAGATGCATGTGGGGCATATCCGCTCAACGATTATTGGTGAAAGTTTGTCCCGTCTACTTGAGTTCCTTGGACATAAGGTAATACGCGATAATCACCTGGGCGACTGGGGTACTCAATTTGGCATTCTACTCTATGCAATCAAAAGAGAAAAAGTCTCACTTGACGACCTCGGTCCTGACCCGATTGCAAAGCTGGAAAATCTTTATCGACAAGGAAACTCATGGATCAAAGAAGAAGAGAAGAACCTCATTCAAGCACGGGAGGAATTAGTAAAGTTACAAAATGGAGATTCGGAAAACCTGGTGCTTTGGGAAAAAATCAGAGAAATAAGCATGAATTCATTTCTCTCGATTTATGATATGCTCGGAGTGCAATTTGATTATTCACATGGAGAAAGTTTCTACAAAGACAAAATTGATCCCGTTTATGAACAGCTGCTTACCCATAAAATCTGCAACGAGAGTGAAGGGGCATTAGTCGTCTTTCACCCCGAGCATAAAAGATTTGCCAAGCAACCTTTCATTATCCGAAAATCCGATGGAGCGAGTAATTATGCCACCACTGACTTGGCTACGGTTGACTTTAGAAAGAGCGAATGGAAATCCGATCAAATTATTTATGTGACAGATAGTCGGCAAAGAGATCATTTTGAACAACTCTTTCTCACCGTAAAAAAATGGTATTCGGCCGAAAATAAAGAGTGTCCATCTCTGAATCATGTTTGGTTTGGAACTATTTTAGGAGATGATAATAAAGCAATCAAAACTCGGGATGGGCAACCTATCAAACTCATCGACCTCCTCAACGAGGCGATCGCTAGGGCTAAAAAAATGGTTTTGGAGAAAAAACCAGACTTACCAACAGAAGAAGTAAATAAGCGTTCTAAAATAATTGGTCTAGGTGCAGTGCGTTATGCTGATTTATCCCAAGATCGTACATTGGATTATGTTTTTTCCTGGGAAAAAATGTTAGCGATGCAAGGAAATACGGCCCCTTACCTCCAATATGCGGTTGCCCGAATCCATAGTATTTTTCGAAAAGTTCAACTTGAACCCAGTCAAATTCCTTTCTCCACTTACTTACCAGAGACAGATTCAGAAAGGAAACTCGTGCGAAAATTTCTCTTTTTCCCAAGCGTGATTAAGCAAACGGCCAAGGAATTAAAACCACATCACCTAAGCGGCTATCTATACGAACTCGCCACGGAATTCAGTTCTTTCTACAATCAAAGTAAGGTTATGGTTGAGAATGAGGAAATTAAATCCCTCAGGCTAATACTCTGCGCTCGGACATTATGTATCCTAGAAATCGGTATGAATATATTAGGAATTGAAACATTAAAAGAGATGTAATTCCAACACAGTGCTCTTCAATTAATATTTAAGATACTCGATCAATAAGGCTTCGGAGCTGTACATCTTCCATTTTTTACCATCTCTCTTCATGGTGTGTAACATCTTAACTCGATTATCCCGAAAAGCGGCATTACCGGAAAGCTTTTGGGTAACCTGTAACACTTCAACTGTGGCCTCATCTCCATCAATGTCCTTCACCTCTAACTGCTGAATGGTATACTTTAACTGTAACCTGGCAAATATGTAAGTCATCATATCCTTGGAACTCTCTACAGTCGGAGATTCAGGATGTATCGTGCTCAATGCCATATTTATATTTCTTTTGGACACTGCAAAAATGTTACTTTTCACCACATCTTTAATTTCTTTTACCATTGCGGGGTCTAACTTTTTCTTCTCTGCCTCCTCAGGTTTAGCTTCCAATCCTGGAGCAGGAATTGTGGTTGAAGAACCAGGAAGAGAAGTACCAGGCAAATCCTGAGCATCTAAAATTGATGTAGGATATAATAAAATCCAGCCCAAAACCGTAAGACCGAGAAAGTGTGCTTTTGTATTCATAATTCTTAAAGTTGTCTAAACTGAAAAAATTTCAATTCAAAAAGTAAAACAATTTGTTTATCATAAACTACCCAAGGGCACATTGATAGTAAAATATTTGCTTTCCACTCCATCACCCCATCCATTTTTTTGAAAAATAAGACCGGATAAAAATTGTTCATTTTTCTTTGCCCAAGCAGAACGTTCCAAGCGCAATTGAATGGAATCTTCCTCTTGTTTAAAAAGTTGGTTACCATTGGAGCGAATTAAACGATTAGAGCAAAAAAAGATCGGGCGACTTTTTGTTAACTCATTACCATTCTTATTTCTTAACTGTAACTCGATGAATTTACCTTTATCGATTGCTGAGACCTCCCATTCTTTTGGTAAAGATGAAACTAACGATTTACGAAACTCTTCAAATTTAGGGTGCCATGCTGGGCCATATTCCCTCGAATCGACCACCTCGACTTCTATGCTTAGATTGGTAAATCCAGGGACGCACTGACGGGAACAGGCCAACCAGGATGCCTTGGCGTTCAAAGTGATCAATTCCCCAACCTTGATTGAATCAGGGACTTTAATTTTGGTCAAAAACAGCGTTTCCCCATAATTCCCATTTGCGCGAATACTGGCCATTTTAACCTTCTCTGGTGAACAAAAAAGAAGTTCTCCGTTCGAAAATCCTTCTGGTAATGACCAGTCCAAAGAGGGAGGAACTCCCACATCTCCGGGATGCTTCCAATAAGTATGCCAGCCTTTTTCTCTAACAATGTGCCAACCTACCCAAAAGTCTTCGCCGGGGACTATCCCGCTTTGCTCGACTACTAACTCCATGCGTACAGGCCCAACCTTCTTCATTCCCATGCATGAAATACATAGAAAAAAAGTAACTATTAACAAAAATAATTTACTGGGACAAATAGATCTCAACTGAAAGATTTCCCACACCCACAGGTTGTTTGAGCATTTGGATTTCTAATCTCAAACCCTTTGCCACTCAACCCGTCGTCAAAGTGGATTTCAGTACCAGATAAATATTCCAAACTGTCTCCATCCACCGCAAATTCAACTCCTTGACTGTCGCCAAGTTGATCGGATGGTTTAGGTTGATCCATTGACATTCCGTATTCAAACCCTGAACATCCGCCGGGTTCGATAAAAATACGAAGCAATTTACCTGAATCCGCATCTTTTGACATTCGCTGGATTTCTTTTGCTGCTTCCAAAGTTAAAGTAATCATAGATTTAAACTAACATTCAGATCATTTATGTCAAATCAAGCATATTGCAGCGGAAATTATGCCAAATATAACATTTGCCTCGATTTAGTTAAGTATTTCCTTGAAAAGACCAAGGATAGATTTTAATAGTTAGAATATTGGCATAAATGAAACATATATTTAACGAAGTACATTACGAACTGACTCGTAAAATCGCTGAAGGTGGGATGGGACTCGTCTACGAGGCTACTCAGAAAGGGATTGGTGGCTTTCGAAAAGTCGTCGCTATCAAACTTATTCGAGAAGAATACTCAGCCATCGAAGAGTTTAGAAATAATTTCATGGGGGAGGCAAAATTGGTCGCTGACTTAATTCATACCAATATTGTTCAAACTTACCATTTAGGTAAAATTGGTGAACAGTATTTCATGACCATGGAGTTTGTGACTGGGTGTAACTTAGAGGAATTCCTAGACCGTCATGTCGAAACTGAACAATATATTCCTGCCGACCTCGCCGTTTTCATTGTTTCTCGAATTTGTCGGGGATTAGGGTATGCACATCGAAAGAAAGACTCACAGGGTCGTTTACTTGGGATTGTCCACCGCGATGTGAATCCCAAAAATATTATGATCGCCCAGGAAGGGGATGTTAAACTCACTGATTTTGGAATCGCGAAGGCCTTAGATTTGATGTACAATAAAGAAGGTGATGTGATAGCGGGGAAAGACGAATATCTCTCCCCCGAACAGGCACGTTGCGAAGTCACGGATAATCGTGCTGATCTTTTTTGTTGTGGCATTGTCATGTCCGAACTTTTGCTTGGGTATAATCTGTTTGAGGCTTATGAGTCAGAGGATACAATTCGAAATATTTTGGAAATGAAAATTCCAAACTTTAAGGATATTCGTCCTGACATTGACGAACGACTTGATCATATCCTCCAAACTTCCCTGAAGCGGGCAAGAGATGAACGGTATCAATCATCCGAAGAAATGCTCACCGAGCTCGAAAACTTTATTTATGGAGAAGGATATGGGCCCACCAATGAAAAATTAGCGGCTTATATTTATGATGTGTTTGGTGAAGATGGGGAAAACGCTGCTCTTCGATGGCATCGTGGGGAGACCCGGTTTGCCGATAATTAAAAACTGAATCTCACTATGGCCATGCAGTCACAGGGTCTTCGTCAAGTTCAGAAACAAACTCAGAACTTAGTTCTTGCTCCGCAATTACGACAATCCCTTAAAATCTTACAAGTCCCCGCATTAGAACTTAGATCGGCGATCTTAGAGGAACTACAAACCAATCCGCTTCTTGAGGAATTAGGTAACAACGACGAAAGCCTGGATGCAGAAGAAATCGACCCATCAGTCGATGAACATGAGGTGGAAAGTGAAAAGGTTGATGAATTCGCCGATGATCCAAATTCTGAGACGGAAGTAAAAGACTCTGAAAAAGATCAGGACACTGAAATACAGGATAAAATAGAGGACCTCGATTTCTCTGATGAATTTGCAATCCTCAAAGAAATGGAAGAGGACCTGAGGGAACATTTTGAAAACGAATTTGAGGGCGAGGCTAAACTCGGAAACACAGATGCGCAGGATCAAAGAAAATTTTTCTTTGATTCTCTAACCTCTGAAACATCACTACAAGAACACCTCATTGATCAGTTAAAATTAACTGAAATTAATCAGGGCGTGCGAGATGCTGCTGAGTATCTGATTGGGAGCTTGGATGAAAATGGATTTCTCAACTCTAACCTCTCTGATATTGCCCTCATTTCTGCGATTCCCCTCGCCGACTTACAGGAAGCCCTCGCCACTCTGCAAACCTTCGAACCAGTGGGAATTGCCTCAATTAATTTACAGGACTGCCTTCTTAAGCAAATGGATTTCCTAGGATGGGAGGAAACTGATCAATATATTATTGTTAAAGATTATTTCCCCTTGCTGGTCAGACGACGGGTCCCCGAACTTTCTCGAAAATTATCTCAATCCACTCAAGTAATTCACGAAGCAATTGAAAAAATTGGTGAACTCGATCCGGCACCCGGCAAACGATTCTCGGAAGATAATAATCAATCGATCTCGGCGGATGCTACTGTGGAAAAGGTCGGGGATGAATGGATCATTACCCTTAACAATGACTTTATTCCCCGTTTAAAAATCAACCGGACTTACAAAGAACTCATTGCCAAGGGTGTTTTATCCAGCAAGGAAAAAGAATATGTTCGCAACCAAATGCGTGCCGGTAAATTTCTCATTAGTTCGATTGACCAGAGGCAAAATACCATCGAGCGAATCACGCGGAAAATCATAGAGAGGCAAACCGGCTTTTTTGAGAAAGGTTCCTCCAAGCTTCGCCCCATGACCATGTCTGAAGTAGCCGATTCAATTGAAGTGCATGAGACGACTGTATCTCGGGCAATTGCCAACAAATTCATCAAAACTCCGCATGGCACTTTACCGCTTAAATATTTTTTCACCCCCGGATATTCGGGAAAGGATGGCGATACGGTTTCAAATACAAGTGTCAAAGAGATCATTGCTTCCATCATTGAACAGGAGGATGCCAGTAAACCTTTGAGCGATCGAAAGATTGTTGATTTATTAGCAGAAAAAGAGATTAAGCTGGCTCGCCGAACCGTCGCAAAATATCGGGAAGAACTTGGAATTTCACCCACGAACCTTCGTCGTCGTTATTAAATTAACAAGCCTCTCTTTCCACTCGTAATAAAACTCTGAGGATATGGGATCGGAAAAAACAAATACCTCGCTTTCATACCCTCTTGTACTTGATGTATCCTCTTCTTGCGTACAAGCAGGTATTGCCGATGAGAATGGATGGAGAAAAATAATTGACTCCCCTAACCCACCACTCAATGGAGTTTTTCAAACAGTGGCACAATTGACTCAAGAATTAGAAATTAAAATTGCTGAAATCGATAGTATTTTCTTCTGTGCTGGTCCGGGTTCCACACTTGGGCTTCGCCTCGCATTAGCTTTCATTAAAACCGAATATAAATACTTAACTGTTTTCATTGTTGTTCTAGTTATTTTATCTCAGATTTTTCTGGGAACTGAAACTGCTATTGCAG
>MEHZ011606815.1_pt1 | contig 11688 bp, 18 predicted proteins | sample 897221 | NCBI WGS metagenome assembly MEHZ01 (sample SAMN05514161, study PRJNA337945) | marine metagenome | isolation source: marine surface water | place: Arctic Ocean | collected 2007-12-13 | reverse complement strand
GTATGTCACTGTTTCGTAAATCAGTAGTGCATACGTACTTTACTTCTACTCCGTCTTTTTCTGTATAAAGTTCTTCAGCTTTTTTTATGTTAAAAAGTGGATAGTGTTGTATATTCATCTTCTCTTACCTTTTTAGCAATAACTTTATGAATACCTGGGTTAACTCTAAGTATTCGAGGCATTAACTCATGTCTTACATAGTTACGAGTATAACATAAATCTTTGTTGCTGTCATCCTCAATGTGCGGAACATTGTTTAGTCGTGCCCAAAGCTCTAGGTCACGTTTTCTTGTGAGGCGGAACGGACGAAGCACTCTATCGTTACGACTGTACGGAATAATTTTACCTGTGCCATGCATGCTACTCATTACCCAAGTTTCTACACAATCGTCTAAATGATGTGCTGTGACTACTTGCCGTTCGGTACACCGCTCTAACCAGTCATAGCGTATATCACGCCAATATTCTTCTTGGCTTTCTCTAGGAGTCTTTTCTCGGTTGTTAAAGGGAATATTAGTTAGCCAAGGAATGTCATTTTCCCTGCAATACTCTTCAACGAACTTCATTGCCTTGTGTCCGTGTTCAGTACCATGGTTAAAATATAGGACAAATACATCATGCTTTCTATTTAGAAAGTCAACTACTGCCATGCTGTCTATGCCGCCACTACAGGCAACATAAACTTTACGAGGTAGCTTATTCTGCAACCTTATCATCACACCATTCCGTATGTTTAATAATTTCTACATTGTCTCCGTGACCTTTTGTCTTAAGGAAATTCTGCTCTATCAAACTATCAATCATATCAGCAACTACTTTCTTTGTGTCTGATATTTTTGAAAAGTACCAGCCAATGCCTGTACCTAAAGTGTATGCTAAAAACAACCAAGTTGTGTCTTGTGTAAAGAAATCCATGTGCTATACCTTATATAATTTTACGTAGTTAAGACGTGTTTCGTTTGCACCAAACAACTTGTTCTTTGTTTGTGCTTTTACTTTACCTTTGATACGCTTCATTGAGCCTACTTCGTGTTCATACTTGTTCATAAAGCTAACTAAATTGCCGTCCATTACCGCTGTGTAGTTGTAGCTTTCCCACTCACGACTAAAACGCTTGTCAAGGATTTTAAAAACACCTTCGACAACATCTTTTTCCTTGCCTAAGTACTTACTGTCACGATACTCTACACGGATCTCTTTTTTAAGACCTGTTTCGTGCATGTCACGCTTTACAAACTCTGGGATAAATGCAACACGCCCTAAATTATTTACTGTTACAACATCTGCTGACACAGCATTAATCATATCACGTTTGAAGTCATCTATATCACCTAGTCCAAGCATTACATAACGTTTCATCCAACTGTGGACCTCTGCTACTTGGGCATAGTCGTCTGCTGTAGGTATAGGCCTTACATAGTCATCAGGCACAGGATTGTCTATAGAAGCAAACGCATATTTCACAATTTCTTTGTTAGCAAATTGTGTTTTGTTTTCTGCTTCGCTAAATCTACGTGTGTCTTTAATGTACGCACCGTTAATACGTTGCGCAGCCACTGCCAAAGCAAGTGCTTCTTGTGTAGGAACTGTTTTCAACGGAACTCTACCTTTCGTCTCGTGACGCAATTCAAATTCAAGTTCGTTGCGTTTAAATGCCTGTTTGCTTGTGTAGCTCATGGTGCGCCTCTAGTTTGCCTATTAATATATCTATAGTATACACTGTTTCTCCGTCTGTGTCAACTGGAAAAACATGATAACCGTAACCTTCTATAGTTGTCTTAATTGCTTCTTCTATAACAGCTTCGTCTTCATACGCCCATTCTGTCATTCCGGGCCCATCTAGTTCAATAGCATAATCAAACTGGTTCTTTAGTACTGTTTCGAGCTTGCTAATAGCTGTGTTCGTTCCGTACCACACTTTGTTAAATGTAGCTAGATGGCTTTTGCCTGGAAAACTATTCTGATATACACCAAGCCTTCCTCTTGCTTTTTTAGATCCAGTGATGCCAATTTTGACACCACCTTTACCAAAAGGATCTCGCATTATATACAATAGTTTCATGTTACCACCTACACTGTGCAGTCGGCAATTGAATACGTCCAATTGACTTGTTATACAAGTTAATTAGTGCATCATACACACGCCACTGATCGTGGTCTCTAGGCTGTGTAAACCCTTTCTTCTCTAGCACTTTGTAGTAATTATCTTTGAGTGCAAGTTGTGTTGATGTAGGATCGCCAAACTTTGTTGTAAACAGTTTACCAAGTTCTATATCAAACTGCTCATCTATAGCAAAGCCTTCTACTTCTGCCATTTTGTACAACAATGCTACTGGTCTCCAAACCTCAAGCTCTGCTGGTGCAAGATCCCAAGTGCGTTTGTGAAACTGTAGAGCACGTTTGAAGAATTTGCCTTTAGCATCGTAGGTATCTGTCATTTCAAATATAGCTTGGCCACTTTTGATCTGACTAAATGCATTGTTTGTGTTTGTATTACGTTTAGGGTAAAACCCTGCTGATCTCATAATGTTGTACATTATTACTGTAGCACTATCTTTTGTGTCTAGTAGTATCATAAACTCGTCATAAGCAGATAGCTTACGCTTGTTACGACTGTTAATACGGATCATGTTTTGTCCAGCAAGCCAAACTGCATATTCAGTTTTGTTATCAAATCCTGCTTCTTTAACTTGCTCATCAGTAATCATAGCAGTGTCGATATACCAAATAGGAAACTGTGTATAGTTTTGACGCTTCATATTGTGGGTAGTATGGTGACCATCCCATAACATATACTTGTCACCTATCTTAATAGCAGTTGGTACAATTACACAAGTATGATCAAAGTCTTGTTCAATCTTATACAAGTGATTAGGTGCTACATCACGTTGGAAACGTGGCCAAAGGTACAGTTGCGGCCATTGTACATAGGCAAACTTTACAATGCCTGTTGCAGGGTCATATGGATCTGGTGTTGGAATTGGTTTTTTGTTTGGACCTAATGCAATGTCTATTGCAACTGCAATGTCCTCTAGTGGAATAATACCACTGTCGTAGTTTTCTGCCATTGTGCGAGTGTCAATAGCATCGTCTTTTATTTCAAAAACTACTTTAAATTTTTTGAGATATTTGTTAATTTCAATCTGACGATTGTATACTTTAGTTTTCATTTTGTTCTCCAGTTCGCTACTATAATTTTGCGGTTAGTGTATGTAGTGTGTATCGAAATACTAGCTACAGTTATATAATAACATCTTTAAGGTAGATGTCAACCTATTTTTTGAACAAATAGATACCTTCTGACTTATAACTATTTGATGCTTTGTCGTTGCCAACACCCGGTCGGACGTTCAACACCATATCTATTTGCTTTTGATATGTAAACCCTACTTGTTCACTAGTTTGCTTCCATTGTTCAACAATGTTAAATTCTTCTTTGCCGTCTTTGTAGTCTGCAATATTAACAGCATAGATAGCATCTTTAGCAAGAGCTGTGTGTAACATTTCTATTGTAGGAGTAACATAGTTTGCAAACCATTCATCTAAGTTAGCACAACTATTCATACACTGTGTAGATTCGTCAGTATATGTTTCTAAATTAAAGTAAGGCGGACTACTAAATGCGGCATCATAGTATCCTGGCTGCGGTGTAAACTGTTCGCTTGGTAAGTGATGCATTTCGAAACCACTACCTAGTCCTAAACTAGTCATAAGCTCGCCTAGTGCTACTAATCCGTTATATGTTTTAGTGTTAGGCTCTATACCCGTGTAGTGGTACCTTAGATTGCTTGTAAGGGCGCCTAACATGCGTCCTCCGTAGCCTGAACTAAAGTCCAATACGTTACCCATGAACGCTGGACATATGTAATCGTACACAGCTCTAGCGTTCATTGGTTTAAAGTTAGCAATAGTGCCGCCGCTTACTAAGTCTAATGCTCTACGTATGTTTTGAGGTAGTACGCTTTTATCTGTTTCGTCTCTATATTTGTAACAAAAACTTATTGCTCTACGTAAACGAGTATCGTCATAGAATCTTGCTCGCATACTAACCATTTTGTCTTTACGTGTATACGCTTCTTGCATATTAGGAAACCAAAATCTACTAAAGTTTTGTCCTGCTGTAGCACCAACGCCGATCTTACTGTCAACAATATTATGACTCTTTTGCCCTAGTGCTTTAAGTTCTTTCTTACAACCTTCTAAACTAAAGTATGTAATAGGGATGATGTTTACTGTTCGATAGATGTCGAACACTTCATCTTCTATTTGTTGTCTTCCTTCTTCACTTGCTACTAACCACCGCTCTTTTGTATAAGACTTTAGTTGTGCTTCTACATGTTCATATCCTGTGTAGACTAGAGACGTAGGCTGTACGCCCCATTCGTTACATATATGATTGTAGTAGGATTCAATACTCATGGCATTTGTGACCACGCTCTACTACCGTAGTCATGCTTCTCACACCAACGTATAAACAATCCTACTTCGCGCCCGTGTGCTTCTATCTCCCATGGAAGATCCCAGTAGCTTACTTTTTTAGGATTGTATGTTTTACCAAACCAAGTATCATTTGAAGGGTGTAGTTCTCTACGAGCAAATTGTTTTACGTGTACCATTTCGTGTGCTACTGTTTCTAGTAGTCTACGAAGTGGTTGCGTTTTGTCAATCTCAAGTTCGAACTCTCTATTAGTGTCAAGCTCTAGGCAATAGCCCATTGCTTTTTTAGGAGTACATAGTTTTACATTAATATCAAGAGTACGCATACGTGGCATAAGAGTTTCAATACAGAACTCTACCAGACTTTCTACGTAGTTTTGTTGATATAGTTTGCCGCCAGTCACTGTGATAAACATATACACGCCTTATTTGCCTAAGTTATGTATATATTATAGCATCTATACCGTAGTTGTCAACCTATAATCTAAAGGTTATTCGACCTTTAGAGAGGTCATACGGGCTCACTTCCACTCGAACCTTGTCGCCAACGATCATTTTTATCTTAAATTGACGCATTTTTCCAGAAGTGTAACATGTAATTTCATACTTGTCTTGCACTAATACCCTAAAAGTATTATTAGGGAGAACTTTTACTATTTCCCCCTCTAATTCTAATAAATCGCTATCCTTCGCCATCTACTTCCTTAGTTGCTTCTTCAAGTATAATTTGACCTTCACTCCAAGATATTTTAAGCTCAGTTCCGGGACCCCAACCTTTTTCATCTAATATCTCTTGTGGTATAGTCATGCTAACATTTTCTGCATCATCGTCGATGTCTTGAAAAATGTCTTCTGCTTTAAATTCCCATTTATTACTCATGTGTTCTCCTGTCATAAATATTTAGCTTTGGTCGTTAGCCCAAACTTCAGCATAGTACCCTTTGCCATTAGTGTCGCCACCGTTGTTGTCAATTTCTTCACCAGCATACTCAACGCCGTCAATAATGTCTTCGCCGTTTGGATATTCATTGACCATAAACTTTAGTTTGTTAACATCAAACTCACCGTTGATTTCAATTGTACCATCAAAGAATGTACCTTTTTCACTGGAGTACATTTGAGCACAGTATGCGCCCATTTCTTTAAACTCGTAACCTTCGCCGTGATCAGACAGTTCGATTTCGTAATCACTATCTTCACCAATTTTGTCAACTAGGCCACTTACATCTTGATTTTCGATGATATCATTGATAGTACTTGCCGAGTAATCTAAGCTACTAACTTCTTCGATGTTCATCCATGCGCTTCCGTATTCTACACCATATTGATGACAAAATTCAGTAGGTGCTTCGTACCACTGATGTTTATAGTCTTCACCGTCAACAGCAAGAAAGTCTGCTTCTACTGGTACAGCGTCTATATTATCAAACTCGTACTCAGCAGGGTCATCTGTAGTTAGATACTGTATAAAGTCGCCGTCACTGCCGTGTTCTTCTCTAACATCTTTCCAAAACTTGTATGCGTCTTCGCTAATGTTTATGTATGCACCTTCGCCACCATATCCGCTAATAGTAAGTCTATAAAAGCGAGGACCTTTTAGTGCTTCAATTGTTTCTTGTTTTTCTTCTGTTGTTGCCATTTTAGTTCTCCGAATGTATAAGTTGGCGCGGCTGAAGAGATTCGAACTCCTGACTTCTTGGTTCGTAGCCAAGTACTCTATCCAGCTGAGTTACAGCCGCGTAATATAATTTATTATAATTGATTTTGTTAAGTTTGTCAACCACTAGTGATTTCTCTTTCCATCAAAAACACAAACAAAATATAATCCAAGATGACCTGTATTATACACCTTATGAAACTCTCCGTCCTCAATTAGTATGCAATCGCCTTCACGCACATTAAACTTTGTTCCGTCTATTTCCATTTCGCCTTCGCCGGATATGAACATGTATACTTCTTCTTGTCCTAGATGTGAATGTCCATTTGTGCATTGATTTGCTCTTAAGAATGTAGAACTAAGTACTAAATTGTTTAGTGTCTTATTGTCCTTTAACAAGTAGACTTCGTTGTCTTTTACAACTTCTCCGCCTATGTCTTTTATACTTACTACTCGCATTAAAATTCCATATCTGCAGCTACAATGTATCTATCTTCTTCACAAGCTAGTACACCCGGACGATGCCATGTTTCCCCTGGAAATATTAACCAGTGGCCATCACGCCAAGGAGCATAGTATCCTCCCATTTTTACGCCATGCGGTGCAAGCTCTGTACCTGCTGTTTCTAAATCGTTTTCTTCTTCTATTGGAAGGTGCAAATAGTAGACTCCACTTAACACTGTGGAGCCTTCTCTAATATGCTGATGCCAGTAATTATCGCGATCTTCAACTGTGGATTTATTAGTCTTGTAACCCCAACTCTTAACACTTTTTATTTGACGCTCTTGTTTCATGTAAGCAAAACAACTCCAAATAAAACTCATCTTAAGATTGGTCCAATGCTCTCCATGTTCACCAAAAATATTTACATTGGTTTGATACGGTGGACTATTATCCCAGTACTTCCCAAGTGCGATAAGATTATCAATATCTTTACGCATCTCAAGCTTCTGACCGGACGTTATTAGCTGCTCCCAGTTATAAAGCTCGTGTTGCATTTAACCTACTGTCTTTAAGTATGCTACCACGTTCTTCGGGTCAGTTTCGCCATACGGATCATTATCATTACTAGTGTTGTTACGTCCTGGCTCTTCAAAGAACTTCTCTACTACACCATTTTTAACAACCATTGCATAACGCCATGATCTATTTCCAAACCCTTGATCAGGTTTACAAACAAGCATACCCATCATCTGAGTAAATTCTCCTGCACCGTCTGGAATAAACTTAATATTTTGAATATCTTGGTCAATCATCCATTTCCGCATAACAAACGTATCGTTAACACTGACTACATAAACTTCGTCAATATCTTGGTTACGAATTTCGTCATACATATCTTCAAAGCCCGGAACTTGGTAAGTGCTACAGGTAGGTGTAAATGCACCTGGTAGTGAAAACACTACAACTCTTTTCCCATTAAAAATTTCTGACGTTGGAACAGTTAGCCATTCAAAAGGATTTGCATCACCGTTTGATTTGTCTACATACGTGATTGCTTTACCGTCAGTGCGAACTCTGTATTTAAAGTCTACACTGGGTACTTGTACGCCTTCTTTCATAAACACTCCTTTAATTTAGTTGTCTAGTAATAATAGCACCTATATTTATTTTTGTCAACCTATTTTGGAACATAATATGGTAAATACATATAACGAAGAGCGTGAGGGCTATAGTAGTATGGAGTTTTTAAAAATTGTAGGTGAAGTAGGTTTTCCAATTGCCGGTGCTATGGCAAGTGGCGCCTTTGTATTTACTACATTAAGTTTTATTCTCCAAAGTGTTACTGGTAGTGTTCAGGGGCTTAAAGGAATGATTTCAGCATTAAACAATCGTGTTCAAACTATGAACAATGATTTAGTTAAAATAGATACGTTAATGAGCTATGCTCTTAATGTAAAACCAAACGTAGATAGAATAGCAGCGAACGAAGGAAAAGAGGACGCTCGCCGCGATTAGGAAATAATACATGTCACAAGATCTCATTGAAGCAATTAATCAATACGGATTTCCGATTATTGCGGCGATGGGGCTGGCCTACTTTGTTTACTATGTTTGGAAATGGGTTACTACAGAAATTAAGCCTGTACTAGGTGAAGCAAGTACTACACTGATAGCACTAATAGATCGTATACGTATGCTAGACAACGACATGATCCGGCTTAATCAAAAGATTAATATGATCCTAGAATTTAAAGAACAGTATGAAAGGCTAACAGGTAAGACTATGGATTTAGATTTAGACTCAATTGAACATGAGCTTAGTGAAAACGCTAAAAAGAAAAAGAGGGTTACAAAATGAGCCCAGATGCTGTATTACTATTCTTGCTCATACTAAAGCATAGCTTTGCTGATATGTTTCTACAAACGTTCAATAAAAATATAGACAAAACAAAATACTTTGGCAGAGGACAAATACACTATTCACAACATAGTATACTTACATTCTTTGTGTGTTTACCTTTTGCTCATGGATTTGAATGTGCTGTATTACTTGCAATGTTTGACCATTTAGCGCATTGGCATATTGATTATTGGAAATCAACATGTGTAAAGATGCTTAAGATACCTAGGTTAAGTTTTACATTTTACCGTATACAAACAGTAGATCAAATGTTACATTTTGCAACATATGCTGCAATAGTTTATCTAGCTACTATTCCATTGTTTAATATCTAAAAACTCTTATTTACTATTTCGTTGTTGCTATGAAAATTCCGTCCCAGTCTTTAGGTAATGGTTGTGTCTTCATAAATTCACAGCGTTCAATCCACATATCATAATAGCCTACAAGTTTGCCTTCAAACTGTGGCTTTAACTTTTCACACATTTCAATTGCTTCACTAAACTTTTGAGTTAGATACAGATTGTGCATTTCATTGTGTCTGCGTTTACTTGCTTCATAATGTTTCTTAACATCGTCTAGCACTGTGTACATAGTAATGCCAATTGTTTTACCTTTAACCGCTAAGTCGTCTACTTTTAGGAAGAAGAATTCATTGTCGCATTGTTCAACAGTTGCTCCTCCAACAAGCAGTAAGCATCCGTATTCTTTACACTTAGATTCAATTCTTGCGGCTGTACTAACAGCGTCTCCAAGTATGTCGTAGCTGTGTCTGGCACTACTACCCATCTCTCCGATATAACCCAGTCCAGTATTAATTCCTGCACCCATTCCAATAGGTGGTCTTCCTTCGGCAACAATTTTGTCATTAAACTTCTCTACTGCTTTAAGCATGTCAAGCCCGCAACGTACAGCGGTCTTAGGGTGATTAGCGTCTTCTAACGGCGCATTGTGTATGTGCATACTTGCATCACCTATGTACTTAATAACCATTCCGTCTGCATCAAGTATAGGCTGTGTTATTGCATCCATATACCCGTTCATTATGTTTGTTAGTCCTTTAACATCATCACCGAACGATTCCCCTAATGGAGTAAATCCTCGTAAGTCACTAAAACATATGCTAACTTCACGTTTCATTCCATCTTTAATTAGTGATGGATTCTCCTGTAGCATACGTACCACTGTTGGAGAAGCATATCCTGCAAACTGTTTCTTAATTTCTTGCTTCTCAAAGTATTCACTTATGAATCTATTAAACACAGAATGTAAGCCTACAATTAATACAGTTGCCAACGGCATAGTAATGTCAAGTAAATAGAGATGGGTTGTCCATGCATAGTTTACACCATACACCAACACTCCACCAAAAGTTACTATCGCAGTACCAACTAACCAATAAGGTGCAAAACGTCCAACTAACACAAGGGCTATGCCCAGGATTGCTGTTGTGATCATTTCTGCTAAGAGTGCCCAGAACGGACGTTGAATTTGATCACCGTCTATTACTGTTTGTAAAGTTACTGCCGCTGGTATATAATTGTATTGCGGTCCTGTTGGGCTTGCAATAAGTCCACCAATTCCTTCTGCTGTTATTCCAAGTATTACAGTTTTACCTTCTAACTTATAAAACTGATCTTCGTCCACTAAACTGATCTCGTCGAAAGTCTTATTCCATCTTAACCATATTTGTGCATTTGGATCTGTTTTAATTATTGGATACCCTGGAACACGTACAGCTTCAATTCCTGCCTGATTTGCCTTTACTTGATAACTAGGATTGCCTGTGGCTGTTCTAATTACTTCCACTGCTAAAGCAGGATACGTATCTTCTCCGATACGCATGATGAGCGGAACACGTCTAACTACTCCGTCTATCTCTGGTGCTGTATTCAATACTCCTACACCGTCTGCCGCATCACCTAACAATGGTATTGGTCCCAACATCCCTGGCCATTCAAACATAAATGGTAAAGGATCTCCTATTTTGGCTACGCCTCTAGGAACTGGGTTTTTATTAACGCTAGTAGTTCCCGTCTGGGCAATTACTACTCCGTTACCTGCAAGTGCTTCGGCTAATGCTTCGTCCCCTCCTAGTCTATCTGGTTCTGAAAACAAAATAGGTATTACAATAATACCAGCACCTGCGTCGCGCAGTTTCCAGATTATATCTGCAAGCTGATCACGCTTCCAAGGCCACTGACCGTACTTTTCAATGGCTGGTTCGTCAATGGTGACTACTGCAATATCTTGGGATCCCTGTGGCTCGTCGGTTTGTTGAAGTATATCAAATTGCTTGAGCCGAGCGGTTTGCACTACAGTACCATCCCCGTAGTGTAACATTAACATGATAAAGGCAGTAACAAAAGCTACTGACCAATGTGTGATATACTTCGTCATACTGTATTTACCTGTCTCAAATTACCTTCTTGTTTTGAGTGACTTTTACTTGTTCTCGTGTGTTAAGTTGTGAATGAAACATATTACGCACTTCTTCTGCGTTGTTAGTTACATGTAAAAATTGTAATATAGCGGACCAAGTGTTGCCTAAAAATATTAAATGGTCTCCTTGATAAAGGGCTCCTTTAGTATCTCGGTTTATGAAGACAAACTCTTTGTACTGATATCGTTGCAATTACCATTTTCCTTGTGTAGTTCCTAGCATGTAAATAACACTGGCTAAAATACCCGCGGCAATTGCCACTACAATAATAACAACTATTGTATTAATAATAGCTTCTTTCTTTTCTTCAGCGGCATATACTGCTTCACGTTGTTCTTTACGCATTTGAACTTCCATACGCACAATTTCGTCCCATGCAGATGGTCCATAATATAAACTAATATACTGACGCATTTCTTCACGCATTTCTTTAGCTTTTTGTTTGTGAGACCAAATTTCCATAGCGTTAGCTTCTACGCCTCCGCCTAGTGCTTTGTACCAAGGTGGTTTTTCTGCTTTTGCATGTGCAAAGTCTAGGTCACTAATAGCTTTGCCCCATTGACCAAGCTGACTAGTCATACTTTGTATGTCCTTACCTGTGTTGATTGCACTTTTAATGCCGTTGAATGCGGCTGTTGCCAGCCCGATTGCTGTGAACGGATCGACCAAAATACCCTACTTTCTCAGGAGCCCTAAGTCCTGTAGCTGTATTTAGTTTTGGTTTATAATAATTCCACATCCGTTAGCATTTGCACAACTCCCGGTTAGTGTGTAAGTTTGTGCAGTTGATGAATTTTGTGTAGTTGA
>MEHZ011057933.1_pt1 | contig 11689 bp, 7 predicted proteins | sample 897221 | NCBI WGS metagenome assembly MEHZ01 (sample SAMN05514161, study PRJNA337945) | marine metagenome | isolation source: marine surface water | place: Arctic Ocean | collected 2007-12-13 | reverse complement strand
CTTTCACAGGCGGGGCAGGAGGGTTAAAAATAACGCATGAGCAACGACCAGAACAACTACCAATTTTCCCTCAAGAATGAAGCAGCAACATCCATGTTGGCCGCAACGCTAGAAGGTGTTTCAAACACTGGTGATATTATCGCCTTAACAGGAGATCTAGGAGCTGGAAAGACGTCCTTTTCCCGTAGCTTCATTGCCGCCAGGGGGGGTGACGGGGAAGTCCCAAGCCCGACCTTCACCCTGGTCCAACTTTATGAGTTTTCCAAAGGGGATGTCTATCACTTTGACCTTTATCGTATTGAAACACCCGAGGAAATATTTGAACTTGCCATTGAGGATGCCATGAATGATGGCATTTCACTGATTGAATGGCCTGACCGCATGGGGGCCTACCTGCCGTTAGAACGGTTGGACATTATTATGTCAAATGGCGCCGATGAACATGCGCGCGAGGCTATACTAATTGGTCATGGAAATAGCTGGACCAGTCGGCTAGAGAGAGCATTTTCAAAATGACCGAACGCTCTCATTTAACCGAACGCTCTCATTTAATTGAAGTGTTTTTAGAAAAAGCTGGATGGGCCGATGCCCGGCGGTCTTTTCTCGCCGGCGACGCATCATTCCGGCGCTATGAGCGCATCGAAAGAAATGGCCATACGGCCGTCTTGATGGATGCTCCGCCATCCAAAGAAGATGTCCGACCTTTCGTGAAAATTACTGATCACCTTTTTAGGCTAGGTTATTCCGCCCCCAAGATTTTTGCAGAAGACATTAAAGAAGGGTTTTTATTACTCGAAGATCTCGGCAAAGGCACGTTCACAAATGCTTTAGCTGCAGGCGTTGATGAAGAGAAGCTGTACAAAAGTGCCGTAGATGTATTAATCGATCTCCATGGACGCCATCTAGTTGTCTCTGTACCCGCCGACACCCCCGCCTATAATAACGAGAAATTATTAGCCGAAGTTGCCCTTTTTACCAATTGGTATATGGCTGGCATACTTGGCAATGATGTCTCTGACTATACTAAAAATGATTTTTTAGCGGTTTGGAGAAAAATAATTTCAGAGATGAATACTGACGCAGAGACTTTGGTGCTAAGAGATTTTCATGCCGACAATTTAATGTGGTTACCAGATAGAGCCGGCATTCAAAAATGCGGGCTACTAGATTATCAAGATGCTATTATCGGTTCACCGGTTTATGATTTAATGTCTTTGTTAGAGGATGCCCGCCGAGATTTAAAACCCGGTTTATCAGCACGCTTGCTTGATTATTATTACGCAGCCTTTCCGGGGTTGGACCAAGTTATGTTTAAAAAGGCCTATGCTATATTAGCAGCTCAGCGTCATTGCAAAGTTATTGGAATTTTTTCAAGGCTCGCTATGCGAGATGGTAAATACGACTATTTAGCCCATATGCCACGTTGCTGGAAAATGTTGGAGCGAACGTGTCTGACACCTGAACTTGACCCTTTAAAAAAATGGTTAAACACTCATATCCCGGCAGCAAAACGCACAGTTCCAATACCAAATTTGAGAGCTTAAAACTTGTTAAATAAAAAACGAGAAGGTATTAGCCCTAAACATGCTATGGTACTCGCCGCAGGATTGGGATTGCGTCTACGCCCCATTACCAATAATACCCCAAAGCCATTAGTTAAGGTTTCTGGAAAGGCATTACTTGATCACACCTTGGACCGGCTGGTCGCGGCGGGAGTTCAGCGCGCCATTGTCAACACCCATTACTTGGCAGAGCAGATTGAGCAACATTTAAAAAACCGGATAGATATAGAGATTATTATTTCATCAGAAGCAGAAAACCTGTTAGAGACCGGTGGCGGCGTTAAGAAAGCGCTACAATATTTGGGTGATGAGCCATTCTATATTTGTAATGCCGATGTGCTATGGCTCAATGGGCCAACGCCCGCTTTAAGCTGCATTAATGAGCGCTGGGACGCGGATGAAATGGATGTTCTCTTGATGCTACATTCTACCGTTGAAGCTTACGGCTATACTGGCCGCGGTGATTTTAAAATAGATTCAAGAGGCAAACTCGTGCGGAAATTAGAACGTGAGATTACACCTTATCTTTTTACAGGTGTAGAAATTGCCCATCCGCGTATCTTCAAAAACACGCCTGATGGCCCGTTCTCTCTCAATATTATTTACGACAAAGCTATAAAGGCCGGACGGCTTTATGGTGTCATACATGATGGTGAATGGTTTCATATTGGCACACCGGACGGCCTGAAAGAAGCGGAAAGCTATATGGGACAACGCTACTCAGGCATTCGGCATCGTTAATTTTGGGAAACGTTTAGTGTGATGAAAGCTTCTTTGCGAGTCTATAATATTCCGCCAGAAATGCCTTTTGTTGATACATTGGCCGTTGGACTCACCGAGCGTGCAAGGTCCAGCATATTTGATCTAACAGACTTCACCGTTCTTCTCCCAACCCGCCGCGCAGTTAGGTCTCTTCGCGAAGCTTTCCTTCGGCTCGGTAATGGCCGACCGCTTTTACTGCCCCGCATGATGCCTTTAGGAGACCTTGATGAAGAAGAATTAGCAATCTCCGGCTGGGAAGATTTACCGAGCGGTTTAGGAGATAAAAGTAATATAGACTTGCCAGAAGCTATTCCCAGCTTAGAGCGTCACTTAATGTTGACCCGGCACATCCAAGCGAGGGATGGCGATCAAGTAAGCGTTGACCAGGCTGCGCTTTTAGCAAGTGAACTCGGTAGTTTTCTTGATCAAGTTCAAACTGAGCAACTCAGCTTTGCCAAACTGCACTCTTTGGTGCCAGATGATTATGCCGAACACTGGCAATTAACCCTGAAATTTTTAGAAATTCTAACCGAGTATTGGCCACATATTTTAAAAGACAAAGGCCTAGTTGATCCGGCTAACCGACGCAATTTGGTTATGCAAAACCAATTGGCTCACTGGAAACAACATATTCCGCACAAACCAATTGTCGCTGCCGGCTCGACCGGCAGTATTCCAGCCACTGCTGAGTTGCTAACGCTCATTTCTAGTCTTCCGGAAGGTTGCGTTGTTCTGCCCGGCCTTGATACCTCGCTCGATATGGCCTCCCTGCATGATATAGAAACCCACCCTCAGCACGGGATGTTTCGCTTATTAGAAAAAATGAAATTAAAACCGGGCGATATTCAAGCCTGGCCTAGCAAAAGAATTTCAAAAAAAATAAAAAGCGCTTCTGTTGCCCGTCGCGATCTAATCTTTAACGTTATGCGCCCTGCCAGTAAAGTTGATGAATGGAGGACATTACCACCTCCAGGAAAAGAAGCGCTCAAAGGTGTCGAGAGTATCGCATGCCCTGGACCCGATGAAGAAGCTGGCGTGATTGCACTTAAAATGCGCGAAGCCATAGAGACGCCCGAAAAAACTGTCGCTCTTGTAACACCCGACCGCCGACTAGCTCGGCGAGTAGCTATTGAACTTGGCCGTTGGAATATTGAAATTGATGATTCGGCGGGCTTGCCTTTAGCACAAACACCACCAGGCTCATTTTTACGACTTACAGCAGAATTAGTAGCCAATCAATTTTTACCGATTGACTTTTTAGCGGTTGGTAAGCACCCCTTCGCGGCCGTTGGCACAGTGCCGGTCGGATTCCGCCACTTTATCCGTGATTTAGAAATAACCGTACTGCGGGGCCCACGGCCGGCTCCCGGAATTAAAGGTATACTAGATTTAGTGCCAGAGAACCGATTAGACCTCCGCCATATGCTCAAAACAATTAAGAAACTGAGCATCGAATTTAGCGAGGCGATTAAAGCCCCAAAAATTTCTTTAAATAACCTCTTAAAAGCCCATATTGCTTTTACTGAAGCTCTTGCCACCACTGATAATAAATCAGGAGCCGACCGCATGTGGGCCGGTGATTCAGGTGCGGCCACGGGTAGCTTTATCGCCGAAGTGATGGATGCCAGCGATGCCTTAGGGGAAATCAATGGCTCATCTTATCCGGCCCTCTTGGATGCATTGATGGTTGGCCGGGTTGCTAGGCCGAACTTTGGCAGTCATCCAAGATTAGCAATTTGGGGCTTGCTTGAAGCCCGCCTACAACACGCAGATTTAATAATTCTAGGTGGCTTGAATGAAGGAACCTGGCCTCCAGATGTCGCATCTGATCCCTGGATGAGTCGGCCGATGCGAAGAGATTTTGGTTTACCTGCGCCGGAGCGTAGGATTGGTTTAACCGCGCATGATTTTCAACAAGCTTTTTGTGCCCCTGAAGTTGTTATAACCAGATCGACCCGTGTTGATGGCACGCCAACGGTTCCATCCCGTTGGCTTATGCGACTCGAAAAACTATTATTTGGCTTAGGCGGCCCCGCGAGTGAGGCGTTCCTTTTGCCAGGTCCCTGGCTCTATTGGCAAGGATTGCTGGACCGTCCCGACAGACCACCAAAACCAATTGGTCCGCCCGCGCCAAGACCCCCGATCGAAGCCCGTCCACGCCAACTCTCGGTGACACAGATCGAGACCTGGATGCGAGACCCTTATGCAATTTATGCCCGCCATATATTAAACCTACGAGCATTAAAACCTTTGGACTTAGAACCTAGTGCGGCTGACTATGGCATGCGTATTCATAAAACACTGGATAAATTCGGACGATTGTTTCCGGGAGAGTTACCGATAGATGCACGTGACAAACTCATAGGGATTGGGGCTGCAGAGTTTAAGAAAATTCTTAAATATCCGAGTGTGTGGGCTTTCTGGTGGCCACGTTTCTTGCGTATAGCCGACTGGTTTGTAGAGCTTGAAGGTGAACGCCGCCATGAGATTACAACAATTCACTGTGAAATTGAGGGGTCATTAAGTATCAATGGTAAAGCAGGTCCATTCACGCTCACCGCGAAAGCGGACCGCATTGATGAAATGAAAACGGGGAGATTGCGTATCATCGATTACAAAACAGGCGCCCCACCCAACAAAAAAGAAGTCGCCGCCGGATTTTCACCACAACTGCCGTTAGAGGCAATCATTGCTCAAGAGGGCGGCTTCTCAGGTATTACGGCAGCCCAGGTGGACCATATTGATTATTGGCAGCTGCGGGGCGGCAGCCCGGCAGGCACAGTGTTTTCGGCTGGAGATTCCCCGGCTGACCTAGCGGCTGAAGCTAAAGATGGCCTAGAAGGACTAGTGCGACTTTTTGATGATGTACAAACTCCTTATGAAGCACGCCCCCGCCCAGAGAAGGCACCCAAATATTCTGATTACGAACATTTAGCCAGGGTCAAAGAATGGTCCTCTTCTATAGAAGAGAGAGACTAATGAACAACACCGATCCTCTCTCGGTAGATCCTAATTTCCAGCAACGTTTAGCGGCTAATCCTGAGGCATCTGTCTGGGTCTCAGCCTCCGCGGGCACGGGTAAAACCAAAGTGCTAACCGATAGGGTCTTAAGTTTGCTTTTAACCGGCACCAAACCTCAACGCATATTATGTTTGACCTTTACACGTGCGGCAGCGGCAGAAATGGAATCTCGGATTGCTGACCAATTGGGCCAGTGGACGATGGCAGAAGAGGGCCAACTAAAGTCCAAGCTATCAAATCTATTAGGACACCCTCCCGATCATAAATCAGTCCAACGTGCGCGCCAGTTATTCGCTCATGTACTCGATACGCCTGGTGGCATGAATATCCAAACTATTCACGCTTTTTGTCAATCTTTACTCGGACGTTTTCCGCTTGAGGCTCAAGTACCACCCCATTTTGCCCTGATGGACGAACGAGATGCTGAGGAAATGTTAATTACTGCCCGTGAAAACTTACTTAACCAAGCAAGAAGCGGTGGTGATCAAGTTCTGAGTAATGCTCTGGCCGTAGTAACGTCACATATCCATGAAACAAATTTTCCAGATCTACTAGCTAAATTAACATCAGAAAGGGGTCGCTTACGCCGCCTAATAGAACGACATGGATCGATCGAGACGGTGGTGGAAAAGCTCCAAAGCATGTTGTCTGTTAAGCCCGATGAAACTCCGGACAGTGTCTTAACTAAAGAGGCTGAAAGTGGGATATTTGACGATTCAGGGTTACGCTCAGCTATATCAGCTCTCCACGAAGGAAACGAAAATGATGCTCTCCGAGGACAACGTATACAAAGATGGATTGAAAACCCAACGTGCAATAAGGATGCTTTTTTTGATTATGCTTTAATATTTTTGACTGATTTCACCAAAGGCCCTTTTAATGTTCGCAAGACATTAATCACTAAACCTGCCCTAAAAAAATCACCCGGCGCTCTTGCAATATTAGAAAAAGAAGGCCGGCGATTAGAACACACTATTATACATTGGCGCTCCGTCACTATTGCGGAGAGTACCGCCAGCATATTAGTGCTCGGCGATGCGCTTCTCAAAAATTATCAAAAGCAGAAAAAAGCAAAAGCGCTACTTGATTATGATGATCTAATTTTGCTGGCTGGTAAATTACTGCATTTGGAAGGCGTGGCTCCTTGGGTTTTATTTAAATTAGATGGCGGCATCGACCATGTTCTAGTCGATGAAGCCCAAGATACAAACCAGGACCAGTGGCGGGTGATTGAAGCTCTAGCACAAGAGTTTTTTGTTGGTCTGAGTGCGCACGAAACACCCCCAACAATGTTCGCGGTTGGTGATGTTAAACAGTCTATATATTCGTTCCAGGGTGCAGATCCAATCACATTTGGTCAAATGCGCGACTTATTCGCCGGTAGAGCAAAAGATGCTGAGCAAGTTTGGCGACCGGTTTCTTTAAGCGTATCTTTTCGCTCAACCAAGGCTGTATTATGTGCGGTTGATGCTGTTTTTAATAAACCAAATGCATCAGACGGTGTGATGCTTGACAATGAGGTTATCCACCACGAGGCTTGGCGTTCCCAGGAAGGCGGGTTAGTTGAATTGTGGCCACTAGTTGAGCCACGAGAAGCAGATCCCCTCATCGCATGGAAGCCCCCCGTTGAACGCATTCGTGGGGATGCGCCCCAAACACGCCTAGCCCGTCTGGTGGCAGGGCGTATTGCACGAATGGTGCATAATAAAGAAATACTCGAGGCCAAAGGCCGGCCTATTGAGCCAGGTGACGTGTTGGTTTTGGTACGCACGCGAAAGGGCTTTGTTGAAGACCTCGTTCGTGCATTAAAGAAATTTGAAATCAGGGTTGCCGGCGTTGACCGTATGGTACTAACCGAACAAATGGCCGTGATGGATTTGCTCGCGCTTGGTCAATTTTTGTTGTTACCTGAAGATAGCCTGACCCTAGCGACTGTACTTAAGTCGCCATTGCTTGGAATGAACGAAGAGCAGATCTATAAACTAGCATATAAAAGAAAAGGGTCACTCTGGCAGGCACTTGCCAATAATAAGTCTGATCCCGTTTTTATGCTGGCTCATAACAAACTATTATCTCTGTTGTCCCGAATCGATTTCATCCCGCCCTTTGAGCTTTATAGCGAAATTTTAGGAGCAGGTGGCGGGCGAAAAAAATTAGTGTCACGGTTGGGAACAGACGCCTTGGACCCAATCTCCGAATTTCTAAATTTAGCTTTAGTTTATGAAAAAGCGCACGTCCCTTCGCTTGAAGGGTTCCTTAATTGGGTTCGTGCCAGTGAGGTAGAGCTCAAACGCGATCTCGAGCAAGCCACCCAGAACGCTGTCCGTGTCATGACCGTGCATGGCGCTAAGGGCCTACAGGCGCCCATTGTTTTTTTACCTGACACAATGCAAATGCCCCAAAAGGTTCCACCGTTATTGTGGACACAAGATGAAAGTGGGAAGGATAAGGCCGCATTATGGCCCCCGCGCCGGGGTCTTTATGAGGCCATCACAGAGAGAGAACGCTCCGCAGTTATTCAACGCCGAGATCAAGAATATAGGCGACTGCTCTATGTGGCAATGACCCGGGCCGAAGATCGTCTATATGTGTGTGGCTGGGCTACCCGCAACAAACCGCAAGAGGATTGCTGGTATAATTTAATTCATGTTGGCCTAAGTGACATAAGTGAAGAAATTCTAGACACTTATTTAGAGGATGAGGGGGAAACGAAAGGTTCAACGATATTACGCCTATCATCGCCACAAACCTTAGAAACTATGGATGCTAAACCATCCCACCATCTTACTTATGCCGATTTACCTAATTGGGCTTCAACGCCACCCCAGGCAGATCCTTTGCCACCAACACCGCTGACACCCTCCAAGCTTGAAGAAGGGGAGCCGGTTATATTGTCGCCACTTGAAAGTGATGACGGGGCAAAATTTAAACGGGGGCGTATTATTCATGCGTTATTACAAACCCTGCCGGATATTGAACCCTCGGAACATCAGGGGGCTCTTAAGTCATTTCTTTCCCGCTCGACCCACAACTTATCTTTAGATCAACAAATAGAAATTGCCGCCGAAATTACGGCTGTGCTAAATGATCCAGATTTTGCACCTATATTCGGCCCAGGCTCACGCGCCGAGGTGCCGTTAATTGGAAAAGTTTTAGGACAAGTCATATCCGCTCAATTGGATCGCCTACTAATTACGCAGACTGAGGTGCTGGTAGTCGATTTTAAGACAAACCGGCCACCACCAAGAAAACCGTCTGAAGTGGCAGATGTTTATCTAAGGCAAATGGCTGCTTATCGTATGGCCTTGCGGGAGATTTACCCTGACAAAAAAATAAAATGCGCTTTGCTTTGGACGGTTGGGCCTCATTTGATGCCTCTTGAAGTAGAGCAATTGATAGAGTACGAGCCAAAAGGTTGGTAACACGCTATATTTTACATCTATTGACTGAGGTGCATCGCAGACATAGATTAGCTTTATACTATTATTAATAACCGGGCGTATAAAATACGTTTTTCGGGAATAAGAACATAGGAATGAAGCATGTCTAAACAAGTAACTGATGAAACATTTGATGCCGACGTTATTTCAGCTACCGAGCCCGTACTGGTTGATTTTTGGGCCGAATGGTGTGGCCCCTGCAAGCAAATAGCGCCCGCTTTAGATGAAATCAGTGACGAACTAGGCGATCGCCTAACAATTGCTAAAGTTAATATTGATGATAATCCAGAAACGCCATCAAAATATGGTGTTCGTGGTATTCCGACACTAATTTTATTTAAAGGCGGTGAAGTTGCGGCAACTAAAGTTGGAGCCTTGCCAAAAAGTAAACTCAAAGAGTGGATAGAATCAGTTATTTAAAACTACCGTGGTAATATTATAGAATAGAACAGCGCCAAACCGGTGGGGTTTTATTTTATTACACGCTTTAAGGGTAATTTATGACTTCAAGTTTTTCCACCAATACGGTTTATACTTGGGGGTATTATAAAGAACTTAACCCGTTATACCTAAATTATGTTTGCGCTCTCAACGGTCATCAGCCGGTTCTGATAGAGGATGGGTTTAACTATTGTGAACTTGGTTGTGGGTATGGGGTTACAACAAATGGCTTAGCTGAATTATTTCCTCAAGGTGAATTTTTTGGCATTGATTATAATAAAGATCATATTGATGCTGCCACTCAGATGGCAGAAGATATTGGGCTCTCCAACATTAGATTCCAAGCTCTAGATTTTAATATAATTGAGTCTGCCGGCCTTCCTCAATTTGATTTTATTATTCTTCATGGGGTGTTTTCCTGGGTTGACCCAAGTACCAGAGAAAGCATAGTAAAATTTATCGCTACTAACCTGAAAGAAGATGGTGTTGTATATTTAAGTTATAGTGCGATGCCTGGTTGGTCCGCAATGGCCTCTTTGCGAGACATTGTATTAACTCATACTGCAGATATGACTACCGATGACATCGTTAAGGCACAAGCTGGCCTCGACTATCTAGACTTTATGGCAAGTAATAATGCGGCGTTTTTTAGAGATAACCCGCCGGCGAAAGAATTTTTAACAGAAATCCAGTCTAAACATATTAACTATGTGGCCCATGAACTGTTAGTAGACTTCGTCAAGCCCTCTTATTTTCATGACGTGGCAACGGAAATGAATAGTGTAAATCTATGTTTTTCTGGCAGTGCTATTCTGCATTTAAATTTTATCGATCTTGCCGCTCCGCCAGAATTTAGAAATATATTGGAAAAGGTAAAAACAAGAGACGAATTTGAAAGCCGGGGTGACTTCATCCGTAACCAGCGCTTTAGAAAAGATGTTTTTAAGAAAAGTCAGAAAACCATGAGTGCTGAAGAGCAACTTCAGGTACTCTCACATATTGTATTTGATATGACTTGTACAGTGGACGATTTTCGAACCACGGTTGCCTTTGGTGATGTTGAGCTCAATTATACTGGTGATATATTTTCTAACCTGATTCAAAATTTAGCCGATAAGCCAAATTCGGCAGCCAACCTCATTACAATGGATGAGTTTAGAGCTTGTCCGGTCGAACTTATTGTTGATGCTTTAAAGTTTTTAAGTGCGGGTGAGCAGGTTATTCCGCTACAAGCCCGTACTGAAAAACAAGGAGAGTTGGACTTAGAAGCAAATCGCTACACATTAACATCAAATTTTAATATACAATTGCTAAAGCGGCGCCTTTTAAAACAAGATGCAATAGTTCTTATTGCGCCAAAAGCAGGAATCGGTATTGAAATGTCTATGGCCGATGCTCTATTCACGCTTTGCTTAGTTGAGGCTAAAAGAGACCAAGTCAATGATTGGGTGATTCAACGATTGACTGAAGCTAAACAAGAAATCGCGTTTTCTATCGGCACAGAGAAAAACGCCGTAGCCTTAGCAGTTCAAAAATTCCGAAAAACTCGTTTGCCTAAATTTCTTGAGCTTGGAATTTTGGAGCCCGCGAATTAATAACCCAAGGACTTATCTGTAAGTTGCAAAAGTGGCTCGCCGGCTTCGAAGCGCCTAATGTTTTCGATAAATTCAGGAGCGATTTGAGCTACAGGCGGGCGTCTTGCAACATGTGGTAAAAGGGTAATCCCGGGGTGTTCCCAAAGCGGGCTGTTTTCCGGCAAGGGCTCCGGTTCTGTAACATCTAAGGTCACCGCTGAAAGCTGCCCGCTATCAAGAGCCGCGATGAGGTCTTCTGTGACAATATGCCCACCCCGCCCTAAATTAATAACGGAAGCCCTTTTTGGCATTTTAGCGAATACGTTTGCGTTTAAGATGTTTTCGGTCTCTGAGGTAAAAGGCAGTAAGCATACTGCAATATCTGTTCGGGCCAGAAAGGCATCAAATTCTTCTGGGCCAGAAAATATCTTAATAGGTGCACTGGGTTTAGGGGTTCGGGTCCAGGCTGCTACATCAAAGTTCATTCTAACCAACTCATCCACGATAGGTTTAGACATGGTACCATAACCCAACATCCCAACCCGTTGTTCGCTTGGGGTCTTTTGGTCAATGGGCTGCCAAAGATGCTTACGCTGATTATTGAGATAGGCCGGCAAATTACGGTGATGCCGTAACACGTGGGTTAGGCCATACTCGGTTAAAGATGCATCACCGTTTTCAGGCTCCCCTTTTACTAAAGGAACACCTTCGGGACAGGCCGGGTTAGTAAAAATTCCTTCAACGCCCGCCAACATTGTTAGCATGAGTTTAAGGTTTGGAAGGGGCGGTAATTCTTGTAAGGTCGGCCGACCTATAATTAAATATTCAATATCATCTGGATCTCCAATTTTCGGCCACTCGCGGATCTCCAGATTAGGGTAGCTATCAT
>MEHZ011614981.1_pt1 | contig 11691 bp, 13 predicted proteins | sample 897221 | NCBI WGS metagenome assembly MEHZ01 (sample SAMN05514161, study PRJNA337945) | marine metagenome | isolation source: marine surface water | place: Arctic Ocean | collected 2007-12-13 | reverse complement strand
TGTCTAATACAACGGCCTCAGGGCCATAATCTTTTGGCAATTATGGCGCCTTTCTCCGTGAGACTCTGACAAGTAAGACGCCGACCCGTTCCCTCATCGGCAATATCGATCACCAAATCCGCGCCAGGCAACCATTTTGCGCCCTTCTCGGCCCATTCCACGATACAGAGATTCGACTCGGCGAAATACTCGTCCGTACCTAGATAGGCCACCTCCTCAGGGTCAGCAAGACGATAGAGATCGAAGTGATAGATGTTACAGAGCTCAAATTCGTAAGGCTCCACCAAGGTATAGGTCGGGCTCTTGACCGCTCCGGTATAACCGAAGGCGCGCATGAACCCGCGGCTTAGGGTTGTCTTGCCAGCACCTAGATCACCTTGCAGGTAGATCATACCCCCTAGATGGGGAATGCCCTCAGGGGGAGACAGGTCATAACCGCTGCGCTTTTCAGTTTGAAATGTGGCAGTGGCGAGCCGGCCGCCGAACTCCAGTGTAGCGGCCTCGTCTTCTAGAATTATTTGCTGTTTTGATTGCATAGAGGGGGAGTATAAAGCAGAACGACCGAATGGCGTGAGCCAGAGTGACAATCGCGAGAACCGTTCAGAAAAATCGGAATTCAGTCGTACTACAATTTAGCTAGTTCGATTTTCTAAAAATTGTCTTATCAAAGCATTCTAGTCCCTATGATCTTTCTAAGGATTAACACCTATGCTCATTTTACAAATCCCTCTCACAAAATTTTTAATATGTAATTTCAATTAAGTGAAGCCCTTTCGCTTTCGCCTTCGGACTGAATTTCTTTTCATTTCGATCGTGTAGTCCTTGACGAATATCTTCAGAATCTATGGTATGTCTTCCTACCTCGAAGATCGCGCCAACAATATAACGAACCATATGTTTCAGGAAACCATTGCCTTCAATCTCGAAGTAATACAGGTCGGCATCCAGCTCCAGTGCACCTGTTTTCTTCATACCAAGTTTACTGATTGTCCGGACAGTTGAACCGACATTTTTATCTCTAGTAGAGAAACTGTAAAAATCATGCTCCCCAATAAAATGTTTGCAAACCTGCATCATGCTTTCCAAATCCAATTCGATATTGATTTTCGTTCTCTCAATTTTCGATGGGACATGGGCAACAATCCTATTCAATATCGGCGAACCAACCTTATCAGCGGAAAAATAATAGCGATACTTTTTACTGATACTTTGCTTGTTTGGATTGAAATCTGCTTGGCAGCTAATGCATTGCCAAATTCGAATGTCGTCAGGCAACAGAGAATTGAGACCGAGCTGAAGTTTTTCTGGGGTAATTTCTAGAGGAATAGAGAATTTAGCAACTTGACCCTGCGCATGAACACCAGCGTCTGTTCGACTTGCCCCTGCAACTGTGCAGTCCGCGTATTTACAAATTTTTCTAAGCGCTTGAGTGATTGTTCCCTGCACCGTAGCTTTTTCTTCTTCAGCACCAAGATCTTGCCAGCCGAAGTAATTGCTACCATTGTAGGAGATCACTACTCGATAGTAATAATTTTTCATCTGTATTTATTGCCAGTTTGTTATGAAACTTCGCTGCGGAAAAATTTTGCTGTATGTGTAACGGGCAGAGAATCTCCAAATTAACTGCCGGTAGCAGTCGTACACCCGGAGTCTTGAAGAAAAGTAAAAGCTTCGGGCGTTTTTACCCCAACAGCACATGTCTGAACGTTCCTCTTTTCGGTCTGAGAGATCAGAGTGCTGACATTGAACTCTACCTCCATGTTCTTGCCTATTTGATTGACAAGAATTCTTTTTAGTCTGTGTTCATTGAAGGGAATATGTAATAGCTCATCGAGCTCCTCAATATCAGCTCCCATGGAATCAAGCGCAATACTAAACCCGCTTATTCTAAGTCGCGTCAAAGCGTCGCGTCAAAGCGCCGAGTGCCAAGCCACTTCGATCCTTCATTGCATGTTGCTCGATGGCAACGTGATGCGGTTGTGAGGTACAGACCATTTGTCTACAACGTCAATCATTAGGTCTGGCCAGTTCGGATCCTTCAAACTCGATTCATTCATGCAGACGGTAATACCAAGATCTAAATCTGTTTCTAGCCAATCACAATAAGATTCCAGCGCCTTGTCCATCAAAAGATGATTAAACTCTGGCATTAGCTTGTTCTCGTGCATCACTGGCAGTATTTGTGAGAGCCAAACTTTAGAGCCCCGCTTGTCTACCCAATGAGGGCGCACTTCAACGCCTATGATGGGTGTGTCTCGAGTAGCGGACACCACGATAATGGGATGGTATTGAATAGCAAACTTGCCCTCTCCTATCGCCTCCCGAAAACTGTCCGAACTGAATCGAGATCGTTTATCCATCTCCAATACCAGCCGCTCTTCGATGTCGGCGATTTCAATTGGCATTTTCCAGAATCTGCCTACATCCAGACCAAATAGCTGGCCTACCCTGCAGGCAGAATCCAAAATATTCTCATCCATGGCACCGATTATATAGATTCGAGATTTGCAGCGTTTTCTCGCCAACAATGCCAATATCTCAATGCCATCGCGCCGCCCGAAATGCATGTCCAGGAAGAGGACATCAGGTTCGCGATGTTCGATAGTTGATTCGACGGATTGGTAGTCATTCCAGATGTTGACTTCGAAACCCAGTTTCTTTGCAATCGTGCGCAGCTGACTGGAAACTTCTTCATCATCGAGGATTAATAACAAAGCGTGGAGCAGATCTGATGCAGCTTTCATAAACTCTCTAGCTTTCCTAATTCCACGACCCACAGAAACACATTTATACTACTACGCCAACACCATCAAAACTTAGAATACAGAACATTTGCAAAGATTCTTGCTTATCTACCACCCCATTATAAGTTGTCGTGACTTTAGCCCTTATGCTTAGCAGTAAATGAGGCCTCGGGAGAAATCAGTACCGTACAAATATTCTTACTCGCCTTATTTTACCTGACTTATTTCATTGCCATAGGCATGAAACTATAACGAAAACTCTCTCTTGGCACTTAATGACCTTCCTAGCCTTCGGCATAGGGCTTTATGCATTGGGCAATGCACTAGTCCCAGCTATCCGACAAGATTTCGTCGCTGAAATGATTGCCCAGGCATCCGCGGCCGGAACCTTGCTACATTTTCTGGCGGGTGGCGCGGTCATCTTCGTTGGCGCTATGTAATTCAATGCTAGCTTCCGAAGTAAGTACATACATATTCACAGGATGATGGGCCATGTCTATGTAGCGGGTTGCATTATTGGCGCTTTCGCAGGCCTCTACCTCGCCTTCTATTCTACCGGCGGAATCGTTAGTCACTGGAGCTTTGGCATGCTGGCGGTAAGTTGGATAGTTACAACGTCCATGGCTTACCGGCATATACCTGCGGGCAATGTACGCATTCACCAAGACTGGATGATTCGATCAGTGTCTGCAATTGCTGACATTGGGCTGCGCTCAATAACTGAGCGGTGGCTGAGTGCGCGAAGGCCAGACTAGCCAATAAGAACATGAATGACCGTAAGCAAAGGAATTGGGACTGCGTGACTTAACTCCTGACGAAAACGAATAGGTGTTTATGGACTAGATCCGCTAGTCGAAAAATCCTTACAAACACAGGCCTGTTCTGTCGGTGATAGTAGTGACTATAATGGTGGCATCGCCGCACTTTTGATTAGAGAAGAAGGGAAAACATGGCCAACATCGTAATCTGCGCAGACGGCACCTGGAGCCGACCAGAGGAAGACATTGAGAAGGATTTCCCGACCAATGTTTTGAGACTTGCTCGCTCTATCAAACCCTCCTCAGGCTCAGTAAAACAACACGTGTTCTATGACTGGGGTCTGGGCTCCTACCACAGCAAGGTGAGTGCTGGCGCGACCGGTCGTGGCATTCATAAGAACATCGTAGACGGATATCGCTACATCGTTCAAAACTATGCAAGTGGCGACAAGATCTTTCTGTTCGGGTTTAGTCGTGGCGCCTACACGGTGCGAGTGCTGTGCGGACTGATCAATAACTGCGGAATTCCAAAGAGACCGGATGCGAAGCACATTGCGCAGGCATGGAAGATCTATAAGAGCACTAGCAAAGTGAATCGCCCCGATGGCGATGATGCTAAGGAATTTCGCGCTATTCATTGTCATCGATCACGCAATGTTCATTTCGCGGGTGTGCGGGACACGGTAGGTTCTCTGGGAATCCCATTTAGTTTGATGGGCATGTTTGAGGGCAAGGATGAATTCTACGACACTAAGATGGGCTCGAACGTTTCATTCGCGCGGCACGCGCTGGCGATTGATGAGCAACGTCAAGATTTCGAACCCACCATATGGTCGCCACGGCCGGGCGTGGATCTTAAACAAGTTTGGTTCGCGGGCGTGCATGCAGATGTCGGCGGATCCTATGGGCCCGATAAGCACACTGGGCTTGTCGCCGCAGACGCGCCGCTTGAGTGGATGCTAGGCGAGGCGGAGAAGGAAGGACTCAGGGCTGAGTCATATATTAAGACTGAATTAACCGATGGCATAAAGGCGAAGACGCACAAATCCCGAGATCATTTTATCGCTTCAAGAAACGACTACATCGCCCCCTAATAATTGACGACAAACCGACGATTATCCACCCGAGTGTAAAGTCGCGCTACTTGGCCGATGACAATTATCGTCCGCCGCAGCGAAAGAAGCTCGTTGAAGACCTCGGCTGGTCTGGACTGGATGTGGGCACTTAGTGTTCACGTTATACTTGTTCTTCCATAACCTCCATTGGTCACTGCAAGCGTAGGAACTATTACCCTGTAATGAGCGAAATTGAACCAGATTCACGACTACCGCCAAAGAAAAAAGGCATGGCGCGATTAATCGCTGCCACTGGCTTCTCCTTGGCCGGCCTCAAGGCTGCGTTGCAGCATGGGGAAGCATTTCGACTCGAAGTCGTTATCTTCTGTATTCTTGCACCCGCGGGACTTTGGCTTGGCCAATCCCGGGTTGAACAAGTGCTCCTGGTTGGCTCCTTGTTTATTGTCCTGCTAATGGAGTTGATCAATTCAGCCGTAGAAGCAACCATCGATCGGGGTGGCAGTGAGTTTCATGTTCTCGCCGGCAGAGCGAAAGACATAGGCTCGGCCGCAGTCTTCGTGGCGCTTGTATTGGTCGTGTTTACATGGGGCATGCTGCTCCTCTAGTCTTTCTCCAGCAAATTCGATTCGGACAGGAAAAGTGAATTTTAAAAACCCAGCAGACAGGAACCGGCAATGAGCTCGATGCAGAGAATACAGCTCATCCTTTTTTTCATGCCCGTCGCTGGGGCTCACTATTACAGTCTTGATCGAGGTCTTCTCTCCGTTTTTTTTGCTTTCGTTTCCGTAAGTCTCATAGTTCTTACCAGCACTGCGCTTATCAGCCGAATCGAGCAAGGCACTGTCAGAAACACCATTGGCTTTGTGTTAATTTACTTACTGTCTTTCTATTATGCCTCGCAGTTTCTTAGCTACTACTTGCAGGGTAGCTACTTTAATCAGCAATACTTATTCCACTTCAATCTGACAACACTGCGCGAAAGCCTTGCTGCCTATTACTCGTTAATGTTTCTAATAGTTAGCTGGACAGTCTGCGTACTATTTGCCTTCTACTATTTTAGAGATCGACTACCACGCTCTAACTATTCGTTACCAGCACTCACAGGGCTTTTCGTTCTCGCCTTAATGTTAGACCCTGGGCTGCGGTCGTCAGTCGTGGCTATGGCGAACTCCGTACTGACGCCACGGATAGATTCACTCGATGCCATAGCTTGGGAAGAGCTAGACCTAGAACAAGATGCATTGACGAATACGCAATTCACAGCGACCGCCGGTAAGAACCTATTGTTCGTCTTTCTCGAAGGCTTTGAAGCCACTTACACCGATGAGAATCTCTTCCCCGGTTTGACGCCGAACCTACAGGCATTGAACGAAGAAGGATGGCAGCTTGATAACATGCAGCAGGTAGAAGGCTCAGGCTGGACTATGGCCGGGATGGTGTCCAGCTTATGCGGTACGCCGCTGCTCTATGAATCCAGTTTTGGCGGCAATGAAGTTCTTTTCTCGCGCCTGCTCGACAAAGCTACTTGCTTGCCCGATGTGCTAAATAGCGCGGGATACCAACAGATATTCATGGGTGGTGCCGCGCTAGGCTTCGCAAGCAAAGGCAGCTTTCTACGAGAGCACGGATTTGACACAACCCTAGGTCGTCATGAGTTAGTTGGCGAGATTGAAGACCCCAATTATGTAACCGGCTGGGGGCTTTATGATGATTCATTATTCTCCCAAGCGTTAAAACAATTTGCTAGTCTAGCGGCATCGGAACAGCCCTTTAATCTGACACTACTTACTGTAGATACCCATCATCCAATTGGCGAGCCCTCAGCAAGCTGCAGTGAATATGATCAGATCGACAATTCGATCTTGCACGCGGTTCACTGCACCGACTATCTGTTGGGAGAATTTCTCGATCAAATCAAAGCGCATCCCGCCTATGAAGACACGGTGGTGATTCTTGTCTCCGATCACCTTGCGATGCGCAACAATGCATTCCCGCTATTTCCTGAGGGCTATCAACGACGACTGTATTTCAATGTGCTGAATTCAAGCGTTGCTGCTGAGCAAAAAATATTTGCCACACCGCTGGACATCTCACCTACCGTATTGCAGTTGTTAGGAGTGCAGCATGATGTTGCATTTCTTACTGGCCTAAATTTGCTGAATACACCTATGAAAGACGCCGTGAGAGATATCTACGATCCGAACCGGCTTGAAGCCATACGCTATATCAACAGTAATCATCTCTCGACAGTCGAGGAGAATATCCCTTTCTCGTTGAATCGGCAGGCTCTAGACGACATGGAATTTTCTGAAGACATAGCGAACATAAGATACAACGGCGGGCAACTACAATTTGACGCGGCGACAGGTGACACTTACTTTATGTTACCGGCCTTAGCTGGCACACAGTTCAATGACGCAATGCTCTATCTAACAATTAAAAACGATGAAAAACTCAATGCAGCAGCCTACTTCGAGACTGAACTCGGGCAGGGATACTCTGAAGAAAACTCAGTGCAGCGCTACATTGAAGTCGGTCTCAATCGCATAGTATTCGAATTGAAAGGAGTTGCAACTGGGAGCCGAATCCGTATCGACCTTGGACATCTACCTGGTCGCTATAGTATTCGCGAATTGGAGATAAGAGCACAATAGCAGATAACAATCACCACGCTGGATTCACGAGTTGCCGAATGAATGGCATGAGATCTGTCGCCGCCATACCACGCTGACCGTCTGCCTGCATGGAGAGATCTGCCGCTTCACCGTGTATGCAGACGCCGGCACAGAGGCTGCTCTCTAGCGAATTGCCCTGCGCTACAAGACTGCCAACTATTCCACTCAACACATCACCCATCCCGCCAGTTGCCATTCCTGCATTGCCTTCGCTACAGAGAAAGAGTTTTTGCTGCGATTTTTCGGCGGTACATATCAGACTGCCGCTTCCCTTGAGGAGACAAACACCGCCCCAGGTTACGTTCAGTTGACGGACGGCGGCGTAGCGATCGCCCTGTATCTCGCTGATTGATCTGTTCAAGAGTGCTGCTGCTTCGCCCGGGTGCGGGGTGAGTATCCAGTTGTCTCTTTTTATTCCGGTACCTTTCTCGGCCGAGCCTTGTTCTCGCTTCTCAGCGAGCAGATGCAGGGCGTCTGCATCAATAACTAGAGGCTTGTCCGCTGAGATCTGTGCGTATAGCGCCTTCTGCATTAGACAGCGCGCCCAGCTGCCGCGCCCTAAGCCAGGGCCAATCACGATCGTCGTTGCTTTGGAAATGAGATCGTCGATATTGGTGTTGTCATCTTCGGTGCCTAGCACCATGACCTCGGGTCGTCTCGCTAGCAAAGCTGGACGATGAGCGGAGCGAGTAATGACACTAACAAGGCCTGCCCCACTTCGCACAGCCGCCTCGGCCGCCATTATTACCGCACCGCCGAAACTAGAATCGCCGCCGATGACTAATACATGACCATGGCTACCCTTGTGCGAAGCAGCCTCTCGAGGCGCTAGCATCGCAGATGTCGAATTGATATCTATGCGCTGCGCAGCTGGTTTGGGTGAAGACTCGCTAGTGAATACTTGATCGGGCACATCGAGACGGTGAAAGATCAACTCGCCAACATAGTCGCCTGCCTGATTCGTAAGTAGACCCTGCTTTAAGCCGATAAATGTAACCGTTACATTCGCTTTGACCGCGACACCGAGACATGCGCCTGTGTCTGCACTAAGACCGGAAGGAATATCGATCGCAAGCACAGGTCGATCTGCCTTGTTGATAAATTCGATGGCCTTTGCGTAATTACCGGTCACTTCTCTGTCTAGTCCAATACCTAACAGCGCATCAACGACAACTGGATGGGCGTGGTCTTTCTCGTGCTCAACATCGAAATCAGAGAAGTGCGTTATCACAACTTGCTGCTTCACTGCCCATTGCGCAGCGAGCTTCGCATCTCCCTGCAATTTTTCTGGATCCGACAGAGTTATGACCTCAGTGCTCAATCCCTGCACTTTCGCCAGGCTGGCGAGAAGATAGCCATCGCCTGCATTGTTGCCCGCACCTGCAAACACTTGCACGTGGCGCGTCTGTGGCCATTTTTCCATTAGCTTGTTAAAGGCGATCGATGCCGCCGATTGCATTAAGGTGAAGCCAGGAATGCCGAACTGTTCGATCGTAATCTTATCGAGCAGGCGGACCTCGGCTGCGGTATAAAGATCCCGCGGTAGTCTGGTCCGATAATCACTCACGGTTATTTATCAAATTTCTGAATGAGGCGACGCACTAGTCGCAGGCCTGCATCCAATTCTTCGCTGGGTATGTCTTCAGTATTCTCTATCGCCCAGGGATCCTGAACGTCGCGCAGATCCTTATAAGCAGTCTTGCCTTCTTCGGTGAGCACAACTAACACCGAACGCTTATGTTTTGGGTTGGACTGATAGGAGAGTAGACCGTCGGTAACCATCACATCGGTGATGCGCTGCACCGCCTGCCGCGATTGACCTAAGACTCTGGCGATACCCGGCACTGTCAGCCCCGAATTGGAAAGAGCGATGACTCCGATGACCTTCCATCTAGCGCTGGTTAGGCCCAACGCCTCTGTCATGTCATCTCCTTCCGCTATTAAGAGTCCATTCAGTCTGAATATGGACAATACAAGGTCAAGAAATAGCATGCGCTTGGGGGAATGCATTGGTTTTCCTCTAAATCCTTTCCTAATACGCCGTAAACCCGTGCTTAGATGGCTAAGCCATTTGGGATAAATCGATCTACGTCAGTATGTTGTCATTTGACACCTTATTTTCTTTACAGTCAATTGCTGTTTGAAGCTACAGTATTGCCTCCACGCTCTTCACTGCCGTCTAGAACTATAGTGACAGGATTCGCGACTTGAATAGCAGAGCACAAATTTTTAACAAGATATAAGGGACCATAACGTCGGCGGATCGAGTCGCCACTTCTCACAAGGACAGCATCATGAAAAAATTACTATCACTCTCTTTGGCAGCGGCGGCAGCCGCTTCACTCGCAGGCTTCAGTCACTCCAGCTTAGCCCAGGCACAACTGAGTGGCACACCAGGCGAGCTGCGCGAGTTTTTATACCCTAGGCCCAATACTGTGAATATCAATGGCGAAGGCGAGTTAACGGCTTACAAGGATACTGCCAAGGTCAGCCTAATCGTCACCTCTGAGGAGCGCAGTCTCAGCCAGGCTATGGAGGTTAATCAGGCGCTGCGACTCGAACTGATCCAAGAATTCGTCACCGCGGGCATCCCTACGGACGCCATCAACAACTCAAAGTTTTCCAGCTCACCTCAGTTCGGCTTGTTCGGTCGCAACCCAAACAGCTTCGAGGTGTCTGCTCGTATGGAGATTCAGGTGACTCGCGAAGAGCACTTGCAACTGTTGGCCGCGGCTGCAGACGAACACGACGAGGTGGTCTTCGAGAGCACTGCGTTCGAGCACAGCGAGGAAGACGACTTCGAAGATCAGGTAAGAGAGATAGCCGTGCAGGATGTCATGGCACAAAAGGCCTACTATGAAAGCAGCCTTGGCCTAGAGTTGAAGGCGGTAAATTTTTTTTACGGAGGCATTCGCCGGATGGCCCGAGCGATGCCCCAAGCCATGATGGCGCAGGAGATGGCGATGGACGCGAGTGGTGGAAGAGCTAGCAGCTCAGTGTCTCTGGCTGCCCCGGCTGTCGCACCGACATTTGATGAAGTAGAATACCAGACGAACATTAACGTGGTATTTGAAATCGTCGATGAAGACTAGCTGTTTAAGCCTACTTAGCTTTTTGTTACTTACAACCACCGTTGGCGCCGCTGAAATACGCGACGCCAACAGGCTTCTGCGTGTCAGCAACGTGGCCAGCCAGTTCGAATCGATGACTCTGCTGCAAACGCGAAATATCATCCGGACTTACAGCAGCATCGTGGCGATTTCAGCGGATGTAGAATTGCCCCAGTGGATAAAGAGAGATATAGCAGCCTGCTACGAACAGGCATTCGCCTGGGAAAAATTCGAAGATGGGATCGCACAAATCCTATTGGATAATTTCAGTAACCACGAGATGATCCTGCTAACAGATTTCTATCGCAGCAAAGGGCTGCCGCCTACCGAGATCACAAACTTTAAAATCGCGATTGCTAAGGGCCAAATGATTCAGCAGCTCACTGCTGACTATATCTTTGCTAACAGTGAAGGCTGCGCCGAGCACGACATAGATCTCATACTCGACTTCCTTGCCGACCCTCAGTTAGAGTCCAATAAAACTCTCGCGGTCGAATAGTTTAAGAAACGCCACAGACTAGCTGTTTATTGTCTTTTTAATACTTGCTTATAACCTAGTTACTACGGCTCCACCAATTCAATCCGTACGCCATCCGGCCCTTGTGCAAACGCGATTCGTATTGTACGAAACTCGCGAGGGTCCATCGTAAACTCCACGCCGTTACCCTTTAGTTCAGACTCAGCTGCGGTGAGGTCGGTAAACTTCCAGCCTAGATGATCGAAGCTACGGCCCTGCGTCGGCGCAACTTCGCCACTAGCCTGGCTCACTAACAGCAGCACGTCGCCGTAGTCCAAGGCGGGCAATGCGCCCTTCCATAGTTCTCGCTCTCCACCGAAATTTTCGCCATACCAATCCAGTGTACCCTCGGGATCGGGAGAGGTAAGATGAAGATGATGCATGCCGCGTAAATCCGGATCGTCGATGATTTCAATCTTCGTGCCCCAAGGATCTTCCACAAAACCGATCTGCATTTCGCCGAAGGCGACAAGATCACCCAATTGTTTCCCCCCATCGGCAACAACGCCGGCGACTACATCGGCCACATTGCTCATAGAGAACCCGAAATGATCGACACCCGAGCCAACCGAGCCTTCACCTGGATCGCGCCCGAAGAAAATCACTGCGATATCGCCGTACATGACACGGTCGATCGGATAGTCGGTATTATTCGAGCGAAGAAAACGTGCTGCCTCTCCTCCAAAATGTTTTACATACCAGTTAACCGCTTCTTCCGAGCTAGTAGCAGCGAGGTGAATGTGATCATAGGGAGCCGCCAAACTTTTTACGGAAACGAATAGGAATAATACAGCGAGTAATGAGTACTTTT
>MEHZ011363773.1_pt1 | contig 11698 bp, 8 predicted proteins | sample 897221 | NCBI WGS metagenome assembly MEHZ01 (sample SAMN05514161, study PRJNA337945) | marine metagenome | isolation source: marine surface water | place: Arctic Ocean | collected 2007-12-13 | reverse complement strand
AGCTGCTCTCCCAACCGCAAACGCACTAACGAGTGCCGGCCTAAGTCTTCGACACCTACCACCTCGACATTGACGCAATGCGTGTCGTTGGCAGTGTTCGCATCAGCCGCAATCACTTGCAAAGACTCAGGCCTTATACCTATTTCGAGTGCAGCGTTAGTCGAAGCCAAGCCCTGCGCCTGCGCCGCCGCGAGCGTCGCCTGGTCGAGCGCTATTCTCACGCCGTCAACAATCGCTGCTGTGCCATCGAATGTGCAGCTCAGCACATTCATACCTGGGGAGCCGATAAACGTGCCGACGAATGTGTGCCGAGGTCTGTCGAACAATTCCTTCGGCGTGCCTACTTGCAGAATAGAGCCTGCATTCATTACCACTACTTTATCGGCGAAGGTTAAGGCTTCGGTCTGATCGTGTGTTACATAGATCATGGTGTGCCCGAAGCGTTCATGAATTTTTTTGAGCTCGGTTCTAAGCTGCCATTTAAGGTGCGGGTCGATAACCGTCAGCGGCTCGTCGAATAGAATAGCGCGCACATCGGTGCGCACGAGCCCACGCCCTAACGAGATTTTTTGTTTGTCGTCTGCGTTTAAGCTCCGCGCACGCTCATTAGCCCGGGCGTCCAATCCAAGCATCGAGAGGGTATCGGCTACGCGCGCCTCAATCGTCGCGTTGTCGATACCGCGATTACGCAGAGGAAACGCGAGATTCTCAGCCACGGTAAGCGTGTCGTAGACCACAGGAAATTGAAATACCTGCGCGATATTGCGACGCTCGGTACTGAGATCTGTCACGTCTTCGCCATCGAAAAGCACGCGGCCTTCGCTAGGCCGTAAAAGCCCCGAAATAATATTAAGAAGCGTCGTTTTGCCGCAGCCCGAAGGGCCCAACAATGCATAAGCGCCACCGTCTTCCCACACTTGATCGAGCGGATTGAGCGCGTAAGGATTGTCTGACTCTGCGCCGGAAGCGGGATAGCGATGGCCGAGATTTTTTAGGTGTATGCTCGCCATGTCCTTATCTGCCTCCGCTGAGTTTGCGCACGCGCTTGCCTGTTAAGGTATTAAACAAAAAACAGTCCTGCGGCCTCACATAAAGGACTATCTCCGCGCCGCCGGCGAGAGCGTGTATTCCATCTAACAGGGCAACCCATGGCTGCCCCATAAAGCTAAAGTGCACAAAACTTTCGGAGCCGGTGATCTCGGTTACGTCGACAGTACCGCGTATTTCGATCAGTGGGTTACTGGCAGTAGACTCGCCGCCAGGCAATGGGCCGGAGCCTAACCGCAGGTGATGGCCGCGCACGGCGAGAGTAAGATTCGACGCTGCCTCTGCAGGATTCACCGCGCTCAATAGCTCTGACGCAACGGCAGCGGGAAGTGCTTGCTCTGCACCGGCGAAGCGCAGGCCGCCGGCATCATCATGATTAAGCGCCAAACTGTTAAGCGGTGGATCGGAGAAAAGGCGCGCCGCCATGAGGGTGTCGGGATCGCGATAGAGATCGAGCGTCGGCCCAAACTGCTCTACCCTGCCCCGATTGAGACAGGCAGTCTTACCACCTAAAACCAGTGCTTCGCTGGGTTCAGTTGTCGCATAGACTAATACAGCACCAAGCTCGGCGAACAGAACTGGCAGTTCTGCGCGAAGCTCTTCGCGCAGTTTGTAGTCGAGATTCGCGAGAGGTTCGTCGAGCAAGACAAGCGAGGCGCGCTTAACCAGCGCACGAGCCAGCGCGACACGCTGCTGTTGGCCGCCCGACAAATTGGCCGGCTTGCGCGTTAGATACGGCTCGAGTTTGAGTAGCTGCGCAGCCTGTGCGACACGCGCCTCTATCTCGCTTTTAGCCAGACCTGCCACACGCAGTGGCGACGCGATATTTTCGTACACACTCAGAGAGGGGTAATTAATGAACTGCTGGTAGACCATCGCAAGCTCGCGCTTCTGCACAGGCACACCGATCACCGTCTCTCCGTCGAAGGTGAGCTCGCCCGAATCAGGTTGATCGAGACCTGCCATCACGCGCATAAGCGAGGTTTTACCCGACAGAGTGGGGCCAAGCAGTATATTGAGTTCGCCTCGCTTTAGCTCGAGGCTTATGTCTTGCAGACTGTTATGTGAGTCGACATGGCGAGTGATATTGTTAAGGCATAACATCTTTTCTAACCCGCTCCCTTAGCCGCAGCGGCACGAACGGTAGTGATGTAATCGGCAAGCACTGCCTTGCCTCGCTCGTCGAATAAATAGCCCAATTTGGTCCGACGCCAGAGTATATCGTCAGCGTTACGAGCCCACTCGTGGGCAATTAAATAGTCGACCTCGCGTGAGTAGAGGTCTGCGCCTAGATGCATCCCTAGATCTGAAGCGGAGCTTGCATCACCGAGAAGCGTTTGGGTCTCGGTTCCATAAGTTTGAAGCCAGCGCTTAAGCAGCGAGACTTGCAGCCAAGGTGCTTGCGCCGAGAGCAGTGCCGACAAAGTTGCTTCATCCTCTGCACTAGCCTTTGCATCGCGCCCGCTTTGCAGTTCTCCGTTTTTACCGCCAAACTGCGCGGAGTAGTTGCCGCCGGGGAGTGGGGCCAGCTTTGTCCAAGGCGCGCCCATCTTCGGAAACGTATGCGCCAGCGCCTTCATCACGTCTTCGGCAAGGGTTCTGTAGGTAGTCACTTTGCCGCCATAAATCGATAGTAAGGGCGCGGCGCTTTTATGTGGCTCGAGATGATAATCCCGCGACACCTTCGTTGCGTCTTTTCCTTCTTCGTCGATCAGCGGCCGCACGCCTGAGTAGGTCGAGATTACGTCGTCTCGGCTCAGCTGCCTCTTAAAATAGCCGTTAGCAACCTCGATTAGATAAGCGATTTCGTCTTCGTCTATGTGCACAGTCTCGAGCACACCATCGAACTCCGCTTCGGTTGTACCGATAAGCGAATAGTCGTCGAGGTAAGGAATAACGAAAATAACTCGGCCGTCAGTATGTTGCAGCATAAATGCCTGATCGCCGTTGTGAAGGCGCGGGACAACAATATGGCTACCTTTAACAAGGCGCGTATCGAGCGGAGGCTTCTTGGCAAACAGCTTTTCGAGCAGGCGCGCAACCCAGGGGCCAGCGGCGTTAACGACTGCCTTGGCATGAACGACCTGTTCGATGCCACTCGACGCCTCTCTCAGGGTAACAATCCAATGCCCCTTACCTTCTTCGAGCGCAACGCATTCGGTATAGGTACGCACATCAGCGCCATGTTCAGCGGCTTGCTGCGCGTTGAGCACAACGAGTCGCGAGTCATCGACCTGCGCGTCCCAATATTCGAATCCCTTCGTAATGCCTCCATTTAGAGGACTGTCGTTACCGAAGCGAATCGCTCGTGAGTGTTTGAAGATCTCACTTTTCGCGAGAAAATCGTAGAGGAATAGTCCTGCGCGAAGCATCCAAGCAGGGCGTGAAATCGGCAGCTGTGGAATATTGAAAGCAAGCGGCCGAATGATATGCGGCGCCGCCTTGGTCAGCACATCCCGCTCTAAAAGCGCTTTGCGCACGAGGCCGAATTCGTAAAATTCGAGGTACCGTAGCCCCCCGTGAATAAGTTTAGTGCTCCATGAGGAGGTGCCCGAGGCGAGGTCGCCTTTTTCGATCAGCATCACGGAAAGGCCGCGACCCGCAGCATCGGCTGCTACGCCGGCACCATTGATGCCACCGCCGATGACAAGGAGGTCGGTTACTACGGGGGAATCGGTCACGGGTATGGGTCACTGTGTAATCTTTGTTTTCGGGACTAGCGGCCGGAACTAGCGGTCGGGGCTAGATGTATTTAAAGGCCGGTAAGCGATGCTTCGAGTGTACCACGCAGACTCAGCAAGCCAATAGTTCTGGGCATGCATCTGCCAAAAAGCAGCGGTAGATCACAGCACGCAAACTTGAATCCAAGTCTTTAACCTTCTCCTGCTTCGGGTAGAATCAGGGAATGAAAAAATACATTCTCGCAATAGACCAAGGCACCACCTCAAGTCGAGCACTGCTCTTCGATGCATCTTTCCAAATAGTCGGCGTTGGCCAACACGAGTTCGCCCAGCACTTTCCAAGTAATGGATGGGTAGAGCATGACGCAGAGGAGTTATGGGAATCCACCTTAAAGTCCTGTCACGATGCCATTGACGCCGCGGGTAAGAATCTCGGCTCGTCGATTAGCGCACAGGACATCGCGGGAATTGGCATAACCAATCAACGTGAAACTACCGTTGTGTGGGACAGGCTGACCGGAAAGCCTATAGCTAACGCTATCGTCTGGCAGGATCGACGCACCGCTGAGTATTGCGACGGGCTTCGTCGTGCGGGCCACGAACCGATGGTGCAGGAGGCGACCGGCTTACTGATCGATTCGTATTTTTCGGCAAGCAAACTTCGCTGGCTACTCGACAACGTGCCCAATGCACGCACACGTGCGGAAGCAGGTGAACTCGCTTTTGGCACCATCGATAGCTTTTTGCTTTGGCGTCTTAGCGGCGGTAAAAGCCATTGCACCGATGCCACCAATGCTTCTCGAACACAGCTTTTCAATATTACCAGCCAAGAATGGGACGAGAGACTTCTCACCCTTTTCGGCATCCCTGACTCGATGCTCCCACAGGTCAAAGATTGTGCCTCGGACTTCGGAACGACTGATCCCGCGCTGTTTGGAGCCGCGATTCCTGTCGCAGGGATGATTGGCGACCAGCAAGCAGCGGCGTTTGGCCAATGCTGTTTCGACGCGGGGATGGCGAAAAGCACCTATGGCACCGGCTGTTTCCTGTTAATGAATACGGGTGCCAACATTGTGCGCTCTGAGCACAGACTGCTAAGCACAGTTGCGTACCGTCTTAATGGCGTTGCCACCTACGCTGTAGAAGGCAGTATTTTTATGGCCGGCGCGACTATGCAGTGGATTCGCGACGGACTTAAGCTAATAGACGATGCCACCGCGAGCGAGGCGCTTGCGATAGAGACTGGCGATGAACTCAGTGTCTATTTAGTGCCCGCTTTTACTGGTCTTGGCGCACCCTACTGGGACGCGGAGGCTCGCGGCGCACTCTATGGGCTTACCCGCGACACCGGCATAAAAGAGGTGGTGACTGCGGGATTGCTGTCGGTGTGCTACCAAACCCGTGATCTCGTTGAAGCCATTCGCGGCGACGGTGCCACACTCGAGAATTTACGAGTCGACGGTGGGATGGCAAATAATGATTGGGTTATGCAGAAGCTCGCCGACGTTCTCGGCTGCACTGTTCAGCGACCAACCCTCGTTGAAACCACCGCATTGGGTGCCGCCTATATGGCGTGCTTACAGCTGGGCCTTGTGGAATCGCTTGATGCACTTGCCGCGCGCTGGCAGCTCGACTCGTCATGGAAGCAGGTGAAGTCCGAAGACTGGCGCGTTCGTCACTACACAGGCTGGCTCGAGGCGGTAGATCGCACGAGGTCGTCGGGGTAGACTCAGTGGCCCTGTGACTAAAGCGTGCTTCGCGCATTGCTAGCACTCATTCTCAGCGCGCGGTTAACGCTCACCAGCGCATCATTACATTAGGAATCAACGCATGCAGCTCCATCTCATCCGCCATGGCCAAACCAACTGGAACGAAGAGAAACGTATACAGGGCCAGAGCGATTCGATTCTAACTGAACTCGGCGTTAGTCAGGCACGAGCCTTGGGCGAGCGTCTGCGTGAAATCGACTATGCTGCACATTACAGCAGCAGTAGCGTGCGTACGCGGCAAACAACCGAACACGCCTTTCCCGCTGCATCAGACGTTCGTTTCCGTGATGAGCTGCGCGAGATTTATCTCGGTCCTTGGGAAGGAAACCTCTACGCCGACATGGCTGAACGCGAGCCCGACTCTTACAAACATTTTTGGGAACAACCGCATTTATTCGCTGTGCAAGGCGCCGAGAGTTTTCATGACTTACAGCGAAGGGCAGTCGCCGCAGTGGCAGAGATAGCCGCCGCGCACGCGGGCGAACGAGTCGCACTTGTTAGCCATGGCGCGCTCATAAAATCCTATCTTTGTCATGTCGAGGGTCGACCGCTAGATCGCTTTTGGGAGCCTCCAACAATGCATAATTGCTGCCATAGCATCGTAGAGATCGCGGCCGACGGTAGCGCTAAGATAGTTCAATACGCAGACGAGCCTGTTGGCTAAACACATCGTTTACACGAGGCCATGTATGAGCTCAATAGCACAATCATCTCTGCCGAATAAGCTCGATATTCCGCTGCGTTTAAGCGCTCTTCTCGTTCTGTTTGCGGGCGTAAGCCTCGGACTTTTCACCCTCTCCTCTGCAGTGGGTATATGGGTGGGGGCATGGGATTTTCGTACCGGCCTTGGTGTTTTGCGCATGGCGAATACTGCAGCCCCCTATCTCTTTTGGAGCTGCCTCGCGCTTGGCATAGCCACAGCGTTGTTTGCCCTGTTGATGGCACATCAAGATAGAGGAAGACTCATCGTCTACGCAGGCATTGGTACAGCAATTGCGGCACTAGGCTACGCTGTCCCCGAGAGCTTCAGGCCTCCTGAGGGAGTGAATTACCCCATGATTCATGACATCACCACCAATACCGACTATCCCCCGCAGTTTGTCGACATTCTGCCTCTGCGCGGGACCGAATCGAATAGCGTACTCTATGGCGGCGCTGAGAATGTCACCGCCGAAGAACTGGCAGCGCTCACCAAAGAAGCCTATCCGGATCTGATTCCTCGGGTGTACGACGAGCGCCATGCCGATGTCTATCGACGCGCGCTAAATGCGGTCGAGACACTCGGCTGGAAGGTTGTCTCGGCTGACTTCGATAGCCGCCGCATCGAGGCGACAGACACCACTTTATGGTTTCGATTTAAGGATGACATCGTGATTACATTCGGCACGCAGAGCAATAACGTGGTCGTGAACGCACGCTCTACCTCGCGTGTCGGGGTCGGTGATGTGGGTGCTAATGCCAATCGCTTGCGTGCTTTTTTTGCGCTGATGGACATGCCCTAGCACTCTAACCCAAGCGGCTAAACACGCTTACTACAGACAACTATCGCCGATTATGAATCAACATCCGCACAAAAATACACGCCAGTTCGGCCTCTTCGCGGTTGTCGCGCTGTCAGTCCTAGCGCTTTCCCAAGCGATTGGCTACTGGGTCAATGAGACAATTCCTCTGCATAGCAGCATAGAGATAAACCCCTTTCTCTTTTTTACCCACGTGCGCAATCACGGCGGCGTGTTTGGATTGCTGCAGGGACAAGGCTGGGTTTTCGGCTTGTTCAGCGCAGTTCTTCTAGGTGGGGTTGCCGCCTACCTAAGGTTTGGCGAGGCGCTCGCCCGCGCCGAATATCTCTGTTTCGGACTGATTGTTGGTGGCGGCGCGAGCAATGTGTTGGACCGACTAATTTACGGCAGCGTCATCGACTTCATCGACGTTCAGGGTATTCCCTACTGGCACTATGTGTTCAACACCGCAGACGTGATGATCCATCTGGGGATCTGGCCGATGTTGGCAATCGGCCTATGGCAAGCGCGCGGTGCTAAGCCTGAGACGCCCTGACCCAAAAAGCGGGGAGCTTTCCTGTGGTCAGCGCCACACCAAAAAGAATTAGCGCGCAGCCGCCAAGCATATAGAAAGTGATCGGCTCACCAAGAAAAACACTCGACCAGAGTAGGCTAAATGCAGGAACGAGAAACGTCGTGTTCAACGCGCGTGCAGCGCCGATACGGGCGATGAGCTTATAGAATATTAGGTAAGCAACGCCTGTGCAGAGCGAACCGAGCGCAAAGACACTCAGCCACATCGACGTGCTGGGCGCGGCCTCTGGCCATTGCCACCATGCAAGCGGTGCCAGCGTAAACATGGCGAAAGCAAGGCTTCCCACGGTCACTGTGAGCCCACTCACTCCCTGTAGGCGATGCTGAGCCAAATTGCTCGCCGTACCATAGAGTAGTGAGGCGCACAGGCCGGCTCCGATCGATAAAAGCGCCTGAGCACCGAACTCGATTGCCTCAGGGTCGAACACAATAAGCACAACGCCCCCAAAGCCAATCGCCATGCCAATAAGCGCGACGTGTGTAAGCCTTACTTTCCAGAAACTAAACGCAATGAGTGCGGCGAAAAAAGGAACCGTAGCATTCAATATCGACGTGATGCCCGCATTCAGTTCGAGCGAAGCGTAGGCTAAGAGGCAAAAAGGTAGGCTCATATTTGTAAGGCTCACCACATAGATTATGCGCCAGTGGGCGAGCAACTGAGAGAATAGGCCTCGGTAGAGAAACACCGGGAGTAGCAAGCAAAGTCCAAAGAAAACACGCGCAGCTATCAGCGGCACGGGGCCAAAAACAGGCGCGGTAACGCGCAGAAAGAAAAACGAGGCACCCCAAATAGCGGAGAGCGCGAGCAGGCTTATCCAGTCGCGCAATTCGAGCTTGTCATTCACAGAGTAATCCTCGCGCGGCAAAGCCACTTTCGCGCACTAAGAGAAGGGTCAGGGCTAGTAAGTCTGCTTCGCGGCAAGCACGGCGGCAGCCGGGTCAACGTCAAGGCCTTGCTGGCGTAAGACGTTACCTAGCGCCGAGAGGCACAGATAAACATTCGCCTGACTGCTGGCGAAACCCATGAGTCCGATACGCCAAACCTTGCCCGCAAGAGCGCCAAGTCCAGACCCGATCTCCAGGCTATAGTCGTTGAGCAACGTATTGCGTACAGCTGCGTCGTCGACAGTTTCCGGAAATCTCACGAGGTTTAATTGCGGTAGCCGATTCTCTGCATCTACCACAAAGCTTAAGCCTAGCGCTTCGATACCCGCAACGAGAGCACGGTGGTTTCTGTCATGCCGTTGCCATGACTGCTCTAAACCTTCCTCCTGCACGATCACCAAAGACTCGTGCAGCGCATAAAGCGAATTTACTGGGGCAGTATGATGGTAAGCGCGCTTGTTACTCCCGCCCCAATAGCCCATCACGAGATTAAGATCGAGAAACCAACTTTGCACGGGTGTCTTACGTTCCCGAATAACCTTCGCAGCGCGCTCTGAAAACGACACGGGGGACAAACCCGGCACACACGAAAGACACTTCTGAGTCCCCGAGTAAATAGCATCTATTCCCCACTCGTCTACCTTGAGTTCGATACCCGCAAGGGAGGTCACCGCATCGACTACCGCGAGGCAATCATACTGACGTGCGAGTGCGCACAGTGCCTTCGCATCGGATCTAACGCCTGTTGATGTTTCTGCATGAACAAAAGCCAGCAGTTTCGCATCGGGATTAGCTTTTAATGCGTCTTCGACCTTATTTAGATCGACCGCACAGCCCCAGTCGTCTTGAACCATCACAGCTATCGCACCGCAGCGTTCTACGTTCTCCTTCATGCGTCCGCCAAACACGCCGTTCTGACAGACTATTGCTTTGTCACCGCGCTCTAACAAATTGGCGAACGCAGTTTCCATACCCGCCGATCCGGGTGCCGAAACCGGCAGAGTAAGCTCATTTTCTGTCTGAAAAGCGTATTGCAGCAGCGCTTTAACCTCGTCCATCATTTGAATAAAAGCGGGGTCGAGATGGCCTATAGTCGGTCGAGATAGAGCCTCTAAAATGCGCGGATTGACGTCAGAGGGTCCAGGGCCCATGAGTGTTCTTACGGGAGGATGAAAAGAATTGGTCATGGGAGCCTCGTGCGGATAAGACGATACATTTAATTATCGGTAGAACCGTTGAGCTTATAACTAATGCGCAACATGATTCAATGATTGATGAGTGGCTGATACGCCAGATACAAAAAAGCCGAGTGAAAACTCGGCTCTTTTGCTTACTACTAAACTCTACAATAGCGCGTTTAGTCGTCTTTGCTCTCAGCCGCGTCGACGCCAGCTGGACGGCCAACTAACTCAACATAAGCCATAGGCGCTTTATCGCCAGCACGCAGGCCACACTTAAGAATGCGGATGTAACCACCCGGACGCTCTTTGTAGCGTGGACCCAGCTCAGTGAACAATTTGCCCACTGTCGCTTTGTCGCGTGTGCGGTTGAAGGCTAAGCGACGGTTCGCTACGCTATCTTCCTTGGCTAGCGTGATCAAAGGCTCTGCGACCGATCGCAATTCCTTCGCTTTAATCAACGTTGTCTTAATCAGCTCGTGCTCGACGAGTGAGATTGCCATATTACGGAACATGGCTTGACGGTGCGAACTGTTACGATTTAGCTGGCGACCGCTTTGTCTATGACGCATAACTCATTACCTTATATATACTTATTCAGACGGACTGCTTAAGCAGCGCGATCGTCGGACTTGAGGCTCGATGGAGGCCAGTTTTCTAGACGTAAACCCAATGAGAGTCCACGAGTAGCCAACACATCTTTGATTTCTGTGAGCGACTTCTTACCGAGATTAGGAGTCTTCAGCAGCTCTACTTCGGTGCGCTGAATCAGATCACCGATGTAGTAGATATCTTCGGCCTTGAGGCAATTCGCAGAGCGAACGGTCAGCTCAAGATCATCGACAGGACGAAGCAGGATAGGATCGATCTCGTCTTCGGCCTTCGTCGCTTCAGGGACGATTTCGCTATGCAGGTCGACGAACACGGCAAGCTGATGCTGCAGTATTGTCGCCGCACGACGGATCGCCTCTTCAGGATCGATTGTGCCGTTGGTCTCTAGATCAATCACGAGCTTATCTAAGTCGGTACGCTGCTCAACACGCGCAGCTTCTACAGAGTAAGACACTCGTAGTACCGGGCTGTAAGAGGCATCTAATAGAAGCTTGCCAACCGCTCGCGTCTCATCGTCTTCGCTGCTGCGACTGTCTGCAGGCGAATAACCACGACCCTTACGGATCGTGAGGCGCATGTTTAGCTCGCCATTTTTATTGAGGTTCGCAATTACGTGGTCAGGATTGATAATCTCGACGCTGCCATCTGAAACGATGTCGCCGGCGGTAACAATACCCGTGCCCTTTTTGTTAATTGTAACAACGACTTCGTCTTTCTCATTAAGCACTACTGCAATGCCCTTAAGGTTAAGAAGAATCTCGATAACGTCTTCGCGGACGCCTTCGATTGTGCTGTATTCGTGTACTACGCCATCGATCTCAACTTCTTCAACCGCACTACCGGGCATAGAAGAAAGCAGAATGCGGCGAAGCGCATTGCCAAGGGTATGGCCGAATCCGCGCTCTAGCGGCTCCAGGACAACCTTTGAGCGGCACTTGTCCACTTCATCGATCTGAATATGCTGTGGCGTCAAAAAATCTGAAAGAGAAATTTGCATGTCATCCACCTTCTGTGTGATTAGCTCACTACTTCGAGTAAAGCTCGACGATTAGAGACTCGTTGATCTCTGCAGAGAGGTCTTCGCGCTCTGGCTTGCGAGAGAATGTACCCTCAAGCTTTGACGTGTCGACGCTGACCCAATCGATTGCTGTGCGCTGCGCAGCGAGATCCAATGCCGACTTAATACGCAGCTGCGCTTTAGCCTTCGCACGGATTGCTACAGTGTCACCCTCGCTCACCTGATAAGAAGCGATGTTTACAACAACGCCATTAACAGTGATCGATTTGTGAGCAACCAGTTGACGCGATTCCGCACGCGTGCAGCCGAAGCCCATGCGATAAACGACGTTATCTAGTCGACACTCGAGCAATTGCAGGAGGTTTTCACCAGTTGCGCCTTTGAGACGAGCGGCTTCCTTGTAATAGCCACGGAA
>MEHZ011421169.1_pt1 | contig 11704 bp, 13 predicted proteins | sample 897221 | NCBI WGS metagenome assembly MEHZ01 (sample SAMN05514161, study PRJNA337945) | marine metagenome | isolation source: marine surface water | place: Arctic Ocean | collected 2007-12-13 | reverse complement strand
TGAGTATTGTTGAGCGTTTTTCATTTGTTCACTCTTTATGAAAGCAGCAGCGTTAGCTTTACTTTTTTCTGCTGTTGCTTTTTGTTCAGCAGTTATTCTTTTTGGAGGCATTGGCACTGAAACTTTAGATGTGCCTTTAGATTTACGTGCAGGTTTAGGTGTAGGTTTAAGATCAGATTCACTTCCGTCCATTGAACCATAGCTTCCCTTTTTAGCGTTATTCAGTCTAGAAATTGCATCATTTGTTTCTCTATTATTTGCTTGACGTGCTTCACGTTCTGCTTTTTTTAGTGCTTTTTCTGCTGCTTTTGCTTCAGCTGCAAGCGCTTTTAATTCTGAAGTTGTATACCGACCAGTACGTCGTTTTGCAGCTTCATTAACTTTTCTAGCTTGTTCATTTTTTTTACGTAAACTAGCAATTGTTTCTGGACCTAATACAGGATTAGATGATTTAGTAGACATCTTACATTCCTTTCTTTTTGTACGGGCCTTTTCCAAGACCACGCATTGCTTTACCACAACCAATAGAACCACCAGATGCACGTTTTACAGTTTTTTTAGCGTTTACCTTACCACCATAAGATTTTTTAATAGGGTAACGAGCTTTTAAACCTTTTGGTCCGTCCATCCGTGTTTCTAATAGTTTAATTTGTTCTTTAATACTATCTTTTTGTTCTTTAAGTTTTTCAATTTCTTTAATTCGTGCTGGACCTTTAATTTTAACAGAGGCTAATTTAGATTTTTTAGTTAAACTTTCTAATTTAGTTTGAAGTGCTGTTTTTTCTTTTTCAGCTGCTTTATATGCTCTAGTTGCTCCTGCAGTTTTTCCCATACGTGATTGGGAATCTGTAAGTGCACCGGGATCATTACCTTTAAAAACTTTACCTAATGATGTTACATCAGATGGTTGATTAATATCAGCTGCTGCTTTACCGATATCTTTACTTAGTACTTTATCAGTAGTAGGAGCTTTTTTATTTCTTAACCTTCTTGCAACTTTTTCAAGTCCTTTTAAAAATTTACCAGCAGCCATTTTATTTACTCCGTTTGTTTTTATGGATTGATCCACCACAGCTTCGCATTATTGCTTTGCCATATCCTTTTGTAGCCTTACCACAACCTACCATACCACCCGACCTCTTTTGATTAGTACGACCAGATTCGTAAACTTTAATTAAATCTTCAGCTGATAAATTATCCATTTCTTCAGGCTCAAGATTAATCTTACCTCTCATTGCATCACGAATTTGATCAGGTGTAGCTTTAGGGTCTTTAGGCGTAGAGAAATTTCTTGGTGTTTCAACTCCACCTGCTCTTTCCATTTGAGACAAACGACTCATAAACTCAGATTTTGGCTCACGACGTTCAGATTCTTTTTGAGCAGCTTTTAAAGCCTGACGAGTAGGTTTAACACCTGAACTCGCCCCTTTACCAATTACAGTTGTTGGAGCGCCTTCAGGACTTGACGCATATGCAGCCGCACGTTTAACCCTGCCCTTACGAGTTTCTTCACGAATATTTTCTTTAGATTGTTCTTTAACTGGAGATTTACGCGCACGTTTAGTTCCTGTTGGTGTTTTAACAGGTGATCCTTCAACTTTATTAACTTGTTTAATTTTCTCTACTTTAGCAGCTTTCATAAATGATTTAGCTTGTCTTGGACTAAAGTTTTTAAAAGTTAATTTTTCTCCATGTTTTTTAAAGAATGAAGCACCTTCTTTAGTTGATACTTGTTTTCCGTTACCTTTAATTTTATCAGCATCTGTAGCGGCAGCTTTAACTTTAGCATTAGTAGTAGTTGTTGCTTTTTTAGATTTACTAATTACTTTTTCAGCAACTTTTTTACCACCTTTAAAAATTTTACCTATAGCCATAATTTCTTTCTCCTTTAATTAGAATATGCAATTACTGTGTTGTCAGCACCTGCTGGTGATGCAGGAGCAGCCATATCGTCTCTACGAGTACGGCGAGCTTGATTTCGTAGTGTCTCAACAGCTTGCATATATCTTTGCTCAAATAGCTGAACTGCCGAAAAGTTTTTAGTGAACACCATAGCTTCAACCATTGAAGCATTGAATAAAGCATCATAACAAATCTCAGTAAAATAATTAGTGGGGTTTGCAGATGTTAGGGTTACAGGTCGAGCAACAGTCATTAAGATACCGTCTGATGTTGAAGCAGGTGTAGGTGCAAGACGTACACGAGTATCTGTAACTCGTGAGTAATATCTTGGTACTTCAGTTGAAGCACTTGTAGGCCATACTGCATTTAAAAACTCATCAGTCTTTAACAATAAATTAATTTTAGAACCGTTATTAATCAGATTAAAATTCTTTACGATGCGTGTACCAGTAGGAAGAGTGATTTCTGCATTACTAGCAGAAACTGCAATTGATGTTTGAACAACTAAACCATAATCATCTAAATCTCGCGTTAGTCTTTCTTCAGAACGATTGACCATGTTAGGAACATAAGCTAGAAACTCAGTTCCATCATTTTCACACGCACTGATAATATCATTTACAAGATAAGTATAATCGGTCATTTATATGTTATCCGTAGAATACTGTAAGAGTTGCTGCAGATGTAGGTGCTGTTACGGAAACAAGACCATCAACACGAATACCTAAATCAGTCCAATCTAAATAAGCTGATCCAGTTACATCAAACTTAACAATGTTTCCTGCAACTGTTCCTAATGCAGTTGTAGAAGTTCCGTCTAAAATATAAATGCCTGAACCAGTTGCATGAATTGAACGAATACGTGTATCTTGTACAGTTGCACTAGTTGTAATATCAACTAGAACACCACTACCTACAAGAAAAGCTGAACGAATATTTGTTGTCACAATTACATCTCCTTTAAAGTCTATTATAATTATATAGCATCGTTAAATTTAATTATAGTAGTATAAAAGGATTTAAACAAACAAAGAAAAAAAGAAAGAGCCTCCGAAGAAGCTCTTTCAATTTAACTTTTTTAGAACGATTTAGAAATCGTCTAGATTGTAACTTCCAGTATCAGCTTGAACCAGAAGCACCGCGCCACTGACGCCAGTCACTCCAACCGAAAGCATAACGCTCACGGGACTTGAAGCGCATGTTACCCGTATCGAAATCAGGCTCCATTTTGGTTTGGAGAGGAACGCGAACGAACATCTTCGTACCATTAGGAACATCAGTCTTTAGGAACCATGCGTTGGTATCTGTAAAGCGACGGTTAACATAGAACCCATCAGAAACAACAGACTGATTGCGAATTGCATTGATGTTGTTCTGTGCGAATGCAGCTGAACCACCTGCAACCGTTGTACCGGGTGAGTTAAGTACCTGATCTGCAGTATAGATAAGATCAGATGGAATGTGAAGTGATTCAGTTGAAGCACCGATCAAAATACCACGATCATCCTTAATTTTAGTTACTGCAATCGTTGCGGTTTCAAGAGCAGCTTCTGAGAAATCAGTTGCTCCTACAGTGTTAGATTGATTTCCATCACCAATAGTTGGGTGAGTAGCTGAAATCAAAGGTTTACCGTCACCACCGTTATAGCTTGTGGAAAACGCATTGTTAAATACGTCTGCAGCTTTAACCTGTTTGGTGTTAGCCATAGCACGAGCTAGACCTTTAGCACGAACCTTCGAGAAGGTGTCATATAGGTTGTCTTCCATAGCTTCTTCAGTGATAGCAAACGCAAGAGCTACAGTTTCCATTGTGTAACGGGCTGTGTAACCTTCTTGTGCGTTGTCATACTGGACTGCTGAACCTTCTGATTTAGTAGGGGCAGAGCCGAAGCCAGTGAATAGAACTTCTTCCTCAAATGCACGATCTGAGTTTTCAATTTCATAGAGTGGAGCATGTTCGTCGTTTACTTCACCATAAGAAATACCGAAAATCTCATTAAGACCGGGAAGGAGTTGTTTTGCAATACTACTGCGATTAATAGCCATTTATTTATCTCCCTTTCATTAACCTGCCGAAATTCCGACAGTTGGATAAGCGTTCATATGCTGTTTCCAGATGATTTCCACTCGTGGATTTGTATCTCCAAGAGCATTACCCGGTTCTTTAAATGCACCCAGCACAGTCATTTGTCCATCATCACCACGAGTAGCGGCTTTAAGACCATGACCAGACTGACCTGTATATGTAGAACCTGCACCCAACGTAGTATCAAACGTCGTTGAGTAAACATCGCCTACAGTAACAGCGGCATCAGCTTGAACAATGAAAGTAGTGTTTTGGTCGTCATTTACAAATGCTACAATGTCAGAAGCAGATGTACTTGCGGGCCAATATTTTGCAAAAACAGGCGAACCGTTTTGTGTATAGTTACACCCTGCAAAAACACCAAGAGGAATATCGTTACCAAGACCGACAGTTGTTACAACTTCGACCTTACCAACATTAATGGTTACAACGTCACCGTTAAAAATATTTGCTGCATAACCAGAAGCGATAGAGTATTCACTAACACCTGCAGAATTAGTAGCAGAACCTTTTTGACGTGAAGGACGGAAACCATCAAGAGCTTTAGATAGAGCCATTTTAGTTCTCCTTAATTAAAATTACCATGACAAAATGATTGATCAACAACAGTGTTACCTTTACTTTTGAAAGTTAGGTGCACGTCCCTGAACAACCGATGATTTACTTGAGTTTGAAATTGGCATACGAGAATCGTTTTGATTTTCAAGTTGAGCGTTAACTGCATCCATCATTTCACGACTACGATCTTCATAATACCTTTTTCGAGCCTCTGCCTTACCAGCTGGCATTTTAGCAAGTCCCAAGTCTCCACGACAGACTGTACCTGCATAACGGCCTTCATTCTTCACGAGAGAATTGTGTGACATTTCGGGAACTTCTTCAGGTGTTACAAACACCCAACCATCTTGAAGTCGCTTGCCTACATTTTGAATGTCTTCTTTACCGCGTATTTCAATACGCAACCACCGAAGTATCATTCCTTCATCAGCAAAGCGGTCTTTGATTATATCTGGAATTGCAAGATAGTCTGGTTCTTCAAAGGTATACTCTTCATAAGAACGCTGTTCAGTTTCACGGTTTGTCTCACTACGTGCTTGTTTTATTGTGTTACGTGTCATAATATTTTTAGCCTCCACGCTTAGATGTAATAATTGTGGTATACTCGCCTTCTGCTTTATCAGCAACTAGCTTTTGTTCTGCATACCGTTCAAGAGGAATACCCCAACGATTAGCCATTTCAATATCGTCTCGCGTTAGCTTAACTTTATTTGGCCTACTTGTTTTAGGGTTAGCGACAGTGCGTGATGCTCCACCTACCACTTGAGAGGGTTGTTTCGGTTCCCTTACTTCCGCTTCTTGATCTGCTTCTTCTTCTACTACCTTTGCCTGTTTTTTAAATTTCTTAGGAAAAGATTGTTGAAGACGTTGATCAATTTCTTCATAAAACTCATCGTCAGTAGGATCAAATCCTTCACCTTTAAGCTGCTCATCAATTGCAATTGCAGCTGCGGTCATAATTTGATCTTGACCAAACCAGTCATTTTGTGTTGCCCATTCTACTGCTTTAGGATCATAGTTTGCAGGATTAGGAGTTGACTGTTGAGGAACTTGTTGCTGTTGATATTGTTGCTGAACAGGCTGTGGATTATTAGCTTCATAATCTGAATAAGCAGTCTTAGCTTTAGTTAGATTATCAAGCTGCAACTCTGCTCGATTTAATTGTCGTTGTGCAATAACAATTTCATCAGCTTCCCCACTTTCTAAAGCTTTACGATAAGCTCCTTCAGCGAGTTTAATTTGGTCATTAACTTGTACTTCGTTAGAGTCTAAATTCTTTTTATACGTACTAACAATTTCATTATCTTTTTGTTTAAGCTTGTTTTCGTATTCAGTAACTCGTGCTTCAAGTTCTCCAATACGATCTTCACGATCTTTTCGCTGCTTAATTAATTGTCTGATACGTTTTTGTGCGCCTTTAGTTTCAACACCTTTTAATTCAGTTGCTTGTTCTTCTAAAGGTTCTTCAGTGGCTGCTTCTTCTTGTTCAGGTGCTGATTCTACTTTTTCATCAGTAGTATCTTCTTCACCTTCAACTTCATATTCAACAGCAACTTTTTCAGTTTTTTCTGGAGGTGTAATTTTACCCCAATCTTCTGAGTCTTCAACTTCGTAGTTAACAGCTTCTTCAGCCATTTATTTTCTCCTGTACGCCATTGCGAAATGGTCGGTTACGCTACTATCCTTTAAAATACAATGTATTCTAAAAGTATACAAATTTAAATATTATCCACCAGTTGATAAGTTATAAGACGTATCCAAATCAGTAGGATCACTAACAGTCATAATAACTTGATCATCAAAGATAAGAAGGAGTTTAACACCCTTATAGATTAGTTTAACTCCTGAGTGTTTACCGTAGCTAACGTAATCTCCTACGTTGCACCACGGACCTTTTGGAAATTTACTTTTATCTTCGTAAGCTAAATCACCCAAAGCTACAACTCGCCCTACTGTTGTAAGGTACGCGATATCATCACGAGTTGAATCAGGTAGGATAATCCCACCTTTAGTTTGGCGTTTAACTGAAACTGGTCTTACTAGAACATGAAAACCAGTTAGTTTCGGAAGTACTTTAGGATCAGGTACGTCAGTATCTGCAATCCATTCGTCATTTTTTAATGCTTTGCTCATTGTTTGATGTTGCATTGTTTTATTTAAAATCCTCTTCATCGTTATCAATTTTTAAACGTCGATTTAATATTTCAACGGAAATATCAGCACCATCTGCAAGACCAGCTAAGTAGCCTACGATGTACCGATACTCAGGATAATCTGAAGCGGAGCCTGATGCAAGAGAATTTTTTACATCTTTAATTTTTTCTTCAACACCTCTACGGATGTCAGTCGTTAATATCAAAGTTTAATTCCTTATTTAGAGGAGCTACCTTTTGAAGATGTAGGAACCTGATAAGAAGACTTATCAAAATTATTTAGAACACCTTTGTTAGCTCGCACTGTAAATTGGTCTGTAGGAATTTTAGAAGTATCCCCATAACCAGTTCCATTTGATTTATATTCCATTTTAAATATTCTCCTTTTAAGAATTATTTGTTAAAGCAGCTTTACGAACATCTTTAAGTTCACTTTCCATCATTGTAAAGACTGCCATACCTTTTTGCAAGTCAATTGTTTTATCTTGTTTAGCTAACTCACTTAACATTTTAAGAGCTTCTTGGATTTGTTTAAGCTGACGATCTTTATTATTTTCTTCAGCTTTCATTAAGTTAGTTGCACCTTCAATGTATGCTTCCAAAGCAAGCTCACGTTCTTTAATATCAAGCTCACGGTTTTTAAGAGTACTTTCAGCATTTTCTTTAGCCATTTGAGATTGAAGTTGACGATCTTTAAGTATACTTTGAGAATTATCTTTAGCCATTTGAACTTGAAGTTTACGTTCTTCAAGATCGATGCGGCGACCTTCCATCATAACCATCTGTTGTTCTGGTGTCTGTGGGCCTTTAGCAGCTTGCTGATTAGCAACTAGCACTTGTTGAGCAGCTTGTATCATAGCTTGTTCTACGACTTGTGGGGAGACGTTATCCTGACCCTGTAGCATCTGTTGAGTTACACCATTCATTTGCTCTTGGTACTTCATTACTGAATGCTCTTGAATGTTAGACGCTAAGATTGGAACAATACGCTGCATGATTGGATTTGCTCCATTTTCAGGGTCTTGCATGTAAGACATCTTAACTTTTATATGAGCATCATGATCCTGTCCTGCAAACGCACGAATAGCTATTCCTTTCGATGCGGCTAAGATATCAGAGACAGGATCAAGAGGATGCAGCTGGGGCTTAGATGGAATAATTAAATCTAGATTAGGAATATGAGCCGCTTTCAAAATAGTTTTATGTAGCTCTTCAGTATTGTACATTCCCGGTGGAGCTTGTTGAGCCATCTGTAATGCCATTTGAGCCATCATCATACGATGCGCTGAAGATGGAATGTTAGGATCAGATACAGGAAGAATATCAATACGACCATCAAAGTCTTTACGTAAGACTTGAATCTCATCCCCTGCCATCTTAAACGGATAGTCAACAGGCATTGACTCATAATTAATTCGAGCTAGAATTTTAAGCTCTTCACGTTGAGCATGATGTAGACGCTTATGGATTGCAGAGAAGAACTTACTTGAAGCTTCTAACAACGCCATTGTAGTCCCTACTGGACCATAAGAAGCTGCATCACTAATTACTTGTTCTGTGTTATCTGCAAACTTCTGACCAGTTGACGCTACAAACTGAAGCATAGCAAAAAGAGTTTGTGATGGTTCTTTGTATGGCAATGGAACAATTGACTTTGAAAGGTCCATTCCAGTTGCTTCAACTTCTTTAAACTCGCCGGGAGCTATAGGATCATTATCACCAGTGATACGAACACCTTTAGCACGGAAACCAGCTGGTAGGTTAGCAAACTGACCTGCATCAAGTAGACTACGCATTGCTGATGTTGCAGATGCAGTTAAGTTACCCAACATATGAATGTAACCAATACCGTAGAATCCCAATGCAGGAACAAAACGATAGTGCGTAAAGAATAGTTTCTTCTTCCGTTGTGGATCATCAGGATCATAGTTACGACGAATTGAGAGAACTGCTCTGCTATCCATATCAATTGTTACAATATAAGGAAGAGTAAGATTTGTATCGTCTTCTAAATCTTCAATATCTAAATAGCAGTGTTGTTCAAGTAAAGTATACTGACCATCAAAGTCAGAACTTGTTGGAGACACGCCTGTAACTGAGTTCATCTTAGTACGAAGCGGAGAAAGGTTAGGAATCTCAGGATTTTCTAATAGCTTATCAGATGCTTCATACATGCCACCTGCAATCTCACGTTCAAGTTGGATCGGGCTGCGGTAAAGCACTTGAGTGTATCTGTCTGCACTTCGTAAGTTAACTGCAAAATTAGATACTACAAATTGATCAATAGGAACGAACTCACTGACTGGACGATCCATACCATTATCATAGTACATCTTTTTGAAACTTGAACCGAAGAGTGGGAGATGAAAGAGCATACGCTCCATTTCATCAAAGTACTCAGGCATAAGCTCAGTTAGCTGGTAGTTCATGTACTCCTGAACACGATTAGCTTGATCTTGCTTCTCAGTAGTAATCTTACCTAACACTTGAGCCTTAACTGGACCACCTGCAGGAAATAGCTCTGCACTTGCTTTAGATTGGAAGGAGACTGCGGATTCAATCAATAGTGGATGAACTGCAGTACATGCACCTTGAAATGGTTCATTAGTCTCTTCAAGTTTAAGACCTAATAAATCTAAACCACTTGTGAACATATCTTCCCATTCAGCACGGGACTCTAAGTCAGCTTCATAGGAATTAATAACTTGTTCTGCAATATCTTCTAAGTTGTCATCATCAAGTTCATTGACTAAGTTTTTATAGAAACCTGCAGGGTCACTATAATTAACAGATGGGTTATCTCCTGCTTCAATTGAGAAGTCAACAACTACACTTCCATCATTAGCATCATATTCAAATGTAGCTTCAGAATCAGGTTCTCCTACATCTAATTCAATAATATTATTATCTGTAGTAGAGTTCATATTCATTTCAAAAGGGTTTCGTTCTGTAGCCAATGCTATTCTCCTGATGGACAGTAAAAAAATAAAGTAATTTAATGGTTAGTATAAAGAGATTTCAGCTAATAGACAAACTTAAACTCTCCAATAGCCTCTTTTACGTTTTTTATATCCAAAATCATCGTAATCTTCAGGATCAATATCGTCAGGATGTATTAAATTCCAACTATCTCTCATGTAGATAATTGCCATTGTCATACAGTCAACCATATCGTCATGTGCTGCGTTTGGAAATTGAATTGCTTCATCGTACAAAGCTTCAGCCCAATCAGTATCAGGTATCCATACTTTACCTGCCTCTAAGTAGGGAGACGCAGCGTAGACCCGTGAGACCTTATCTCTATCTGGCATGTACTCTAAGATTGGAATACGTGATCTTCGCATGTCTTGAATCAATGATTGACCACTTGCCTTCTTTTCAACTACACAGACATCAGGTTTATAATCTTCATACATCTCTTGAGCTAGTCTACGAAGTTCAGGATATTCATATCTACCATAAACATTAGATAATAAAATTAAATTACCCGTTGGTCTTTCATACCCATTAGCATCTTCATCCATTGATGTAAAGATACCCCATGTCTGAATGACACTGTTGTCAGCCGTTGACTTAGTACTAAATGCCGTATCATAAGTTTGTAAAATAAAGTCACAAGATGGAGGGTCTTCATATTCCCATGTCTTAAACCATTTCTTTTTAATGATCCCACCTTCATCTGGTTGTGGGTCTTGCATATATAAAGCATTCCAGTATCTACTACCATTAGATGCTTTAATCTCTTGTTCATCAACTTCTAATACTTCATTTGGTTTCCACTCTGGAAAATACGATGAGCCAACTGGTAAGTTAAGTAATTCAGCTGCATCCTCATCAAGCCATGCTGGAATGCGGATAACATCCCACTGGTTTGTCATTTCTACTTCTTCTTGTTGCTTTAAAAGCCACCCACAGATGTCATCGTAATGATATCGGGTATTGATAATAATAATTGCACCATTAGGCATTACACGAGTTCGTAAGCCAGATGGATACCATTCCTTAATATACCGTCTACCATTTTCACTAATTGCATCTTCTTCTGACATCACGTCATCTAAGAGAGCAATGTGAGCGCCCCTACCTGCAATCTGTGATCTTACACCAGCTGCATAGTAAGACCCATTCTTATTCGTCTTCCATTTACCTGCAGCCTTAACATCTGAACGTAGTTTAACTCCCTGAAACATCTTATCGAAGTCTTCTGAGTTTACAATGTCCCTTACTGATCTACCAAAGTCAGAAGCTAGTTGATCACTGTGAGAGACTGACATAATCTCATGAGAAGGATTACGACCAATATACCATGCTGGAAATAGTTTAGAACAGATTACTGATTTACTTGATCTCGGTGGTAGGAAGACCATTAATCGATTACATTCACCATCTACTACTTGCTGCAGCTTATGACAAAGAACTTGGATATGTCTACCCATCTTAAAGTCAGGTACAAGTTTAGGAGCTTCTTTACGAACAAACGTAAGAAAATCATTATTAGCTTTTTTATGGACATAAGTCTTTAATGATATACGGAGTCTATTAAAATCAACAAGCGTTTCATTAGATAATTCTTCTTCCTCTAAATCTTTTTTAGTTTTAGGTTTAGGGTAGAATAATTTCTTCTGTAGCAGTTTTTTAGTTTCTTTAGGTAAATGATCAATATCATTTTCAGGGGCTAGTCTATCTGCTTGTTTATTTTTACTTCCGCTACGTGATTTCTTTTCTGTCATTTTTTATCTTTACTATATTAACGTCCTCATAACCTTCATCGTCTTGATGCATACCAATTAGAATATCTCTAAACAAATGTAATGTTTCTAGAGATTCTATATAGGTTGTACGAAGAAGTTCACCAGCTTCTGTAGGACGAGTCATAGCTGGAGTAAATGCGATAAAAGACTGTAGTTCAAATATTGTATTTGAAATTAACTTAGCTGATGCTACAGAACTGATATTATGTTTACGAGTTATAATATCTTTATAAGATTTTAAATCTTTTAGTTCA
>MEHZ011518467.1_pt1 | contig 11719 bp, 12 predicted proteins | sample 897221 | NCBI WGS metagenome assembly MEHZ01 (sample SAMN05514161, study PRJNA337945) | marine metagenome | isolation source: marine surface water | place: Arctic Ocean | collected 2007-12-13 | reverse complement strand
ACCAGTGCTCCTCCAGATTGACGCCCTGGCCGATACGGTCAACCACGGCGAAGACACCGGGTTCGGACAAGGGAGTTAAAACACCATGCCACGTTCCCCGGTGGTAGTTCACGCCCTGACCGGGGCGCGTAAGAAATGCCTGTGGATCGCCGGGTTGGCCATTTTGGTCTGCCGCGACAATCACAAGAAACGGATCGGCCGATAGGGGCAGGAATGCCTGGCTGCCCAGCGGGTGTCGTTCCATCATGTCGAGTTGGTAGGGAAAGGCGCGGGCCTTTGCGTTGAAAACGCTGATGCCGGCGCGGGCGTCTTCGCCCTGAAATTCAAGCGCTGCCAGGTCGTGGAAGCGACCACACGTGCCGCGATTGATGATTTCGTTTGGCTCTCCCACAGCCTCAATCACGTCGCCGTAGGGCGCAAACGCCCCGACGGTAAGTGGTTGGGTGAGGAGGCTCGCGTTCATCCGATAGTACCGAACAACCGCAAGCGGCTGATGCCACCATCGGGGAAGATGTTGAGGCGAATATGGGTCACGGGACCGGTATCGCTGATCTGGGTGCCGTTGAATTCATGCTCGGCGTCAGCAGAAAGCTGTGCGGGTTCCAGCAGCGTGTCCCAGAACATCGACGAGGCCACAACGGCATCGTTGAGGTCGCCGGAAAACTCCGATAGATCGGCCGCCTGGATCGAGCATTTGTCCGGGAAGTTACCCTTGTAGAAAGCAGTGTCGACGACAGCACGCGCGATCGTGCCGCGATGGGCCAGAGCAACCACAATCCAGTCATGACCAGGCTTGCGCCGACGTTGGGTTTCCCAGCCATCGCCCATATTCAATCCGCGGCCCGGTGCCAGCATGCGCTGGTAGCTGCCGTAATGGGCGTCGGAAAACGCGAGAATTCGCCCGCCGCTCAGAGAGGCGGCAAGGTCAATTTCCTGGCCGGCCGCCGCGGTGGCGTTGAGTTCGGGCGTGCCGAAGACGCGCAAACGCGCCACGCCCCCATCGGGATAGATGTGAACCCGCAAATGGTTCCAGATTTCCGTGTCCGCGCAGGCAAAGAAGTGATGAGCATCCGGGGTGAGGGCCTGCATGGGCATGATCTCGACCCATTCGGTGTTCGCATCCGGTTCACCGTCGTAACAACCGGCTTCGATCCGGCAGGCCGGGGCGTTGTTGCCGGTGAAGTGTGAGGTGTCGATGTCGAATCCGTGGATTTGTCCGCGTGCAGCCAGGGCGATCACCGCGTGATCATGACCACCGCCACGCCGCCGTCGGGTTTCCCAGCCGTCCATCCATTTGCCGTTGTCGTCATATTTATCGGTAATGAAGATGGCGGGATTGTCAGCCAGCATCCGTTCGAGCGGGGCAAAGAATTCATCGCTGGAGGACAGCGCACGCGCGCCCAGCCCGGCGGAAGCCAGATTGATTGCGTTATGTGCGAAGGCCGGGACGTCGTCCGGTTCGGGGGCGACGATGTGGTCAGTCATCAAGCATATCCTCTAGCCGCAGGAGCGCGATGCGCTCGACCTGGCGGCAGGCTTCGGAAAATTCCGTGTTTCGGTCGTGGTCGATGCGGGCCTTGAAGGCATCGAGAATGTGGTCTTTGGTCAGGCCTTTGACGGCGATGATGAACGGGAACCCGAATTTCGACGTGTAGTCCCCATTGAGCCGGGTGAATGTTTCACGTTCGTCATCGGTCAGTGCATCGAGGCCTGCGGAGGCCTGTTCGGATTTGGATTCAGGGGTCAGGCGTTTGGCTTGTGCGATTTTTCCGGCCAGGTCGGGATGGGCATTCAGCACCGCAAGGCGCGCATCGTCGCTGGCCCCTCGGAAGATACGTGCCATGGCGTTGTGCAGGCCGGTCGCGGTGTCATGGGTAGGGCCCAGCTCCAGCACCCAGGCACCCTCGGCGATCCACGGGGAATGCTCGAAGACGCCGCCAAATCGCTCGACAAATGCGTCCTTGGTAAGGGTCGTCACACGGGTTTTCCCCGTGGGTGCGGGATGGGTTTCGCGCCAGTGCCGGGCGATATCTGTCCGTCGTGCAAACCAGACCTTGTCGTGGGATTTCACATATTCGATGAAACGCTTGAGCGCCTGGATGCGTCCCGGCCGGCCGGCGAGCCGGCAATGCAGCCCGATCGACATCATCTTGGCCTGACCGTCGGCCCCTTCTTCGTAAAGCGCGTCGAAACTATCTTTGAGATAGGTGAAGAACTGGTCGCCGGAATTGAATCCCTGGGCGGTCGCGAACCGCATGTCGTTGGCGTCGAGCGTATAAGGGACCACAAGCAGCGGGTCGTGGTCGGACAAATGCCAATAGGGCAGGTCGTCGGCGTAGCTGTCGGCGATGTAGTCGAACCCGCCGAATTCGGCGATAAGGTCCATCGTGTTCTCGGTGCACCGGCCGGTGTACCAGCCGGGCGGACGGGAGCCGGTCACGTCCGTGTGGATCTTGATCGATTTAGCGATCAGGTCGCGTTCTTCTGCGCGGGTGAAGTCCTTCCACTCGATCCATTTATGGGCGTGGCTGGCGACTTCCCATCCCGCGTCCTGCATGCCGCGCAGCTGGCCTGGCGAGCGTTCCAGCGCGGTGCCAATAGCATAGACGGTGAGCGGAATATCGGCGCCTGTGAACGTGCGGTGGAGCCGCCAGAACCCGGCGCGCGCGCCATATTCGTAGACCGATTCCATGCTCCAGTGGCGTTGTCCGGGCCAGGGCTGCGCCCCGACCACTTCGGAGAGAAATGCTTCGGAAGCAGCGTCCCCGTGCAGGATCGAGTTCTCGCCACCCTCTTCGTAATTCATGACGAACTGGACAGCGATGTTCGCTCCGTTCGGCCATGCGGGGTCGGGCGTTGTGGCGCCATAGCCTTCCAGGTCACGCGGATAACGATTCAAACCTGTTTTCCCCACACACTTTCCCCCACATAACCCACTCTACGTATAATCGAAAACAATGCGGTCTATTGTCAAAAAAAAGACGAAAGACATGTTTCCATAACGGTCTTTCGTTTTCCGTGTAATTTCCGATGATAGTGAATTAGGCATAATCGGCCGTGATCTGGAGGGTGTATGAGCGTGGAACCTGGATATCTGACGACCCATGTTCTGGATACCGCACGGGGTTGTCCTGCCGCCGGTCTCCGGATCGAATTGTATCGTTTGAATGTCAGTGTGCGTGAGCAGATCGCTTCAACGGTCACCAATGATGACGGGCGTACCGATGCACCGATATTACCCGCCGCAGATTTTGCGACGGGTGAGTATGAGCTGGTGTTCCATGCCGGGGACTATCTCGAAGGGGCCGGTGGCCCGGCGCGCGCGGAGGGCTTCCTGGATGTCATTCCGATTCGGTTCGTGATGTCGGAAGCAAGTTCCCACTATCACGTGCCGTTGCTGCTTTCGCCCTTTGGTTATTCGACCTACCGCGGAAGCTGATACGCCTTTGCGCTTTCTTTCAGCTTTTCTTTGCAATGGGTGATCATGAAATCGATGAACAGCTCGATTTTGGGGTCCTGGTAGCGTTTGTGCGGATAGACACAGGACAGCGCGGCCGAGGTCGGTGGTGTGCCGATGGTGACGGGCACCAGCGCGCCGGATTTGAGATGTTCGGTGATTTCGAATATCGGCTTGTTGGCCACCCCGCACCCTTCGAGTGCCCAGTTCGTCAGAACGTCCCCGTCATCAGTTTCGAACGGCCCGGACACGGCAAAATTGCGCGGGCCGTTTGTGGTGGTCAGGGTCCAGGACAGTTCTGCCATGCCGGGGAAACGCAGCAGCAAGCAGTCATGTTCGTCGTCGATTAATGCCTGTCCGTCCGTCGGCATGCCACGGTGAGCGATGTAGTCCGGCGATGCGCATAACACCCGCGGGCAATCCGCGATTTTTTGCATTCGCAGGGCAGAGTCTTTCAGGGTCCCCAGATGAAACGCGACATCGATACCTTCCTTGGTGAGGTCGATATTCCGGTCGGACATGCGTAGCCGCACGTTGATTTCGGGGTAAGCCTTCTTGAAAGGTGGGACATTGGGGGCGATGAACCGTTTCCCAACCCCAAGCGGGGCCGCCACGAAGATTGAGCCGCGAGGGTTGTTCGCGATGGTGGCGACCGCCGCTTCGGCCTCTTCGATGGCCTGGAGTATTTTCGTGGCGCCCTCGTAATAGGCCTGGCCGTGCTCGGTCACATGGATGCGGCGGGTCGTGCGATTAAACAGCCGAACGCCGAGGTGCTTTTCGAGTTTTGCGATCCGGCTCGATGCGACAGCTGGGGAGACGCGCTGATCGCGGGCGGCCTCTGACATGCTGCCGAGATCGTAGACACGAACGAACATACAAATGTTTTCGATGTGCGGCATGATTTCCCATTTACAATAATTGTTTGAAAGTCTTAGCTCATTTTCACTGTTTCGACACATCAAGCTTTTGATCAGAGTGTCGGCGAAATCTTGGGGATGGCATGGATACGGCAATTTTTATCGACTGGATGTCGTTCGCGGCGCGGTGGCTGCACGTGGTGACGGGAATCGCCTGGATCGGATCGTCGTTCTATTTCATTGCGCTCGATCTCGGATTGCGCAAATCCCCCGACCTGCCCGAAGGCGTCCACGGGGAAGAATGGCAAGTCCATGGCGGCGGCTTCTATCACGTCCGTAAATATCTGGTTGCCCCCCCGGAATTGCCCGAGCACCTGATCTGGTTCAAATGGGAAGCTTATTCCGCCTGGCTGTCCGGCTTTGTCCTGCTGGCGATTGTCTACTATGTCGGGGCAGACCTGTTTCTGGTCGACCCAGAGGTTCTGGACATCTCGACCTCTCTCGCCATTGCGATTTCAGTAGGTTCGATCGCGTTTGGCTGGATCGCCTATGACCTGATTTGCAAGAGCAAGTTCGGGGACGACAACACCCGCTTGATGGTGTTTCTCTACATCCTGCTGGTGGCCATGGCCTGGGGTTACACCCAGGTGTTTTCCGGCCGCGCGGCGTTGCTGCATCTCGGCGCATTCACCGCGACGATCATGTCCGCAAATGTGTTCTTTGCGATCATTCCCAACCAGAAGATCGTGATCGCGGACCTTAAGGCCGGGCGAACCCCACACGCCAAGCATGGTGCGATCGGCAAGCAGCGCTCGGTGCACAACAATTACCTGACCCTGCCGGTCCTGTTTTTAATGTTGTCCAACCATTACCCGCTGGCCTTTGCGACGGAATACAACTGGATCATTGCCAGCCTGGTTTTCCTGATGGGCGTGGTGATCCGGCACTACTTCAATTCCGTCCATGCGGGCCAGAAGCATCCGGTCTGGCCGTGGCCGGCGGCGATTGGCCTCTTCATCGTGATCATGTGGTTGTCGACCGTGCCGAAATTCTTCGGGGAAGAAAATGCACAGTCGCAGCATCTTGCTCCGTATGAAGAACGGTTTGTGGTGGCGGCCAATTTCGATGCGGTCCGCGATGTGGTCGCAGGGCGTTGCTCGATGTGCCATGCCAGTGAGCCGGTCTGGGCAGGTATTGTTACGGCGCCCAAAGGGGTGAAGTTCGAAACCGACAAGCAGATTGCCCAGTTTGCCAGCCAGATTTATCTCCAGGCAGGCCGCAGCCATGCGATGCCGCCGGCCAATGTTTCGTTCATGGAAGAGGGTGAGCGCGAACTCATCGTGAAGTGGTATCAGGCGGCGCTCGACAGGACATCGCCATAATTCGAACCGATGACCGGTTCCCCTGATAGGTGTCCTTAATCACTTTTTAAACAACCAAGACAAGAATGCTGACACCACGTGCATGTTGCGCGTGCTCTATGGATAGAGAAGTCAGTCGTCATGAGCCAGATTCTCACGTTCCGCCCACCGGAGGTCGTTGCGTTCGAGCACGGCTTCTTCGCGTCGTTTCCTGACGCCTATTTCCGGCTGTCTGAAAACGGCAATACCCCCGTTGTGGCGTTTGAAATGGGTGATCAGAAAGTGACATTGCCGTTTTCTGGCATCAAACGTGAGTTCAAGCTTCCTGAGTTTTGCCGCGGATGCCGTGATGTTCAATATCATCGCACAAGCGCTGAATTTTGTGAACATTCTGCGCATTGGCGACCCGATCCGGCCCGAAGTTTTAACCGGCGAGGCGTCCTGGGATCCCGGTCCAAACCATCTTGCCGCCGCGGAACGCCGGCTCTCGACGGAGCTCGTAAGCTGGACCCTGGGGCAGGAGGTCCCGCGGGGTGATCCGGTACGCTTGCGCCAGTTCGTTGCCCAGAACGTGAATGAGACAGCGGTCAACGAAGCGCTGTGCCAGTTGTCAGGTCTTTTTAGTTTTGGGGCTGACGGGGTTGGTCGGCTGACGGTAACCATGAACGATATCTCGGATGAGTTGGCTTACATCATGGCGCTGCGTGAGCGCTGCCAATCCGTTTCAAGCGTGGGCCAGAAGCTGAAACATCTCGGCCGCGAATTTACGCATCACGCCAGTGTCATGGCGGACCTGCAGCCGGCCTTGCGTCTGATCAAAGCCCCGATCCAGGAGTTTGGCGAGAAGCTCTCTGGTGTTGATAATAAGATGAGCGAGATCGTCACGCTGTTTGGTGACTTTGAATCGACCCAGGGGTTGTTGCGGTCGTCACGCGATGATTTGCACTGTCGACTCGAACCATGGGACGGCATTGCGAATGACTGGGAACGGGTCAATGTGACCGCTCTTGATCCATTTTCGATCACGCCCAAGCTACGTGATCTATACCGGTTTCTCGCCAGCAGCTTTATGCCGACGGATGAATGGGCGCTCGTGCTGTCACGGGACGGCGATGAAGACGACGGGCAGGTGCCGGTGGTGACCTGGTTTGAAAATGGCCAGGCGGTCTGAGCACAAATGCAATAGCACGTATCTGTGGTGTCACAGCGCGATCTGACGGGCTAGGCTTCCTTTTGAAATGGGAGGGATGACTTGGTCAATTTAGTCGATACACGCCTGCTCGAACTCGGGATCGAACTTCCCCAGCCCACGCGCCCGAAGGTCGCAAAAATTCTTCCGACCATGATCGTCGACCGGCTGTTGTTCGTGTCGGGCATGACGCCGCAATGGAATGGTGAGCTTCGTTTTATCGGCAAACTCGGGCGTGAGTTTACCCTTGCCGAGGGGCAGGAAGCTGCCCGCCTATGTACCCTCAATGTACTGGCCCAGGCCCGCGATGCTCTCGAAGGTGATCTCAGCCGGATTTCCCGTGTGGTCAACATCAAAGGGTATGTGAATGCTCTGCCGGAATTTACAGCGATTCCCGATGTCGTGAACGGGGCATCAGAACTGCTGATCGATATATTTGGCGATGCCGGGTATCACACGCGGACCGCGATGGGGGCGGCGGTGATGCCGTTTGATGTTGCGCTCGAAGTTGAGGCAATTTTCGAGATCAGCTAGCGCTCTCGTGATGGAAGGTTTGGATCCGTCCGGGGTTTGTTTCTATGACGCGTTCGAAAACAGCGCGCGCAATCAGTCCACAAGGTAGACACATCAGATGCAGACGGCTTCAGAGAACGGTGCGGCGATGGCTCGAAGGAGCCTGGTTTTGGTCGGCCTGTTTGTCCTGGCGACGACCTGGTCGAGCGTGGGCGCGGCGCAGGAAGTCTAGCTGGTGCGTTCGGGCGATATCGACGCCTCGGCAGGCACGGTGACCTTGCCGTTGCGCGAAGGGCGTATGACCAGCGGGGAGAGTGTCTGGTACCTGCTGCTGGACAGCAGCGATGGCGCAACGTCCGAGCGAATGGGCATCAATTTCTCTGATAAATTGTCCAACGCGGGGTCCGGCGGCGCCGTGCGCACGGCCACGCTTTCTTCGGATGGAAAAATCGTTTTTGCGGCGGGACGTGTTAATTTTGCGCCGGCCCGAAAGGTTCAGCCCGGTCCCGAAAATGAACACTTTCCGCCAACACAGGCGACACCTGGTTCTGTTGGAGATGAAGACTGCACACCACTTATGCGTGTTGGATCTGATCACGGAACCATCTTTAACGCGCCGGTTCTGGCTTTTGATGTTGATGCCGATACGCTCCACCGGCTCTGCGCCAGCGATGCAGACCATGCTGTGGTCCATGACAAAGTTGTTCGAATTTGCCCGCGTGATAGCCAGGTGACCCTGACCCTGACCGATGGGTTTGCCGCGGGCCACCGCATCTCCTATGTGTCGACCGAAAGCAATTTCGCCCTGGTGGCAGCCCTGGAGGGTGCAACCCATGCCCCACGCCTGGGCGATGTCCCCGCGGATCGCGATGATGCCCCCTGGAGCGCCGTTGAGCCGATATTCGTGGTCATCAATGTTGAGACGGGTGCCGCCAACCCAGCCCGTCAGGGATTGACCAGCGCCCTGGCCGATGGCCTCGGGCCGCTCAATGTCATCGGCGATGTGCCGGGCCTGGGTCTTGGTTATAGCCCGCTCTGGGCTTCTCACCCGGTCGTCTGGGCGGATAAAAATGGCGAGGGACGTCTGCTTCTGACCAGCGAAGCGCAGATCCGCGCCGCGGAAGCGGCTCACTTGCTAAACGGTTTTGACGGCGGTGCGGTGCGGTCTGACGGCATTCTGGTGAATTGTCCGGTAATTTCACGTCACAAATAGCCGGTTATAGGGATGACAGATTTGACGGACGCCATCCTGACCACCGGGGGGCATTTCGTGATGTTCTGGCCCGGATAGACCCCGATGCGCGGTTTTAGTCTGATACGTCGTGGCGGTTGAAAATTCATCGGACGCGGCCGGCGACCAGGCCTTATCAGACCGTTTGCGACGCAGCGTTCACAGACTATGCTCGTGCCTATGACCGACAATTCGGATATTACCGCGCCGCTTTCCCTGCACACCGGGCAGGTGCTGCAGGACTGGATTGACTACAACGGCCACATGAATCTCGCCTATTACATGTTGGCGTTTGATCATGCGACGGACGCATTTTTCGACTTTGTCGGGCTGGGTGTGAACTACCTGAAAGCAAAAAATGCCTCGACCTTCACGCTTGAGGCGCACATCACATATGACCGTGAATTGATGGTCGACGCGCCGATGCGGATCGACACGCAGCTCCTCGCCCACGACACAAAACGGCTTCACTATATGCACTTCATGTACCACGCCGAGGAGGGGTATCTCGCCTCGACCAATGAGCTGATTAGCCTGCATGTAGACATGACCGAACGGCGCTCGGCGCCGATGGCGCCGGCTATTTTGCAGCGCCTCGACCAGGTCGCTGTGGCACATGATGGAATGGCAAAACCCGAGCAGGCTGGAAGGGTGATTTCGATTGTCCGCTGAGACCCTTGCCAAAGGGCACAGACAAATCGGGACGGTCCGCGAAATGGCGGAACGCTGGGGGCTGGCTGGCCAGTTGGCCCGGGCGGCCGAATTTGAACCTGCCTTTCGTGAAATGCTCGACTGCGCGGTTTTATCCAGCCGGCGTGCGCGCACGCTTGCCGGTGCGGCCTATGCCAAGGAGCGGCGAATTGTGCTCAACGCAAGATTGCTGGAGCAGGGACGTGAGAGCGATCGGGATGCGACATTCATTCACGAATGTGCCCATGTGCTCGCAGATTTGGCGCACAATCGCCCGTGCCGGCATGGGGTCCGCTGGCGTGAAATGATGAGCCTGTTGGGGGAGGTGCCCAATGTGCGCCACCGCATCCCTTATTTGTCGCGCGAGGCGAATGCCAAAATTATCTGGCGCTGTAGCGGTTGTGCCCAGGCCTATCATTACGTACGACGACCCCGACGACGTATCACCGACTGCTATTGCGCTGAGTGCGGGCCGCGAAATGGCCGACTGCGCGAGGAAACACCAGAATGACCGAACTACAGGAACAGGCCGCGGCTCCGTCCAAGGGTACAGAACTTCGACTTGTGGTCTGGCAGTTCGTCCGGATCATGGTGCAGCTCGAAACGGTTGCTCGCGTGCGTGGCAGTACGCGCGGACCGTCCATCTATCAGGATTGGCGCAGTTCGTGGACCGAGATCGACCGGAGCCTGGAACGCCTGGGCAAAACCGAAGCTGAGGCGTTTGCCGATCTGATGATGAACCAGGAAGTGGTTCTGAGATGTCGGGACAAAACGCAGATCAATGAGGTTACGCGTACGGCCGATAATGTCGTGGCCCAGCTCGATGATATGCTGCGCGACGCGCGGGGTGATGCCAAACGCGAAGAAGATTTGCAGTTCGAGCGCCGGGAAATGAAGGCGCTGGTCAAACATCTCCGACGATTGGGGAAGACCGGTGGCAAAGCCCGCACAGGTGCCCCGAAGCCAAAGGTCGCCGCCTCGTCTAGTCCGCCACGCCGCGGTCGGAAGAAGAGAGGCTAGCGGCGAACGCGTCGATCGCGCTTTCCAGGCTACGGGCCCGGTTGGCGTTTTCACGGGTCTCATCCGCCAGAGCCGAGTTCGCCAGTAGTCCAAATATTTGCGCCGCGCCGTCGTGCATCTGTCCGGTGAGACCGGTGTCGGCGAAGGTTTTTGCGATTTCCTCCATTTCCCCTACCCAGCGTTCCGCATCGGCAGCGAGCCAGGGAACGCTGCGTTCCATGCGCTCGAGGGCGGTGGACTGACTTTCCGAGAATTCCTGCAGAAGCGGCGCCGAGAGGCCGAGCTGGCGTGCGGCGAGCAACACCAGTGTGTCCAAAGTCATCGTCCCCTTGGTCAGGGCCGCGTAGCACATCTTGATGCCCGAAGCGGTGCCGATTTCGGGACCAAGATTACGGATCAGCAGATCAGGTCGGGAAAGGCTCTCGAGTGGGGCGGCGAAGGGGCCGCTGATGTAAAGCCGCGTGGGGGTGCGTCGTCCCGGCGGGGCGCCGATGATGCCTCCATCCACGAACACGTCGCCTGCAGCTTCGATGGCCTGGCCGATGGCGCGTGTGGTTGTCGGGGCAATGGCGTTGCAATCCAGAAAGACCGGATTGGCATTAGTGGTGCGCATTGCGGACGCCGTAAGCGCGGCAAAACCCGTCGCTTCGGCGGGCGGCATGATCGAAAGCAGCAAATCAGCCTGGGATACCAGAGCGGGGAGATTGCCCACATCTTCCACGTTTGCAGACGCTGCGAGGGCGCGGGTGCGTTCGCTACGCCCCTCCAGTGCGGCGAGGACCCGATGGCCGCCCTCGCGTAATGTGCGCGCGACGGCGTGTCCCATATCGCCCATACTGACGATCCCGATTGTCGAGAAATTCAATTTTGCTCTCCGTTACATTGCCGGTGTGGATTGATTTTCCGGCCTCCGCGCGGTTACATCCCGTGGAATTCTAACACCGCATCAAAGCAGCAGGGGGAGTGAACATGTCCGATAGATTGGTGGAGCCGGCCTTGCTCGAAGAACATCTCGATGATCCCAATGTTGTCATCCTTGAATTCAACTGGACGGGCACCCAGTCCTATGACGAATGGCATATCCCGGGCGCCCATGGTTTCTTCTGGAAGGACTTCCTTTGGGACGACACGATGCGTGATTTTCCCACCCCGGAAGATTTCGCCAAACGATGCGGCGCGTTGGGGATTTCCAACGAGACCACGGTGGTCTGCTACGGCGACCCGGTGCAGTTCGGAACCTATGGCTGGTGGGTGTTCACCTATCTGGGTCACTCGGACGTCCGTTTGCTCAACGGGGGGCGCGTGCTTTGGGAGAAAGAAGGTCGACCGACGGCCACCGATGTCCCGACGCTATCTCCGGCGACATACACGCCCGGTCCGGCGGGCAATGACAGCATGCGG
>MEHZ011592719.1_pt1 | contig 11731 bp, 8 predicted proteins | sample 897221 | NCBI WGS metagenome assembly MEHZ01 (sample SAMN05514161, study PRJNA337945) | marine metagenome | isolation source: marine surface water | place: Arctic Ocean | collected 2007-12-13 | reverse complement strand
GACCAGGGCGCGATTGTCATGGTCACCGACATTCAAGACGAGGCTGGCAAAGCAACCACCGCCGAGATTCGCGCCAAGGGCCCGCAGGCCGAGTTCCTGCATCACGACGTCACCAACGAAGCCGAATGGGAGCAGGTCCTAGCAACCTCGCTCACCTGCGGAACCCACCCCCGACCAGGAGCGACATTCCCTAGTGTCTGGACCTGTCACTAGCTCAGGACATCGCCAATAATGAGCTCCACATAGTGCTCTTCATCGTGGCCCAGGATCTCGCACACGACATGCTGATTGTGCTCGCCGATCAACGGTGAACGCATCAGCCGGAGCTCATGGCCAACCCACTGGGCGGCTTCGCGGTTAATAGGTATATCGATGTCGGGACGAGACGGTTGCTGCACGATTTGATAGTGGTGCTGCAACTGGGGATCACGTTCATAGGTCTCGGCCAGATGTTCAACGGGCGCAGCGGCTACACCTGCAGCCTGGAGTAGATCGGCGACGTCCCACTTGTCTCGGCGAGAGGTCCACGCAGCGATGATCTCGTCGAGTACATCCTCGTTGCGTTTGCGGCCCTCGTGGTGAGCGAAACGCTGGTCATTGATGAGCTCGGGGTGGCCCACGGCCGCACAGAACGACGCCCACTGATCCTGGCCCTGCACCGCCAGTGCCACCCATTCATCATCGCTGTGTTGCGAGCCGACCGTGGGAAACACGCCATGGGGGCACAGGTTCGGATCACGATTCGCCCGGCGTGGAGGCTGCACGCCTGTAGCTTTGAACTGCATCCATTCGGCCCCGAGCAACGAGATCATGCCGGTGAGCTGGGTCAGGTGGATTTCCTGGCCGATGCCGCTGCTGGCCCGCTGTCGCACCGCCGCCAGAATTGTTGACGTGAGCAGATGTGGGCCGGTGAAGTCGGGGTAGGCAATGCCGATCCCCCGGGGCCGTTCGCCCTCGAACCCAGTCAGCATGTTGAAGCCCGATGCGGCCATCAAAATATTGCCCATGCTTGGCCGGACAGCCCATGGGCCATGACGGTGAGCCCCTGGCAGGTTCAGAGAAACAATGTCGGGTTTCAGTTCGGTCAGCACATCGAAGCCCAAGCCCATGCGCTCCATCGCACCAGGACGGAAGTTGTTCACCACTACATCGGCGGTCGTAATGAGCTCCTTCACCAGGCTCATCCCTTGCTCGGTTGTCAGGTCGACAGCCAACGATTTCTTTCCAGCATTCACCACATTGAACAAACCGCCCATGTCAGTATCTGGCACACCGTCTGGGCCGAGCTGGCTTCGCATCGAATCGGGCCTCTTGGCGGACTCGACGCGAATTACCTCGGCGCCGAAGCTCGCAAGCAGCCGGGTGCCTATAGGAGCGGCCAGAACCCATCCGAAGTCGACAACGCGCAACCCTTCGAGCGCCCGGGCTGGGTCGGGCGAAACTGCCGGAGCTGGCGCTGGCTGTGTTGAAGCCAGCGCAGAAAGTCCGTCGGCCAGGGCCTGATCGGCGCCCAGCAGCGGCGCTGCACGCAGCACAACATCTTCGTCCATGCCGTCAACGGGCGAACGCACGAAGCCGAGCTGTCGATCGATGCCGCCATGGTCGACCGTTAGGAACTGCTCATTGATCTGGTATTGGTCAATCTGTTCATGGTCCTCGAAACTCAGAACTGGAAGACAGATCAGATCTGCTTCGAGGGCGCCAGCGAAGAACTCGTCCCTACTGAGCTTCGCTGCGAGAGCCAGCGTGGTGGCTATGACCGGGTTGTCTTTGCGAGGTGCGTCGAGTCGGCTGAGCTCCCAGTCATCAGGCGTCATGGCATGGTCGATGTCTTCACTATCGGCCCAGGCCAGAAACTTGGCGAACCGATCGGGGCGGATCATGTGGCCGACATAGCCACCGTCGGCGCACCGCAGCGCAGCCGACAGGCCAGGGCGGCGTGGAATGCGATTGAACCAGGTCCAATTGCTCGGTGTTGCGGTCTGCATCGCTGCAGTCGCTGCAGCTTCCTGCAACGAAACGTCGATATGGACACCTGCCGCGTCGGTGTTGTCGCGCTGATGCAGCGCTATCGAAATGGCAGACGCAGCGATCAGCCCTGCCATGGCATAGGCCACATCGGCCCCACCCTGCACTGGCGTGCCCCGAGACTCACCCGACAGCCAGATCAAACCCCCCGCAGCACCAGCAACGATGTCTGTGGCTTTGCGCCCTCGCCACTCGCCCTGCAGGCCAAACGGCGTAACCGAACACTGAATGAGACCAGGGTTGATCGCCCGCAACGTCTCATGACCAAGGCTGAGGTTGTCCAGGTAACCCGGTCGTTCGGAATCAATGAGCACATCGGCGGTCGCGACCAACGAAAGAAACGTCGAGCCCTGCGCTTCAAGATCCAGCACGAGTGACCGTTTGTTGGCTGAGAAGTACTGATGAGCAAACGAGCCTTCGATGGGGTCGACCCCCTCGAGTCGTGGCGCAAGGTGCCGAATCGAATTTCCACCCGGCGGCTCGACCATGATCACCTCGGCACCCAAGTCAGCCAACACCCGGCCGGCCAGAGCCGCTGAACGATCGCTCAGATCAAGGACCCGTATGCCCCTCAACGCCGTCGTCATGCGATTGGAATCGTGAGCGTGCCGACCATTGCCGTCGGGCCAGCGTCCAAGCCAACCTGCAGATCGAGCACCAGTCGATCTGGTTCTGCGGCGACAACGGTCGCCGTTGGCACGATGTGCACATCGCTCTCGGTCGGGGCCTTCCACCGGATGTCGAAGTGAGCACCATGCATCAGCGCCTCTGTGCCCAGGGCTGCCATCACGGCTTCGATCGCAAAGGAGAGCACATGTGAGCCACCAGCAATCGGCCGAGCAAGTCCGGCCTTCTTGGCCTGTTCCGGGTCTGAGTGGATTGGGTTGTCAGGTTTGTCGGTGTCTCGTGCCGCCATCATTGCCAACGAGACCAGCACGCGCTCGCCGCCAAGCACTCGGCCGATTGTTGCGGCTCGAATCGCCTCACTATGTGGGTTCGCCACCGCGGCCTGCCAATCGGGTTTCGGCGCCGGCGTGTCGTCAAGCAATAGCCCCTGCACGGAGTCTTCGAGATCGGGATTCGGTTTGTAACTGAATAGGCCCGTCGTCAGGTTGGTCGCGAAGTGTTCGCCGGTACTGGTGTGCGAGAGAGATGCCGTCGTGGAGTACGACCGGCCCTTCTTCACATAGGTGCCGGTGCTTTCACCTGTGACCAGCCAGGCGTCATTGTGGGGAACCGGTCGATGGATCGTGAACTGCTCTCGCACCCAAACTCCACCAGCGACACCACTGGCCTTCTTCACTCCGTCGACTCGAGGCTTGTGGGGCTGCCTTGCCAGCAATGCCAGCGTCATGCCGGTGATCAGGTCAGGTTGCAACTGACCAGCGACGACGAGCGCTCGGGTTGCGGTGCCGTACTCGCCCATGCCAGCGGCCGCGCCTTGGATCTTGGCAGCAGGGAAGGGCCCGGCCACCTCGATCAGCTTGCGGGGAAAGTCCGTCATGGCCCGACGCTAGGTGACCGAACCACACAGAGCGGAACTGCAGGGCCCGTCCATTCCCCCAGCCATGATGCTCTGACCGCTGCGGCCCGATCAACAGCCAATCCGGGAACGCCCACTTATCTTGGCGTGGCGTAGCCGGGTAGCGTTTGGTTATGGAAGCAAAGCGGCATGAAGTCGTAGTCATCGGTGCCGGTGTTTCCGGCATTTATCAGATCAAGCGACTCACCGACCTGGGCATCGACGCCATCGTGCTCGAAGGCGACGATGACCTCGGCGGCACCTGGTATCGCAACCGCTACCCCGGGGCCCGCTTCGATTCCGAGAGCTACACCTACGGCTACTCGTTCTCCCAGGAACTGCTCGATGAGTGGCACTGGAACGAACGCTTCTCGGCCCAACCCGAGAACCTGCGCTACCTAAACTATGTAGCCGACAAGTTCGACCTGCGGCGCCACATGCATTTCAATGCTCGCGTCCAGACCATGACCTGGGACGACGTCGAACACGAGTGGACGATCGAGCTGCAAACCGGCGAGGCCTACATCGCCCGGTTCGTGGTGACCAGCTTGGGCCCATTGTCGATGCCGACGCTGCCGCGCTACGACGGTATGGATGACTTCGCCGGCGAGTCGTTCCACACCTATCACTGGCCCAAGGAGCCCATCGACCTCGCCGGGAAGAAGGTCGGCGTCATCGGCACCGGCGCAACCGGCATCCAAGTCATCGCCGAACTCGCTGACAAGGTTGGCGAACTCAAGGTCTTTCAGCGTCGCCCCAACTGGAGCTCACCGCTCAACAACGGGCCGATCTCTGACGGCGAGATGGCGGCCATCCGGGACCGCTACGACGAGATCTTCGCGAACTGTTCTGCGTCGCCTGGCGGCTTCGAGCACGTGCCCGATCGCCGTGGCTTCTGGAACCTGACCACCGAAGAACGCATCGAGACCTGGGACAGGCTCTATGCAATGCCGGGATTTGCCATCTCGGCCGCAAACTTTGTGGAGATCTTCCTTGACGAGAAAGCCAATCAGGAGATGTCCGAGTACATCGCCAACCGCATCCGCGACCGAGTTGACGACCCCGCGGTCGCCGAGAAGCTGATCCCGAAGGATCACGGGTTCGCCATGCAACGGCTGCCGCTCGAGACTCGATACTTCGAGGCCTACAACCGAGACCATGTGCACCTGGTCTCGCTCGCCGACGCACCAATCGAACGCATCACCGCCAATGGGATCCAAACCGCAGCCGAGCATCATGATCTCGATGTCATCGTCTACGCCACCGGGTTCGATGCCATCACCGGCGGCTACGACCGCATCGACATTCGCGGCGTAGGCGGTCAGACGCTCGCCGACAAATGGACCGATGGCCCTAGCACCCACCTGGGCGCGCTGACCCACGGCTTCCCGAACATGTTGATGGTGGCCGGCCCACAGAGCGTGTCAGGATCCACCAACTTCCCCCGGGCAATCGAAACGGGCGTCGATTGGCTCACCGATCTACTGGTGCACGCTCGCGACGAGGGGGCAACCCGGGTCGACGCCCGCCCCGAAGCCGAAGAGCACTGGGTCAAAGAGGTCGTCCGGGCCCACGAGAAGCTGCTCTTCCGACGTAGCAAGGGCTGGTTCACCGGCTACAACTCGAACGTTGCTGGCCACCAGGAAGGCCAGATCCGCTACCAGGCCTACTTCGGTGGGGCACCGAAGTACATCAAAGTCATCAACCAGGAAGCAGCCGACGGCTACCCCGGCATCGAAATCGTCTAAGCAGACCACAACACGAACGCCAACCTGCGTACTACCTCCGGTACAGCACGCAGGTTGGCGAAGCTTCAGACCACTGCTGTTACAAGCCCTCATGACGTGGCAGGATCAGAAGATGGATGCCCAACGAGCTGCCCGCTTTCCATTCGTCCCGCAGGACACCCCGCCATTAGTAATCGCCCGGACCGAGGACGTATGGCTGATTCGTGACAACGGCGATCGTATTCTCGATGCGGGTGGCGGCGCCATCGTGACCAACATCGGCCATGGCCGCGCCGACGTTGTGCGTGCCGCAACCGAGGCCCTCGGCAAGATCGACTATGTCGTTCCGTTGTGGGCAACCGAGAACCGGGTCGCTCTCATCGAGGAACTGACCGAACACTGGCTTCCGGAAGGCTTCACCCAAGCGTCGTTCTTCTGTGGCGGCAGCGAGTCGGTTGACGCTGCGGTGCGCCTGGCTCGCACCCACCATGTGTCAAACGGGGATCACAACCGGTGGAAGGTGATCGGCCGAGATGTCTCGTATCACGGCTCAACCTTGAGTGGTCTCAGCGTCGGCAACCATGATCGTCGACGTTCCGGTCTTGAGCCCATGCTGAACGACCACCCGAAGAGCGACTGGCTCGACCCCGAGTCGCTGGCCAAAGTGATCGAACGAGAAGATCCAGACACTGTGTCGGCCTTCATCGCCGAGCCGATTAACGGCGCATCAGGCGCAGCAATGGTCCCGCCGCCGGGCTACTGGACAGCGGTTGAAGAGGCATGTCGAGCCAATGGTGTGCTCATCATCGTCGACGAAGTCATGACCGGTCTCGGGCGTACCGGGCTCAAGTGGGGTCACCAGCACTTCGACATCACGCCAGACATCATCGTTGGAGGCAAGGGCCTGTCTGGCGGCTATGCCCCCATGGGCGGCATGTACACGACTCGTGCCATCGTCGATCCCATCGCTGCTGCGGGGAACAGCTTGATGTACTTCACTTTCAGCGGCGCTGACCTTGGTTGTGCCGTGAGTGTGAAGGTCCTTCAGATCATGCGGAAAGAAGGATTGGTCGACCGAGCCGCACGTATGGGCCTGCGACTGCGCACCCGCATGGAAGAGGAGCTCGGTGATCACGCCAACGTTGCCGACATCCGTGGCCTCGGACTGATGCAGGGCATCGAGCTTGCAAAGGACCCGAACTCGGGCGAGAGCTTTGCGTTAGCCGACGAGTTTGCTCAGAGAGTTGCTAGGGAGGCGATCGACCGCGGTGTCTGGATCTACCCGTGTGGATCAGGTCCGGTCGTGGACGGCCTGCTGCTCGGCCCGCCGTACACGATCACCGACGACCACATCGAGACCATCGTCGGCGTCACGGGCGAAGCCATCACTGCCGCCGCCGCCTCCCTCGCCTGACTTCTTGCAACATGTGCATGTCTCAAGAAGGAAGTTAGTTGGCGTGGTCAGTCGATGGGGTGGCCGATTGAGCGGAGCTGATCGCTGACTGTTGCTGTGCAGCCGGTCGACGACAACGGCGACGAGTGGAGTTCGACTCCGTAAGTCTTGTTGTGGTGGACAGCCTCTTGCCAGCGAAGCACCGGCGCTAGGAGACCAGACGTCATGCAGGCGCCGGTTATCTCGCTCTGGATGCCGCTCAGGCGGGTGCAGCCATAGTGAAGGACGACAGCGACGACCGCACTCGCGCCACTTCGCACAGAGCCCGCGACTTGGTCGAAGAGCTGCTGATAAAGCGACAACACGAACGGTTCGAAATCCAGACGTTCCCACCCGACTCCAAGCTAAGACCTGGCGACAGGTTCCCGGCACTTTGATTCATTGTCGAGTCGACCCCGAGGCTCACCCAATCGTCGTCTGAAGAACCGACGGGCTCCAGTATGAGCGTGCTCTTGACTGGCCGTCAGACGCCATTGATGAGGATCGCTATTGGGTCGCTGATGATCACTGAACTGTTCTTGGCCATTCTTGTTCGCCATAATTCGCGATCAGGTCCAGCACCGCATCGACGTCGACAGTTGCCACCTTGCGGTTCATGTAGAGCAGCCGGAATGCATTGATGCCGTTGACAGGCTGGAAGCCAATCATGGCGGTCCCGTCGTGTTGCATACGAGCCTTGATCCTGGCGGCCAGCGCATGCAGCCGTGCATGATCGGGCTCAGAGAGGGTTGTGATATCGAGCGGCTGCAGCTCTGGCGGCACCCATACGAAGCACACATTGGTGAACGACCCTGGGACAACGATAGCGAAATCGTTGCGCCCGCCGAGCTCGGCTCGGGTGTGATCAGCGAGTGCAACCGCGTGGTCGACGCGTTCCGCGAACCCGTCGTCGCCGAACGTCTTCCATGTGAGCCATGCCTTCAACACGTCGACGCGCCGCCCGCAATGAAAGGTCCGGTCACCGGCGTCGTACTCGCCGAATTGCTTGTCGGCTTGAAAGATATAGGTGGCATTGGTCGAGAAGACAGGAGCGAACTGCGACGGGTCCTTGACCAGCAACACCGAGCACTGCTGCGTGATTCCCATCATCTTGTGCAGGTTCCACACCAGCGAATCGGAACGATGCACGCCCTCCATCAAGCCCGCTTGTTGCGGCGAGAACAGTGCTGAGCCACCCCAACATCCATCGACATGCAGCCAGAGGTTCTCGGCTTCACAGATATCGGCGATCGGGTCGAGCGGATCAAACGCCGACGTCACAGTCGTGCCTGCAGTCGCAACAACTGCGAACGGTGCCGCCCCTTCAGCCCGAGCCTGCGCAACCGCAGCCGCGAGCTCAGCGGCGATCATGGCGCCATTTTCGTCGGTGTCAACCTCGACGACTGCTTGTAAGCCCAACCCCATAAGTGCCGCCGACTTGAGCGTCGCGTAGTGCGCAGTATCTGAGACAAAGACCACCAACCGTTCGCCGGTTGCGCCGGACTGCAACACATCAGGACGCAATCGATGTCGAGCAAGCTGAAGTGCATGCAACGTGCCAGACGATCCGCCGGGGCAGAGGATTCCCGGCGGCAGTGCGTTGGCGGCAGCGTCGACCGGGTAGCCCGCCAGACCCGCCATCTTGGCGATGACAGCCCGCTCCATCATCGTGAACACGGGTGCCACCTCGAAGGTCGCATTCGTCGTGTTCAGCGCAGCTGCCAACCAGTCGCCGACGACCGCAATCGGCTCGGGCCCTGCAAAGTTCTGATTGAAGAAACGGGGGTGTGTCGTGTGCATCGAGCGGTCGATGATCGTCTGACATGCAGCGACCAGCGCGTCGGCAGCGACTGCCTGCTGATCGGCGTCGATCGTTAGGCCGACCGAGGCAGCGAACTCAGCAATGAGTCCGTCCGGACTTGCGTAATCGATGACACGTTCGGCAGCCGTGGGAGGGTTGAAGACATAGTTGATTGCCTGGTCTGCGATTCGGCGGGCTGGCTCAGTCATGTCAGACCAAGCCGTTCGAGCTGCTCGGCCGGCGCTTCGACCTCGACCAGAGCGGTGCGTAGCAGATCGGCCATGGCCGCTTCGCTCGCCTCGCCCCGCCGGTTCTCCGCTTCGTCAGGATCTATGCCCAAGTCGTACAAATGGTGCTGGCCGACAGAGCGCTCACCTCCCGCCCAATACGGCAAGTCATCGCCAGCGGCAAATGGCTGGCGGATCACCGGAACATCGGAGCCTGGCATGAAGTCGAGCGCTGCTCGACGATCTGGTTTGGGGAACGTCATGAAGCTGGCAAGATCGTCTTGGCCTGGCATCGTCGACCAACGGTTCGACCACATAGAAAGCGGGAAGTTGTCATCGACTGGCGCTCGCGCGTACTTGTGTTGACCATCGGTGACCTGCACCCAGTTGCCGAACACTCCTCCGATCGCCCAGTCCCGAATGCTGGTTACCTGGTCGGTGAGCAGCGGTAGCAACGAGTGACCGTGTGTTCGATGTTCAAGCTCAACGCCAAACACATCGGCGATGGTGGCGTTCAGATCGACGTTGGTTGTCAGCGCGTCGATCTCGCTGCCGCCTTCTCGCCCGGGCCAGTGAATCATGAGCGGCGTATGCCCCAGCGGCTCGAACTGCGGCACCATTGGCTTACCCCAGATGTCAGCACTGGCTTCTTCGCCGGGGTGCCCAACCGAGCGTTCTTCGCCCAGGTAGTGACCATGGTCAGTGCACACGATTACCGCCGTGGTGTCCCACAGACCGTTCGCGTCGAGCTCATCAAGAAGCCGACCGAAATGATGGTCGATCATCGAGAGCTTGGCACCGTAGTTGTTTCTGATATTACGGCCCTGGTCGGCGGTCAACGCCCCGCCGCGTACACCACCAATGGCGTAGGGCGGCCAGATAAGCCGATCACCATCCCACGGTTCATCGTCGTACTTCGATGCCCATGGTTCTGGCGTGTCGAACGGTTCATGTGGGTCAAACTCGTCGATGAAGAGGAACCATTTATCGTGCTCATCAGATGCATGACGCAGCCACTCGGCCGCAGCTCGCATGGTCTTTGGCCCCGGGAAATCATCTTCAGTTCGGAACCAGCTGCGAGCGTCGTCGTAGTGACGGCGTCCGAAGCGGTCGTTGTCGATGTTGAAACGGCTGCGCAGAAACCAGCCACCGTCGGCGGTCGCTGGCAAGGTCGGCGCTCCGATTGCCGATGGGTCCTGGAACGTGCGCCAAGGATCGCCTTCGTGACCGCGAACGTAACTCCATCCCGCAAAATCTGTGTGGTAATTCTCACCGCCGGTTTCGAACAAGTGCGGATGGTCCGAGGCCAACATGGTCGTAACGCCCGCCCTGCGCAGGGTGGCCGTGATCGATTCTTCCCATAGTTCAATTGAGCCCCACGGCTTCCACAAGAAGTCGAGCGCACCGCACAAGATGTCGTGGCGGGCTGGCATACATGGCAGCGAGCCTGTTACGTGCGACGTGAATCGGGTCGACCTGGCAGCGAATCGATCCAGGTTCGGCGTCTCGAACTCGGTTCCGCCATAGGCACCAAGCATGTGACGGTTCAGCGAGTCGAGCAGCACGACCACCACGTTTGCCGGCCGATCATCTACAGGGTTCACAGACACAGGGTTCACAGACACAGCGCCATCGTAGGTTGCGCCTAGATGCCGTTGGGCCGCGCCCGGCCCTCGAGTCAGCCCTGGTGTTAAGCGCCGCCCAACTACAGATCTGAGTGTGCACTTCCTTAGGGAGTGCGCACGCTCGCGATTCGACAGCGACGGTGTCGCCAACGGCGACAGTTCCAGCGCCAAGCGGGATGGCACAAAGCCTGCGCAGTCCGGGGTTTGTTGTGTGCCTGATGCGGTTGAAGTCGCGGTCAGCGAACCACTCGGCGTTCTTGGCACAGGTAATAGCGTGAGCGCTGATCAGCAAGGGAACGTCGCCGATATCGATACGACTGCAGAGACGCAACGCCGCCCAGGATGACAGTGGCGTCGCATTGGGTCTCATCGAGCGAGGCCAGCAATTCATGGAGCGACCCGGACTCGCTCTCTATCACCAGCAAATGCAGCCTCGATATTGACGGCCGTGGCCTTGTTCACGAACGGCGCTTGAGGCGGATCGCCAAGATCAACACCTGGATCACTCAGTGCCACCTCGGTCGCGAGCCGGTTACCGAAAGCGATCTCGCGCACTTGATCGAAGTGCTCGGCGATCGGCTGTGTCTCTGGTCAAGGGCGGTGCACCATTGCGTCAGAACCCAGCCCCGTTACCACTGCCTGCAGCGCTGCCTCGATGATTGGCTGCGAAGAAACCGTGTCAGCTCGACCGTACAGCTCGCTATCGAACCCGCACTGCACACATTGTTCTCGAGCCGACCACCGAGACTATGGGGACGCTCACTCGAGCCGTAACAGTTGCAGTCGTTCGCAACTACGATCGGCGTCGTGCCAGCAGCGAGTAAGACCCGGACGGTCGGACTGGTGTCCGCCCTGGATCTGCGGGCCTCGATCAGCGACCGGGTGACCGGCGACGTGGCGGGCGGGGTCCAGCAGGCATGGCGAGCGGCCCGCACGCCCAATGGTCTCTCGTGCATGCGTATTCGGGTTCACGCCGATCAGGTCGAGTTTGAAGCGTGGGGCCCTGGCGCCGATTGGTCCCTTGATACGGCACCGGCGCTTGTCGGCCTAGATGACGACCCGTCAACATTCGAGGCTTACCACGACATCGTCGCCAAGCTCCACCGCCGCTTTCACGGGCTTCGGATCGGGCGAACCGGATTGATCTGGGACTACTTGCCGCAGGTGATCCTTGAACAAAAGGTCACCGGCATCGAAGCCAACCGGAGCTGGCGAAGCCTTGTTCGCACGTTTGGCGAGGACGCACCTGGGCCAGAACCTATGCGCATCGGCCCGCCGCCCCATGCATTGGCCGCGCTGTCCTATCACGCCTTTCACAGCCATGGTGTCGAGCGGAAGCGAGCCGACATCATGATCAATGCCGCTCGAC
>MEHZ011516698.1_pt1 | contig 11741 bp, 9 predicted proteins | sample 897221 | NCBI WGS metagenome assembly MEHZ01 (sample SAMN05514161, study PRJNA337945) | marine metagenome | isolation source: marine surface water | place: Arctic Ocean | collected 2007-12-13 | reverse complement strand
AATTGCAATGCAGCCCTCATCACTGGCACAGGTGGAATTATGAGTGAGCAGTCGGCAATAATCCTGGAGGGAGCGTAAAATGGCGTCAGATAAACCTTCACCCATTCCGACTCCGAATAGCGAACCCTTTTGGGATGGATTGGCCAATCATCAGGTGATACTGCAACACTGCAACGACTGTGCCGCCTGGGTTTTTTATCCGCGTAGTCACTGTAACGGCTGTCTCTCACCTAACCTTGTCTGGAAGGAGGTGACGGGTAACGGCACCCTTTACAGTTACACAGTGGCACGCAGACCAACTGCGCCGCAATTCGCTGATGATATCCCTCAATTGATTGTCGTTGTTGAGCTGGACGAGGGCGTTCGAATGAATTCGGTAATGGTCAATATTGCGCCTGAAGCGCTGATTATCGGCATGGCCGTAAAACCAGTGTTCCAACGCCAAGACAGGGCGACGCTACTCTACTTCGAGCCTGCGTAGCCGTTGCTGATCAGTCGCCTTTAATCTCACTCCGGTACGCATTCACTGTGCAGGTTCGCGAACCGTTTTAAGGCCACTTGTCCTAAGTCTCAGCGCGGTGCGGTCAACTACTGTTCTGACATGACTCTAGCAAGAGCTTCTGGCGTTCGCCAACGCGAACTCGCCAGCCGCAGCAAATACATAATTGCAGTCATCAAGATCATGGCTACGAACACAACCCAAGAAACCTTTGGCCCTAGTACCCATACCTTAATTACAAAGTACTGAGCTAACAGCATTAACCAGTGGATCAGCACGCTCGCCCACATCAGCCAGCGTGTATCACCGGCCCCTCGAAGCACACCGCCTGCAATAAGAATAGTCGCATCCGCCATGACGTAAGTGGCTAAACCAATCATCATGAAAGAGGCAAGTGTTTGAATATCGCTTGAGCTATCGGTTGTTAGAAAAATTGCCACCAGTGGTTCTCGGCCCAGATAAAACAAAACTGCCAATATACTGGAGTAGCCTAGACCAAGCATAAAGCTAATCCGAATAACCTGACTCATGAGTGTCGTATCACCCGCCCCAATGTGTCGGCCGATTAAACTGATAATAGCGACATTGAGACCGATCATCGGGACATAAGAAACGATATCCCAGTTGAACACTATTGCGGCAGATGCAGACTCGGCTATCCCGTAGGACTGAAACATCAGAAGGAATAAGTTGAAGGCGGCAACGTTAAGAAACATTTCAATGCCAGAAGGAAATCCAAGTCGAACAAATCTGCGCAGAATCCCTCGATCTAGCCGAAACGACTGCTTAACCAAAAAAGTAGTAGCGTGCCGCTTCTCAAGATAAAAGCAGGAGAATATTAGCAGGCTGATCAATGTACTGATGATAGTGGCATAAGCTGCACCGGCAATACCCATTGCCGGCACTTCTCCGTATCCGAAGATCAGTGCCCAGGTAAGCGGAATGTTAATCGCAACACCTACCGTGTCGGCAATCATAACAATGTGGGTTCTGCCGATCCCTGAAAAGTAGGAGGCGATACACGTCTTGCCTAGGCTAAAAATCGCGCCCCAGATCAGGATAATAAAGTACTGTTGCGCAAGTATCGCCTGCTCGGGGGCATGCCCCATAAACTCAAATGAACCAAGACTGATGTAGCCAATAGCGACGAGTAAAGGTGCAAAAAAAAGTGTTAAGAGCAGGCCCTGAGTGACTACAAGACTGCACTTGTCGAACTGCTTTCGTCCAAAATACTGTGCGGTCAGTGCATTGCTATATGAAAGCACGCCAATAAACAACGACATGCAAAAAAACGATGCGACTCCTCCGGCCAGTGATGCGCCCATATGCGTTGGACTAACAAGTGACATGAAGTAACGGTCAGTAAAAATCATGACTGCGAACGCACCCTGCGAGATTATCATCGGGTAAGCGAGCGTTAGCAGCTCTTTTAAAGTGGCGCGATCCATCAACGGTGCTCAATTTAGCTGGGTGCTGTTGTGTGTAGTTTTGACAGTTAGGCTAAAACTATTTCAGGCGCAGTTAGCAGGTTAAAGAGCAAGAAGGCAAGAAAGCGATCGTTTTGTATATCGAGTCGTTAGGATTGACCGGACACTCGCTGTGATGTTGGTATCTCTATGGGTCCAGGATATCAAGTAAGGATTGTTCGCTAATCGCTGGGGCTAATGCTTAATCTTAACTTTGAAATAAATCCAAAAGGCCTCTTGCAGCATTAGAGCCTCATTTTCCTTCGCCGGAATTTCCTGGTATCGAGCAGAGTTTGTGAAATCTGCATTGACCTGGGCATGAGACGGTCCCGAAAGTAGTTCATTCTCCGAAATCAGGTAATTGTCTCGGTGTTTGGATTAAGAATTCATCAGAACAGAGGTTGGCAGGATGTTTCGAGGCATTAAGATACAGAGTAAGCTTTACGGCCACTCAGTTAATACATACTATCTCTGCACAACATTGTTCGTAACCCCCCTCCAGATTCAGTAGGTATCCCATTGTCTGAAGCATCACGGCCCCTAATTAGTGAGCATGTAAAGCGTTATACACTTGGAGTTTTAGTCGTTGTTTACACATTTAACTTTATTGATCGGCAAATACTCTCGATCCTTATCGAGCCGATAAAGCTAGACCTAGGCATATCCGATTTCGGTATGGGGCTATTGTCCGGGACCGCTTTCGCTATTTTCTATGCCACTTTAGGAATGCCCTTGGCGCTTGTCGCAGACCGTTGGAACAGACGAAACCTTATCGGGCTTTCGTTGGCCGTTTGGAGTGGCATGACGGCTTTGTCAGGCTTTGCGATGAATTTCTGGCAACTGGCGGTCGCACGCATTGGTGTGGGTATAGGAGAAGCCGGGTGTAGTCCTTCGGCTCACTCAATGCTGGCAGACCTTTATCCAGCCAAAGAGCGAGCGACAGCGCTGAGTATCTATGCTCTGGGCATTCCAATAGGCATCATGTTCGGTATGTTTGCCGGTGGTGCCATTGCTGATGCATTTGGCTGGCGTATGGCATTTTTTGTCGTAGGCGTACCTGGTTTGTTGCTCTCAGTCGTAGTGTTTCTGACGGTAAAAGAGCCGCCTCGTGGTTATGCCGATGGGTTGCAGGCTGACTCATCGGAGAAAAATCCAACTATTCTAGAAGTAGCTCGATACCTCGTTACTCGTCGTTCGTTCGTACACTTGGCGACTGGCGGAGGTTTAACCGCTTTCGTTGGATACGGACTTATTACCTGGGCGCCCACTTTTTTCGTTCGCAGTTACGATATGAGTCTTACCGAAGCCGGTTTCTGGCTAGGGTTGGTCCTTGGAATTCCGGGTGGGCTCGGCATTGTTGCTGGCGGATGGCTTTCAGATCGTTTTGGTGCCAAAGATACGCGGTGGTATTTATGGGTCGTGACCGTAGCGTTACTCGTGGCTGTTCCCTGCAGTGCTGCGGCATTCTTGGTTGATGTCTGGTGGCTTTCGCTGTTGTTACTGAGCTTTCCTATTATGCTTGGTAACTTCTACCAGGGCACGACGTTCGCCCAAGTGCAGGGGCTTGCACCTGTGCGCATGCGAGCTGTGGCTGCTGCAGTGTTGTTGTTTGTTTTGAACTTTATTGGGTTTGTATTTGGCCCTCCAGCTGTTGGACTTTTGTCTGACGCGTTTGTTGGCACGTTTAACGGTGACGCTTTGCGCTACAGCCTTTTTGCCTGGGGTTTTGTGAACCTTTGGGCAGCATTCCATTATTGGCGCGCTGGGTATTACCTTGCCGGTGATCTGGCCCGTGTGGGAAGCAAGTAACGAGAATAAAACTCGACGGTTATAACCAACGCTAAACGTCAACTTTTTTGATACCAGAGTAATTACTTTCCATTGCCATTAGAACCTAGTAGGGGCGATAAAGGAACGGCCCGGCATTATCAACGTTGCTTGAGGTTGATTTTTGCGAAACCTTCGTCGATGGAGAAAGCGTTGCCGTCCCCGCCATGTTTTCGCTTCTATCTGCAGGCTCTATAGTGTTTTATTCTGTAAAAATAATTACCGCAGCCTTATTATTTGGACCAAGAATGGGTAATAATTCTGGTCTGGTAGGGTGGCTCGAGTGGCGCGAATAATTGACAATCTAAGCTGTAACGCTGCTAATTTTTATTATCTGCGCGACTGTACGGAAATGGATTGAAAACTGATAAGGCGACTTAGGAGGCCTAAGTCGCCATGCCCATTTTAGAGGTCAGCAATTACGAGGTTAATATTAGAGCGATAGATAGTTCTAATCCCCGCAACTTTCTTCTGGAAAACAGCGAAAGCTTTTGATGGAGTTCCATTCTCTAAAAGTGTTTCTAGATTCTTGGCTCCTAGGAATGCGATGTGTGTAACATTGCTGTCAGCGCCACCTTGAACTCGCCATAAACCATATGCTCCGTTTACCAAACCGGCTTTTTCCTGAGCAGCCATCAATTTTTCGTATGCTGCAACGTAAGTTACTTCATCGGTGACTTTAGTTTGCCAGACGGTATAAGTTGTATCTTTAGTATAGTCACCGCCTGCGACTAGAGTGCGGACTAGTTGTTGGGATACCGATTGAGTATTTTCTTTTAATACAGCGAACAGGTTTGCAGCTGCAGTGCACTGTTGCATCTTGCCGAAGGTCTCAGAGATAGCTTTCGCATCAGCGAAGTTGAAAATAACTGAATGGGTACTAGTTTCGTTGCCGTTCCAGTTGTCACGCATAACGCGAATAGCGGCAGGTAAAGATTTTCGACAATCGGACTGTGCAAAAGTAGAAAAAGCTGCGACGACGCTAGCTTGCTCAGCTGTCGAAAATTGGAATATCGTAGCGAGGGCAGGGACAGAGGTCTCCTGACTATTGGCAGGAGCGATCTGTAATCCAGCGATTATTAGTAGGCTTGAGAAAAAAATTTTCATCCGTATTTCCTGTTTAAGTGAATTATGATGGTATTTTTCTGATTGTAGAGTTGTCAATAAATGTTCGGTTTTGGTCGAACGCCGGCTTTCAAGAAAAACTCGCCCAATAAGAGGTGTGTAGCTTTAAGGTGGGTAAACTGAATTAGAATTCCGGTTTCCTGAAATTCTGGTCACTCTTTTTTCTCAAATTTTTTTCATCATACGCCGTGGGTGCCAAGTATCCATTGAGATCATGAAGTTCTGAGCTCAGAGCAGAATGCCGGAGCCAGCTCGATTCATTTTCTTATTGAAGGACTTGCTTTATAGGTGTGTCAGCTCTGGCGAACCTCCGACGTTTAATCGACGTAAAAAGCTGTCAAAAACTCACGGGCTAGTTAGGAAAATTGGGGCCCGCGGAGATTGTTGGTGGTCCCACTTGAGGCTTATGCCAAGCCGAAGTTCTTGATAGCCACCCGTTAATCTAGTTCGCTAGCCTCGCATCCATGGGAACTTAAGGCTACCATCCGTTACACTATTATTACGCTCAAACGCACTAGGCTTTGTCATGACAACTTCCCCGATTCAAGTAGCGCTGGTTACCGGCAAAAATGAGATAACCATTGAAGAGTTTCCAGCGCCGCAACCAAGCGAAGGTAAAGCGGTGGTTGATATTTCTTACTGCGGTATTTGCGGTACTGACCTTCACGCTTTTTTGTCAGGTGAACCCTACAACCCATCTATCTGCGGCCATGAATGGGTGGGGTCAGTTGCCGCGATGAGTATTAGCGACAACAGCAATAGCATTAGAGAAGGTGATCGGGTTGCCATCGGTGTTGCTACCGCTTGCGGCAATTGCCCTAGCTGCCAACGCGGGGATGCGAACCATTGCGAGACGGTTTTTGCCGGCGCCACGGGTATGCACCCGAACAGCGCTCCACATGGAGGGTTTGCACCATCTATCTCTTTCGCATTAGATCGCCTTTACACGGTAGCCCCCAGTCTGAGTGACACCCAAGCCGCCATCCTAGAACCAGTGACCGTTGCCGTGCATGCTGTTCGTCGAACAGGTATTCGTTTGGGCGATTCGGTGGTGGTTATCGGTGGCGGTCCTATTGGTCTATTGACATTGCAAGTGGCTAGAGCCGCTGGCGCTGGGCATTTGACGCTAATCGAGCCTGAGCCTTTACGCCGCGAGCTAGGCGAGTCACTGGGCGCTAATTTGCTCATCGACCCTCGGGCTGAAAACAGCTCCGAAGTAATAAACGCGGCGCTAGGCCAGGCGGGCGCCGATGTGGTGTTTGAATGCGCTGGTATTGCTGCCACTATTCAGACCTCGGTGGATTTGGTCCGGCGCGGTGGCAAGGTGTCATTGGTTGGCGTACCGAACGGGGCATCTGAAATCAACGGCGCAGGCTGGCTGGTCAAGGAGGTCAACCTCACTAGCTCCATTGCCTATCTCAATGAAGATTTCGAAATTGCGCAAGGCCTGGTCGTAGATGGTCGTATTCAGACCGAAACGTTACATACAAAAACCGTCGGTTTGCAGGGCATGCAAGAGGCCTTTGTCGAACTCGCAAACAAACCAGCACAGGTCAAAATTTTGGTTGATCCACGCATTGGCTAGGTAACTTGATGCTGCATCAGTGAATACTGAGCTTTAGTGTACGCGTGTTATCGCTGCGAGCCCTAGCCCACTGAAAGCGGTGGTGCAGGTATGTTAATCCCTAACCACAGAGCTTTGGACTCAAAAGGTTGCGGTTCGAGGCGGTATTGGCTTTAGCGGAAGTCAGCTTTGAGGTTCGCCGGTCTTGATGCCTCTCAGGCAGAAAAGACCAAATCATTTTCAGGATTGTTATGCGCCGTCGTTATGATCGTTTTCACTCGGAAAAGTTTCTTCTGGATTTCTGTTTGAGTCTTCGTTTGAGTCTTCGTTTGAGTCTTCGTTTGAGTCTTCGTCTGAATCTGACCTCAGAAAGTTAAGAGACGCGATAGTAGTCTCTATATTGAGCGATGTAGAAATCTCAAGACAAATTTGGTCAGCAAATTCTATAACCTGATTAATCGTTAAACTGCCCCTTTGATATAGCGAGCCCAACTCGAAAAAGTAGTTAGCGTACTTTGGGGGAAGGTAAACGCAGACAACTCCCCCAAGCGTTTTGACGTACTTAAAAGGTGCTGAACTCATTTGAAGCCCAGGGAAAACTCCGGCATAGGTAATTTGTAGCGCCTCAGTTTTTTGAGCTCCGTCAACAAAGGTAGTATCTATAAAGGCTGTAAGCCTTGCGCTTATCAGGGACCTTAGTTTACGTACCTCCCTAGGGTCTCCTTTTAATGTAGGCATCCTAAGGTAGAACGACTTAGCGTTCTTTTTTTCTTTTTTTTCTTTAAAACCCTTTAATAGACTCATTTTTGATCCCTAGAGACCTGAAGCTCACTGTTGAGATTCAATCTTTTTACGAAGCTTGGATGCGGTCTCACTCAAGATCTGACTCACGCGAGACTCGGAAACGTCTATAACCGCAGCGATTTCCTTCAAGTTTAGCTCGTCTTTGTAATAAAGAGATATTACCAATTGAGCTCTCTCGGGTAGGTCGGCTATTGAATCCTTTAGAATGGATACGAGTTCTGTTTTTTGAAGGTTTTCCTCGGGGGAATTTTCAGTTTCCTCATTATCTAGTTCAGAAATTTCTACAGAGTCATTTGTATAGTTATCCGCACCTGCGATTATTAGTCTCTCTTTTTGGTAGGTATTTACATCTTTGCCTAGGTAACTCGCCACCTCTTTTCCTGTGGGTTGGCGCCCGAACCTGATTGCCAATTTTTCGATTGCGGCAGAGTGTTCTCTTTTGAAAGCAATAGTTGTTCTTGTCGTTTGTGACATCCGGCGAACGTCATCAAGCATCGCGCCTCTTATTCTTGTCTTGGCGAACTGCTCCATGGGAATGTTTCTTGTTTCATCGAAAGCTTCCATGGCCTGCACTAAGCCTTCTAAGCCTGACTGCATTAAATCGTCTAGGTCTATATTTTTTGGAAGGCGGCCTTTTAGGTGCAGCGCTATGCGCTTTACCAGCGAAAGCAATTCTGGAGTTATTGTATTTTTCGGTTTGCGATTCGAGTAGGTTGGGGAGGCCTTTAATTTTTCGTAATGCTCACCACCAGCTTTTGTCGACTCTTGATCTATACTCATATTTTAGTTTACTGGGTCAAGAGGGTTTATAGCACGGTCTTGACTGACAATATTCGCTGCAAGACTTTTAATATTACACCAAGCCGTTGAATTGGGGAATGATTTGTGGAGGGGCTTCCGATGCCGAATTGATGACTTTACCGCAGGATCATCCTGTATGGACCCCAAATATGCTACTGGCTCCCCAAGGAAAGAGAGGCAAAGATGGTTCATCTTTTCATAAAAACTTTTTCCGGCTGCCAGGCTTGCAACCTGATTCGGAACAAGGAATGTGTTCTCAAGGTGGTCACTTCGGTGGAGGATTTTGAGAACGCCGTAGCTATCTGCTATTGAGGTCGGCTCGTCTAAAAAAACTACAATGCGAGTTTCGCAAAGTCGTAAAAGGTGCATGTTTTGTTCAGATATACCCGCAGCTATGTCGAACAGGACGACGGTGTCTGGGTATAGTTCGACTAATTCATGACATAAGTCGGAAAGGGAGGTTAAAGGAAGATTTACTATATTTGCATCGCCAGAGGCGCCGGGCAGTAACTGTAGGCCCTCTTCTAACTGTGTAATTACCTGGGCTAGCGGCATGCCATCTAAGATATAGTCCGATAGGGTAAACTTCGGTGATACCCCTAACATTAGCTGGGCGTTCCCCAGGCCCATATCTGCGTCGACGATAAGAACTTGTTTACCTAAATCACGAAGTGCTGTTGCCAAATTAATGCAAGTGAAGGTTTTTCCGACACCGCCTTTACCACTACAAACAGCTATTAGATGTGACAAGTGTGAGCCTCATTGTGATACTTGTATTTTTCAGAATTTCTTTCAATGTGCAGATACAATTAGTGTGGGTTATTTTCCCACACTTTCCTAAATATTTGAAATTTCTGGCATTCTGTAGATGATGTTTTCTGCTCTCTCAGAGCTTAAAGTCATTGGTGCTGGAGCGTTTAATTCCAAGAATAGTTTGGCTATTAGCTCATTCTGCTTTTGATCTTCGCTAATGAGGTAACTCGAGCTTGTTTGAAGCCACGATGCGCCCTTTTGGGCAGCGATTTGAGGAAGCAGTGATAGATCAGCCTCTATGAAGATCAGGCTATCTTCCCCTAAAATATCTATGACAGATTTAGTGCTTTCAAAGTTGTTTATATACAGTAAGTTTACTGAGTTTTTTGCGGCGACATCAGCAAGGTGAGAGTCACTGGTTCTGTACTCATGTGGCAGGCTAAAGATTGATGTCTCACCATGGTTTATTTTTCGCATTTTCAACAGTTGTTTGATGACTGAAGTCTTTCCTGATTCTCGGTCTCCCCAGACGATATGGCACCCGTGTGACGTTTCGGTATTGAGCTTTCTATGACTGTTCGCCTCTGCGTCAACATCATATTTAGATTGAAGCTTTGATATGGGTTCACTGCTCATATTGGGGTTTAGCGATGGCAATTGATCCAGAGACGACTTGATAGCGCGGATTTCTTCATTGATGTTCTTTATGTGGGCCCAAGGGTCCAAACCATCGGTTCGAGATTGTATTGTTTCTTCTGAATGAGTCACTCTTGAAGAATTACTCTCATCCCTATGCTCATTTCCCGTTTGGGCTTCGTTGAAGTCTGGACGTACTTCCGCACTAGAGTCGCAAGCTGCTATTATTTCTGTCTTGGATCCAACCTTGGTATTCGAGACGATTAAAGCTTCGTCGCCCAGTGTGGTCCGTATTTCATCTAAAACAGACTTAGTATTTTTTCCGACAAATCGTTGTAATTTCACAATATTTCCTCAGCTACTCTTTCGCTTTTAATTCGATGGTTCTAATGATTTTTATGGGTTGGTCATCTGGGACTTCTCTATAAGAAAGAATAGATAATTCTTTTTTCAATTTACCAATAAACAAAGAGAGCCAAGTACGTATCGTTGGAGATACGATTAGTACTGCAGCCTTCTCATTTGCTTGGGCAGCGCTTGCTTCTTCAGACAAGGCCTCTATTAAAGTTTGTGCGAGATTTGGTTCGAGTGTAACTTCCTCGATTGTCGAAGCAGATTTAACCAAATCTGTTAGCATTTGCTCTAGATTTGGTTCTAGTGTCATGACCTCTAACGTATCCAACGGATCGCAAAGTTGTTGAATTATCAGGCGTCCCAGTTTGGCTCTTACATAATTTGTAAGAGTATCGTGGCTCTTAGTATATGGAGCAACGTCAGAAAGTGTTTCTAGAATACTGCGCATATCTTTAATCGGAACACCCTCGGCAAGAAGGTTCTGAAGGACCTTAACTAGGACGCTCATCGGAAGGTTATCTGGCAAAAGTTCCTCTATGAGTTTAGGGGAGGTCTCTTCCACTCGATCGACTAAATGTTGCGCTATTTCATATGTCAGAAGTTCTTCCGCATTACCTCTTAATGCAGAGTTCAGGTGAGTCGCGATAACAGTGCTAGCGTCCACCACTGTGTAACCCACCGCTTGTGCGTATTCTTTGTCTTTTGCATCAATCCAAATCGCGTCTAGACCGAAAGCAGGCTCTTTTATTTCTTTCCCGGATACAGTCTCTAGAACTGACCCAGGGTTAATTGCTAAAAATTTCCCTAACTCGATATCACCTCTACCTCGAGTAGAGCCGTTGATAACTATTTGATACCGGTGCGGTGGTATATCTAGGTTGTCTCTAATTCTGATTGTTGGCAGCAAGAAACCATAATCGCCCGACATCTTTTTCCTTATACCTTTTGCCCTGTGCAAAAGACGACCATGGCGTTCTTCTTCTATTAGCGGTATCAGCGCGTAACCTAGCTCAATACTGATAACATCGACCTGACCGGCATCATCCCAATCAAGTTCCAATAAGTCTTCTTCCGACTTTTCTACCACTCCTGATTCGATATCTTCGCTTCCAGGCGGGTTTTCGGTCTTCTTTTTGCTTAAATAGTAACTTAGCGCAATGGAGCCACCTCCAAGAATCAAAAATACCGCGTTCGGCATACCTGGTATCACCCCCAGCATGACTAACGTCCCTCCAGCTACTCCAAAGGCTAGCGGGTTACTGAGCTGTGAGGTGGCTTGTTCTGGAGCCGTCGCATCTGTCGTGACTCTGGACACAATAACCGCTGTCGATAGAGACAAGATGAGAGCAGGTATTTGTGCGACAAGACCGTCTCCTATCGTAAGTAAAACATAGGCTGTAGAAGCTTCTTCCAGCGTTAGGTCATGTTGAAGTATTCCAATCGCAAGGCCGCCAACAAGATTAATCATTAGGATTAGAATACTTGCTACTGCGTCTCCCCTTACAAACTTGGAAGCACCATCCATGGAACCGAAAAAGTCGGCTTCTTGTGACACTAGCGCCCTTCTGACCCTTGCTGTTTCTTGATCTATTACGCCTGCGTTAAGGTCTGCATCGATGGCCATCTGCTTACCCGGTAGGGCATCTAAGGTAAACCTAGCTATAACCTCGGAAACTCGTCCTGCACCCTTTGTAATGACTATGAAATTGATAAGCATCAATATGGTGAATACTATAAAGCCTACTGCATAATTTCCGCCAATAACGAAATTGCCGAAAGCTTCTATAACTTTGCCGGCTGAGTCGCCTCCTTCATGGCCTTCCAGTAGCACGACTCGTGTGGACGCTACGTTTAGCCCCAACCTCATTACGGTAGCGAAGAGGACGATAATAGGAAAAGAAGAGAAATCCAT
>MEHZ011513770.1_pt1 | contig 11752 bp, 11 predicted proteins | sample 897221 | NCBI WGS metagenome assembly MEHZ01 (sample SAMN05514161, study PRJNA337945) | marine metagenome | isolation source: marine surface water | place: Arctic Ocean | collected 2007-12-13 | reverse complement strand
CTGGCCTCGTTCCTAGCTGTGGGAGCTGTGGCCGTGCTGACCAAGGCGCAGACGCTTTACCTCATGCCGATCTCGGTATTCGCGGTCAGCATCGCAGCGGCCGATCTCCCTGAGCTCTCACGAGAAACCGGCGATGCTTCATCCGTATCGACCCGGGTGCGAACAGCCATCGACCGTGTCGCTCTCTTTGTTCTGTTCTCTGCGCTCGCCTTCATCTTTGGCGGGCGAACCCTTGTCGCTGCACTCTTCGAACGCGGCCAATTCAGCAGTGACGACACCATCGCTGTCTGGCTCACGCTTGCCGTCTTCTCTTTTGGCCTGGTCGCTAGTGCCCTGTCCCGGGTCTTCCAGACAGCCAGCTTTGCTCATGGCGATGTCGCCGGGCCAGCCAAGATCGCGTTCGCTCGACTGATCGTCGCTGGTGTCATCGGCTTGCTATTCATGCTGCCTGCGGATCGTTACCAAGTTGTGAACGGTCTGATTCGCAAGACGAACGACTTCGCATTCGCTCCTCTCGGCGAGTCGATCCGCAACGAGCCGAACAGCCACCGACTCGGTGCGGTGGGCCTAGCAGCCGGTGGGGCGGTGGCTGCATGGCTCGAGTTCGCGCTGCTTCGCCATCGGCTGCGCTCTATCACGACCGATCTTGGCATCTGGAGGACGGTCCGTCGCCTGCTCCCTGCAGCGATCTGGGGTGGTGCTGTCATCGCAGGTCTTGCAGCATTGTTCGACGGGCTACCTGCGCTCCTTGGCGCACCGCTAGTTCTGGGACCAGCAGGAGTGCTGTATATCCTTCTTGCCCGTCGATCCGGTAACGAGACCGCACGTGCACTCGTTCGGCGAGCAGCCGCAGTCACCAGGTAGTGGCTTCCGGCGAGAACCGATAGGAATAGCGGATGGTTGCCGTCCTAACATCAGCCCTTTTCGTCGAAGCAGGCGACGGTGAAGAATTCCTGGATCTCGATGTTCAGTCCTGGCAGTGGGGTGTTCTCGCTCTCGCCATACTGGTGTTGCTTTCCATAGATCTGTATCGTCACCGAGAAGCTCATGCCCCGACATTCAGCGAGGCCAGCAAAGAGTCGGCATTCTGGGTGTTCTGTGGCGTCACCTTTTCGTTGTTCTTCGTCTGGCAATTCGGTGGCCAGGCTGCTGGTGAATACCTGGGTGTCTATCTGACCGAGAAGTCGCTCAGCATCGACAATGTGTTCGTCTGGGCGCTGCTCTTCTCCTCGATGAAGATCCCGCTCAGATACCAGCACCGCGTGCTCTTTTGGGGCATCTTCGGAGCGCTGCTGCTACGTTCAATTTTCATCTTCGCCGGTGCTGCCATCGTCACGCGGTTCAGCTGGGTCCTTATTGTCTTCGGTGTATTCCTGATCTACACCGGTATCAAGATCATGCGCCACACCGAAGACGAGGGCGACGACGCTTCAACCGCAGGACTTGGTTTGTTGCGCCGAATCATGCCGGTAAGCGAGTCATTCGACGGCCAGAAGTTCTTCACCGTCGAGAACGGCGTACGTGCCGCAACACCACTCTTCGCTGCCTTGGTCGTGGTTGAGACAACCGATGTGGTTTTTGCTGTTGATTCGGTTCCGGCGTCGTTCGGTGTCGCGAACGACCCCTTCACCATTCTGGCCGCAAACGCGTTCGCCATCATGGGTCTACGGGCCATGTACTTCCTGCTCGCCGACGCTCGCGAGAGGTTCCATTATCTGTCCCACGCACTCGGCGGGATCCTGCTCTTCGTGGGTATCAAGTTGTCGATTACACCCTGGTACCACATTGACATCTATGTGTCGCTGGCCATCATCGTCATCATCATGATCGCTGCAATCTTCTTCAGCATTTATAAGAACAAGCAGATCGAGAAAGCCCAGCAGGCCTAGGGGGCTAGCGGGTAGGTGCCGAAACGGAGCGTCTTGGTCGCTAAACCGTGGCCCAGCGGCGGTGAGTGCCTCGAACTAGAACCGAACCGCAGGAGACCAGAAACCAACCAATGTTGCCTGCGAACGAGACCTTGTCCGTGTCCTGTCCCCGGTTCACAGCGGCGATCGAGGAAAGCTATCAACCGTTCGCAGCACCAACCGAGTGTTCGTTTCCTCGGCGCCTAACTCATCTTTGATCCTGGTTAGCAACTCATCGAGTTCAGCGACATCTTTGGTTGCGACTCGCAGCTGCGTATCGAATCGACCTGTCAGATGGACTGCATCGATTACTGCAGGAAACGAGGCAATGATCTGGTCAAGCTCAGGCCAGGGTTTGGTTTCATTTGACCCGACCCGGACATCGACCAGGGTTTCAATAGGTCGCCCAACTTCTGCGGGATCAACAATTGCAGCAAAGCGCCGGATCACACCGCTCGTCTGCAGCTGCCGAAGCCGCTCGCCGGTCGCAGACACGCTGAGCTGGACCTGCTTCGCCAACTCGGTAACGGTAATTCTACCGTCTTCTTGAAGGATGGCAAGAATTTTGCGGTCGATGGCGTCCATGGCCAAAGGATATGCGGCCCATGCCCCCAATGCGCCAATATATCCGTTACACGTGCGGCGTCGTTTCAGGCATGCTCTGTCGCATGAACATTGTGTTTCTCGGCGTAGGCGTCGGACTTCTCAGCTTGGTCGCACCAGGCCCCGTGAATCTCACTCTCGTACAGTTTGGGGCCTGCAAGGGCCGCCAGCCTGCGCTACGTGGCGCCGTAGGCGTGATCGGAGGCGACTCCCTTCTGGGTTTCACGTCGGTTCTGATCCTGGGCGTTGGCGCTGCCTTGCCTGCTCGAGTTTTCTCGGCGACCCAACTCGCCGCCGCAGGGTTGCTGGTCGGGCTTGGTGCGCTGCTTGCAGCACGCCCTTCGGCCGTCTCGACGTCGGTTGAACGGATGCACCGACCAACACGGGCGTTCTTCCTGCTGACCAGCCTGACGCCGACAGCGCTTGGTGGGTGGATAGCGATGTTGGCCGCAATGCCTTTCGCCAATGACGTGGCTCAGCTCGGGTTGTTTACATGTGGCGTTCTGATCGCATCCGGTGTTTGGCACCCATTACTTGGTCTGGCTGCGTCGGCACTTGGAGCCAGGCTGACCGAGTACGGCCAGGTCCGACTCGCACAAATCAGTGGCCTAGCCATGGCAGCATTGGGCCTCGCGCTACTGGCCAACCAGATGCTCTAACAGGGTTCTGAAAAACAAATGCAGCGAATCTCAACGATCATTGATCACCGTTCGCTGCGTTGCCGAAACCCTCATTCCAGGCCAAGAAGCGACGAGTCTTGCGGCCGTGAGAACGGGGCGTCTGGCCGCCGACACCCAACATCGACGTTCTTCAGAAGACTGCTAAGGGACCGTGTCGGAAACAGCGATGCCCCGGCAGTTGCGGGGCATCGAAGTAACTTCGTTTCGGGGTCTTCAGACAAGACGGGAATCAGGTCTGATCGTCAACTCGGGATCCACCGTTGTTCTGCACCGAGCGGATGCCTTTTTCCATCGCAGCGCTCGAGGCATACATCTGGCTCTTGCCGATGACCTGGCCATTTGTCGACTTCAGGTTGAAGTAGGGCTTGCCGTTCTTGGCGATCTCGCGGTCAACGCACTTCTCGTTGGTGCAGTTCTTGCCAACCGAAGCGATGCCGTTCACAGCGGACTTCTTCGTGTTGTAGGCCTGGCTCGTCAGGACGACCTGCCCGTTGCCTGCACACAGATTGAAGCGGAACTTGCCGCCTCTTAAGCTCTTGAGTACGAACTTGCCAGCCATGGATTACTCCTACAGGGTGTTATTTACTTCCAAGACGCTAGCGCATCAGCGAATCGACCGACGACACCCATGAAGCCGAGTCTCTAATAGCGGAACGAGGCTCTAGTCAGCAGCGGCCGGCAGCACGACAAAGTCGTCCCTATGAATCGCTTCGATCGCATGTTCGCCAATCGCTGCCAAGGCCGCTTCCGAACCCAGGCTCGCAAGTCCCTTGGCGAACACAACACCATCGGGACCAAAAACTTCGATTGCGTCGCCCGCCAGGAACTCTCCTGAGACCCCAGTCAAGCCAACCGCAAGCAACGAACCGCCCTGTTCGACAAGTGCTCGTTGTGCGCCGGCGTCTACTTCGAGTTGGCCCTGCGATGGCAACGCAAACGCTATCCACAATTTGCGAGCGCTTAACCGTTCGGTTCGGGCTCGCACCAGCGTGCCGACGCCAGTGGGCTCGGTCACTGCGTCGCTCAGTACGTTTGGACGATGGGCAGCAGCGATGATGGTCTCCACCCCTGACCATGATGCGATCTTTGCCGCGGACAGTTTCGAGGCCATGCCACCTTGGGACATCGCTGTTGGCGCGCTGCCAGCCATTGCCTCGAACTCGCGATCGACGCTGCGAATCTCTTCGATGAGCGAAGCATGCTCGTCGACGCGCGGGTCGGCAGTGAGCAACCCCGGCATGTCGGTCAGCAATACCAAGAGGTCGGCGTGCACCAGGTGAGCGACAAGAGCAGCAATACGATCGTTGTCGCCGAACCTGATTGCATCATCAGCAACTGCATCATTTTCGTTCACAATCGGCAGGACGCCGTAAGCAATCTGGCGTTCGATACACGAACGTGCTCGAAGGTAGCGGGCCCGATCAAAGAAGTCTGGGGGTGCCAGTAGCACCTGGCCACAGTCAAACCCGAGTGCCCGACAGCACTCGTCATACACCCGCATGAGTTCGATCTGACCGACTGCGCTCAGCGCCTGCAGCGACTCGAAATCACGAGGTCGGTCGTGCAGCCCGAGCTTGGCCATACCTGCAGCGATGGCTGCCGACGAAACCAGCACGACACGGTGCCCGAGCTTTCGAATCTCGGCGATGTCACCGCAGAGCTTGGCGATCGACTCATGGTCGAGCGCTGCACTGCCTTCTTGGGTAATCGACGATGTGCCAACCTTGACGACAATCGTCTTCGTGCCGGCGGCGTCGGTCACAGGATCGACTCGTCGTACTCGAACTCAAGGTCCCCAATGCGCACCATGTCCCCCTGCTTGGCGCCTGCCTTGGCAAGCTTCTTATCGACACCAAGACCCGCCAATCGGTCTTGTACATAGCCGAGTGCGTCCAGGTCGGTTAGGTCGTTTAGGGCTACGGCACGTTCTGCCTGGCGCCCATTCACTTGCCATGACCCATCGTCGTTGCGACCAATCGTCACCGAGTCCGCGAGTGGACGGTGCACTGTTGGGGCCGATGTGGTTAGCTCAGCGTCGGCTCGACCTTCCTTGGCCAACTCAGCTAATGCCCCGGTCAGCTTGTCCATGTTCGTGTTCGTGACCGACGAGAAAACCATGTAATCGGGTTCTGGTTCGATCATGGCGACATCGGCCTTGGCCTGCACAATCAGGCGTGGCCGATCCAACAAGTCGGGCTGGTATTCGCGAAGTTCCTCGAGCAGGATTTCGATCTGGCTCGATGCACTGCGGCCATCCATAGGAGCCAGGTCAACCAGCACAACCAAAGCTCGGGCACGCTCAACATGGCGAAGGAACTGGTGTCCCAGCCCCTTCCCCTCGTGGGCACCTTCTATCAACCCCGGGATATCGGCGACGACGAAGTCAAAGTCATCGAGCTGCACAACACCCAGGTTCGGCTCAAGCGTCGTGAAGGGATAGTTGGCGATCTTTGGCTTGGCCCGCGAGATGCGAGATATCAGCGTGCTCTTACCTGCGTTCGGAAAACCGACGAGCGCAAGATCGGCAAGCAACTTGAGTTCAAGTCGGACCCAGTCCTCGTTGCCACCTTCGCCCTGTTCGGCAAACTTTGGGGCCCGACGAGTATTTGACAAGAATCGAGCGTTGCCCCGCCCGCCAGCACCACCTGCCGATGCCAACCAGCGGTCGCCGTGATTCGCCAGGTCGACGAGCACCGTGCCGTCCTCGTGGCTCTTGATGATCGTTCCAACAGGAACCCTGGCTTCAAAGTCTTCGCCCGAATGGCCGTGCTTCTTCTGCCCAGAGCCGTGTTTTCCGTTGTCGGCCCGTCGGTGCGGATGATCGCGGTAGGCCAGCAGAGACGCGACATTATGATCGGCGACAAGCCAAACGTCCCCACCTTTGCCACCATCGCCACCATCGGGACCGCCCTTGGGCACCATGGCTTCGCGGCGGAACGACACACAGCCGGCTCCGCCATCACCACCACGGAAATTGACCGAACATTCGTCGACAAATTGGCTCTGGCTCACCAAATGAGCCTAGTGGAGCGGCTTGTGATTGCCGGGGAAATTCGGCCACAGTCGATGACAGCGAGCCAACGACGTTAAGACGCTTGGCCGAGCAACCCAGCTAGGAGCGAGGGGCGAGCGCTCAGAGGCGACCGAGGAGGCGACCGGTAATGCTTGAAACCGTGTCCGACGAACGTCGGCGTGAGCGGAGCGGCTGAACAGGGCTTTACACCACGAAGTCACTGATCTGCACTTCGGCGCCGTAGTCAGCGAAATCGCCGTCAGCTCGGGCTTGTCGAAAGTCGCCCCAGCTGATCGACCGGTAGCGCGCATAATCGCCGGGTCCAATAGAGCCGGGCAAGGGCTGATAGCTCGTGCTGTAGCTCGGATTGAAGAAGTACGGCAGCGAGTAACGCTCGTTGATCGTGCGCGGCGCCACGCGATGCAGCGCTGCGGTGTAACGGTCGTTGGACCAGACCTGCATCATGTCGCCCGTGTTCACGACGATTGCACCGGCAAGCGGTTCAACATCGATCCAGGTTCCGCCATGGGCTACTTGCAGACCCCCAACGTCGTCTTGCAGCAACAACGTGAGCGCACCAGCGTCAGTGTGATGGTGCAACGCCATATCTCCAAGTTCGGTGACGTTGGCGGCTTCGTCAGCGGTGAGCAGGTCATGTAATGGGTAGTGGTTCATGCGCAAGAAGCTCGTGTGTTCATCGCCAAACTCGTCACGAAGATGATCTGCGTGTTCACCAAGACCACGGCAGAATGCCTGGAGCAGCCAAAGGGACAAGTCGTTACAAGCTCGGAGATAGTCGATGACGGCGTCGCGAAAATCATCGAGACGCGGCCACTGGTTTTGTCCATCCACACGGTGGAAGTTCCGTGGATCATCATCGGCAAGTTCAGGGAAAGGCACGTGCGCTATGTCAAGGACCTCTTTTAGATCACGGGCATTCTTGGTGAGCTCACGGTCGTAGTAGCCGCGGGAGTTCTCTTTGGTTCGCTCGATTTGGCGCTTTGCCTCGGCCGGTTGTTCAAAGAACGTTCGCGTCGCTGCCCACAGCCGCTCCAGGTGACGGTCGCCGATGCCGTGATTCACTATCTGAAAGAAGCCGAAGTTCTCGGCGGCGTCAGCCACCTGGCTGACGACCTGCACCGAGGGCGTCCCGCGCGCTCCACCTAAATCGATTACGGGAAGCGAGGCCGTGGTCATGGCGTAAGCGTACGGTCAGCCAACTCGGCAATCGCATACGCATAGAAGGCAGCCGGATCGGTGATGGCGTTGTTGAAATGGCCGAACAATTCTAGGTTCACCAAACCGAAGATTTCGCCCCACGATCGGACGCCCATGGCTAAGACCGACATTGGTATGCGGCCCTCAACAAAGTCAGCCAATTCCGCCAGCGGCGCAGCCAACGCCGCGTCCTTGTCCCTTGACGAGTACAGCGGCGCAAGGTCCGGGTTCTCCCACCGGTCGACCAACACCGAGATGAGTGCCATCGGCACTCGCACTGCCGGATCGATTGTGTCGTCAGGTGCCGCATAACCCGGGACTGGCGAACCGTAGATCAATGCGTACTCGTGCGGATTTGTGTGGGCCCAGTCGCGAATCGACGTAGCGATAGCGGTGAACCGACCCACGCAGTTGTCTCGCTGCATAGTTGCGTCCGCTTGCTCCACCGCTGACCCGATTGAGTCATAGGCATCCACGATGAGGGCTGTCAGAAGATCGTCACGGCTTGCGAAATAGCGGTAGATAGCTGAGGACGCCATATTCATCTCGCGAGCAATCGCGCGCAGCGACAACGCTGCTGCGCCGTCTGCAGCCAGCTGACGACGGGCGGAGGACTTTATTTCGGCCGTTAGTTCGGCCCGCACACGGGCTCGCACGCCGGGGGCTTTCGGGATGGTCTCAGGCACCAACCCATAGTGGCGCATCAACCAGGGAGAAACAAGAGCACTGCCAAGAAATGTGAGCAGTGCTCTTGCTTTTGAGCTTCACTCGATTCATAGTGAGAAATCAGAGCAGTGCTCTCGCTTTCAAACATCACTCACTTTTCTGCTCTGAAGGGCTTCTCATGTCAACTACGCACCTGATCGTCGGCGCCGGTCCTACCGGCAGCGCAACCGCCCGGCTGCTCGCGTCCACCGGCAACCTGGTCACCATCGTCACCAGGTCTGGATCTGGACCTGCCGAACCAGGCATCACTCAGATTGCCGCCGATGCAGCCGATAGCGAACAGTTCACTCGTATCGCCGTTGGTGCATCGGTGATCTACAACTGCGCCAACCCGCCCTACCACCGTTGGACGACGGACTGGCCACCCCTGGCAGCATCCCTTCTGCAGGCTGCCCAGGCCAACGATGCCGTACTCGTCACCTTGAGCAACCTCTACATGTATGCCAAGCCCACATCTGCAATGAGGGCAACCAATCCCCTCGATGCCCCAAGCGTTAAGGGCAATGTTCGAGCTCACATGTGGGGCGACGCTTTGGCTGCGCACAACACCGGGCGGGTGCGGGTCACCGAGGCTCGAGCCAGCGACTTCATTGGACCCGACGTGGGAGCGAACGGCCATATGGGCGACAGAGTCGTGCCTCGCATACTACGAGGGAAAAAGGTTTCGTTGCTCGGTGACGTCGACGCCATCCACAGCTGGACGGCGATCGACGACGTCGCCCGAACGCTTGTCGCCTTGGGCAGCGACGAGCGGGCATGGGGTCACCCGTGGCATGTCCCGACGGTCCCGCCATTGTCGCAGCGGGCGCTCGTGCACAAGATGTGTGCCCTTGCAGGTGTCGACCCGGTCAAGGTCTCATCAATTCCAAACGTCATCATCCGCGCCCTCGGGCTGGCCGTTCCGGCCATGCGTGAAATGCGTGAAGTTGCTTACCAGTTCCAGGCACCGTTTGTCATCGACAGCCAGGAGACCACCGATGTCTTTGGAATTGAGCCGACCGCACTTCACAGCACGCTACAAACCACGCTTTCGAGCTACGGTCACCGTCGTGGATCCGACATTCACATTCCAAGCTGAGTTGTGGCTGCACGACTCCGGAACATGGATCTTCGCGACCGTCCCCGAGGACGAATCCGATGAGATCCAAGAGGTTGCACCTCATCCAGGCGGGTTCGGGTCAGTTCGTGTGCACGTGTCGGTCGGTGAGACGGAATGGCGCACGTCGGTGTTCCCCAACGCTAAGAGCCGATGTTTCGTCCTACCTATCAAGAAGGCAGTGCGCACCGCTGAAGCTGTTGACATCGGCGATACCGCAACAATCAATCTGACCGTGTTGATGGACTGACCGTGTTGATGGACTGACCGTGTTGATGGACTGACCGTGTTGATGGACTGACCGTGTTGATGGACTGACCGTGTTGACGCTGGGGGTGACCCGGCACTGTCACTGGGGGTCGTTAAGGTTACGGCATGGCACGTTCCGATGCTCTGGTTGTCGCCCATCGGGCGATCCCATTTGCTAGCAACCCAACCAGCCCGCCCGAGCGCGGTGCACGCGAAGACGCTGAGCACCACGCAATGGCAAGTGGAGCGACCCGCGCCCACGGTGCTGGCACCAGGACCACCCCCGAGGAACCCGACCGGTTTCGTACCTGCTTCGAGCGAGACCTGGACCGCATCAAGCACAGCAAGCCGTTCCGACGCCTTGCCGGCAAATGCCAGGTCTTCGTCGCTCCTGACAATGACCATCTGCGTAATCGACTGACCCATGCAATAGAGGTTGCACAGGTAGCCGTCAGCATCGCCCGCCCGCTCGGTCTCAACGTGGCCCTGACCGAGGCGGCAGCGTTGGGCCACGACTGCGGCCACGGCCCCGCTGGGCATGCGTCAGAAGACGCGTTAAGCCCCTTTGTACCCGGCGGCTATCACCACGCCGTCTATGGCGCAGATGTCGTGCTCGAGCACCTGAACTTGTGTCATGAAACGGCCGACGCGATTCGAAATCACAGCTGGAACCGGCCGGCCCCTATGACCCCCGAAGGCGAGGTTGTTGCCTGGGCCGACCGTATTGCCTATGTCTGCCATGACTTCGAAGATGCCGTGGCAGCTCGCATTGTTGGTGAAGACGATCTTCCAACTTCGGTCACCGACATTGTCGGGTCCAACAGGCGTGCACAACTCCACGGTTTTATCACGTCCATGGTCGATGCCTCCGCCAACGCCGGGACGATCGGGCTAGATCAGACGACTGCCGACGCGTTGGCTGCATTTCGTGCGTTCAACTACGACCGCATCTACTTGCGGCCCGAGGCAAAGGACCAGGCCACGATTGTGATCTCGCTGCTGCAGCAGCTCACCGAGTGGCTTATCCATCACCCGGCTCACATCGGTGACGGTTCCGCCGCTGCCACCAACGCCGACGAAGTCACCGCCCTCGCCGTGCGCTACGTAAGTGGCATGACCGATCGTTTCGCCCTGAATCTTGCGGTCGAACACCTCGGATGGGCCCGTGACGCTCTTCCGAGAAGCGCCTAGCGTCCTGTGCGGATAATTCGCCGAGCGGTCTGCGTTCGTTGTACGGCCTGAAACTTGTCCGGGCCGCAGACCGATTCGCGAGCAAACAGCCAAAGCCGAACTACTCCCGAGCCCGAAGAAATCGATACTCCTGGTTCCGAACTAGGGTTTCGAGAACCCATCCAGGGGCGTAGAGGCCCATCGAATCGGCTCTACGAGTATCCGGTTAACGCTTCGTGTTCTATCCCGCTATCAGACGCCCGGGCCTGGTTCCTGCAGCGAAGCAAGCAGGTCGGCACACTCCTCTGCTGCGACAAAGCACAGCGCACATGGCGACAACGTGCAGTCCTGGCCCAATATGACAGAAAATTGACATTGCTCCAACTGCGGGTCGGTCGAGCGCATCGACATCGTCTCATCATGGCTGTCCACGCCCAGCAACGGCGTAATCGCAAAACCAAGATCGAGACCGCCGATGCTGCCGGGATGTTCCCAGATTCCTCCTAGGTGTTTCGCTCACCCGATGCAGCCAGACCTCGGGCGTTTCTGACGATCGCTTGCTATTTGGGATAGCTCACGTTGACAGCAGGTCCTTCGTCAGCCTTTGAACGGCCATCCCGAGCACGGGCAGCGCTGTGGGCAACCAACCAGAAGCTCCGTTGTGATGGCACACTCGCACTCTGGGAGTCGCCAGCATGGCTGAACGAGTTCTACGTGACCACGGCCCAACGCGCTGGACACAAGGCAGGGCTGCCGACGAAGGGGAGCTCCCCTAGTGAGTCAAGCCGAAAACGACGAAACCCCACTGGCCAAGCCAGTGGGGTTTGTTTCGATTCGAGTGTGGTGATCCAGAGGATCAGTCAGTCAAGATGTTGACTGTCTTGCGGCCGTGGCGGCTGCCAAACTTGACCTTGCCATCAGCGGTGGCAAAGAGAGTGTCGTCTTTGCCCTTGCCGACGTTTACGCCGGGGTGGAACTTGGTTCCACGCTGGCGAACAATGATTGAACCGGCGGTCACTGGTGTGCCGTCATATACCTTTACGCCGAGGCGCTGGGCACGTGAATCGCGCCCGTTTCTGGTGGAACCGCC